>TARA_R110002012_G_scaffold321824_1_pt1 | contig 16985 bp, 6 predicted proteins | sample TARA_R110002012 | Tara Oceans TARA_R110002012 (sample SAMEA4396515) | marine metagenome | biome: Westerlies Biome; feature: [DCM] deep chlorophyll maximum layer (ENVO:01000326); material: water (ENVO:00002006), including particulate matter (ENVO:01000060) such as... | depth 40 m
GTTGGGATTCTACTCATAGTACAGGGTGGCTTGGTTATGAATGGAAAGTTGCAGGCACTCAGCAAATGAAGCTTAACACTTCAGGTCATTTAACTGTTAAACATGGTGGGTGGAATGGTATTACCGTAGAAAATACTGCAAATACAAATGGATCACATATAGAATTAAAAAATACAGAAAGAAGATTTCAGGTAGCAGTAAGAAGTAATGGATTTGATATTAGAGATGTTACTGCAAGCGATACATCAAGATTAAGTATAAGTAGTGCTGGAACTTTTAATTTTAACAACAATAATATTATTAATATGGGTGATGTTGAAGTTGATAAAGTATTAGGAGCTGAGGCTAATAATGTATTTACAACATACACTACAGGAGGTATTGCAAGTGAAGCAGAAAGTGGAGATACAATAGCTTTTAATGCACTACAAAACAATGTTGATTTTCAAGTAGATGGAGAAAATACTGTTAACTTACTTTATGTTGATGCTTCTACTGATAGAGTTGGTATAGGTACAGCAACTCCTGAAGAAACGTTTGATATTAAAGATACTTCTAACAATCATCAATTACAATTAACTGCTGCTACAAATATGAACTCAGGAATTAAATTTTCAGATGGTACAGATGCAGATTCGGCAAGTATATATTATTATCATACTGATAAAAGATTAAGATTTTATACAGACAATACTGAACAAATGAATATCTTGGCTAATGGTAATATAGGTATGGGTACTGATAGTCCTTCTGTTAACTTACACGTAAAGGATGATTCAGGTTCAAATACTTTAGAAACTATTAGAGTAGAAAATAGTAATGGCTATGCTGAACTTGGAGCACAGAGTACTTATGCAAGGATTTTAGCAGGTGGAAATTTAACTTATGCTGCTAATAATTCAGCGTCGTATTTTTACATTGGTGGCTCTACAAAAGCAGGGTTAACATCAACAGGTTTAGGTGTAGGTATTGCTGCTCCTACTACTACACTTGACGTAGAAGGTACTGTATCATACAAACATACTGCATTTAGTACAGCAGGGCCTACAGATGCTGTAGATGTATCAGATACTACAGTATTAGAAGTAGACACATCAAGTAACAATGTAGTTATAGGTGGATTTACAGGTGGTGTACAAGGACAAATATTATACATAGTTAAAACTGATACAGCAAATTTTATACAATTAGAATTTAATGAAAGTCCTGCTTCAGGAACACATCAAAAAATATTTACTACTTCTGGAATAGATGAAAGAGTTGTAGGGTATGGTGGTTATACATTATACTGTAATGGAACTAGTTGGTTTTCATTAAGTAATCCAACAGGAGCTGCAGATGCAGGATAAATTAAATAGTTATTGTTTTATAAAGAAGAATTTAATATATTAATTTGACAAAAAGTAAGGACATTTATGAGCCCAGAAGATATTTATGGTCTTAGCGATAATCAATATGCTGTCGCTTTAGCCAGATTAGAAAAACAACAAGAAGAAGAACTTCAAGCTAAAAGACAAAATAGATTAGCAACTTTTTCTAGAGCAGGTGCTAGATTTGCTAGAGACACATATAAAGAAAGATCTACTGATATTAGAAGACTATTAGGAAAACAAGAGATTGGTCCAGATGGAAAAGCTAGAGACCTTTATAGTAAAGCAAAAATGCCTTTTTTAGAAAAAATTAAAAATCTAAACCCTTTTCGTGACGCTGAAAAATTTGTTCGTAAAATTGACTATTCTAGACCTGATTTAACGTATAAAATAAATCAAAACATTGAAAAAACAGGGGGTACTCCAGGTAAAACTTTAGAAGAAAGTGTAGATAATCTGTATAATAAATGGCAAGAAAGTTTTAAAAAAAATTATTTTAATAAAACAAGTAACATGAATGTTAGTTCAAACAGTTCGGATATGATGGATTCTGCTATAGAAGAAGGGTTTAACTCTCCTCTTCCTGAAGGTGGACCAATGATGGCAAGTTTAGATGGGTCTGCTTATACAGGCGATGGGTCTGCTTCTACAGGCGCTGCAGCTGACACTACTTTAAATAGTGAAGGATTTTCTTTTGGTAAAACTGCAGGAAAAGCTATAGGAGCTGTAGGTTTAGGAATGAATCTTTATGAAATGCGTCAAGAAAATTACAAAAAAATGAATAGAAAAGAAAGAGCTTTACATACTGCTGATACTGCTGCTAGTGCTGCAGCTCTAGCTAATCCAGCTTTAGCTCCAATCAAACTTTTAACATCATTAGCGAGGTTAATAGATTAATATGAATTATTCAAAAAATGGAAGAAATGGCGATACAAAATTAATGTTAACATCTAAAGGAGATGTTGAACATATAAATTCTTTTGAACAGTATGTAAAAGATAATAATATTAGAGGTGGAGAAAATTGGGTAAAAAGGCATGGATCTAGAACTATAAATCCTAAAGATGGGCTTACAGAAAATAGTTGGATTTCTAACCTTTTTAGAACTGGAAAATTAGATGTAGGTGATGATTTAGATAGCCTTAGCAATTTATGGGATTCAACAATTGGAAAAGAAGGTATAGGTAGTTTTTTTCGGGACACTAGCTCTTCTGGCTATGAAGATATAGTTGAAAAAGGCACTGAATCTATTAAAGCTCAAGCAGATGCTAAATTTGGAGAAGGTGGATATTTTGAATCTATGGAAAAAATAGCTGATAGAACTACTGAATCATCTTTTAATCAGATGAATAAAAATGTATCAGATGCTAAATCTAAAGTAGGTTTTGCAACGTCTGGCAGTTTAGAAGAAGCAGAAGGTTTTATGTATGAAAATGTTGCTATGGCAGATATAACACAAGATAAAAAATTAACAAATGAACAATTAGATTTAAAAATGTCTCTTAGAAATCAGTTAAATAGATTATTTACTGACTATGCTAGTTTGGCTGAAGAACCTTACAAAGGAGCTGATGATCTTTATGATGACTTTGATGAATGGACAAGGAGAGGTTAACAAATGGCAATGGGTGAAAATGAAAAAGATATACTTGTAGCTGCTTTAGATACTATAGGTACAATTTATTCTGCAAACAAAGAAACTCAATCAAGTTTAAATTTAGCTGAAATGGAATCTGATAACAGAAAGTTGTTATTAGAAATGCAGCAAAATAATGCTGTTGCTAATACTTACTTAAAAGATAGTTTAGAATCAAAAAGAATTTTAGATGAAAGATTATTTACCTTGCAAAATGATGCTAGTAACATAGGTATAGTTTTAGATGATTTAGGTAAAATTTCTGATGAAAATGCATCGGGTAATACTGATAAAATAATAAATCCGTCTGTAAATCAAATTGCTGGAGAAATGGATATTACAAAAGAAAAAATTAATACTGTTAGCAATAAAATAGCAAACTTTAAAAGAGGCGAAATTTCAGCTAAGACTATGGATATAAATGGCGATTTTATTGTTGATGAAAGCGAACTTGAGGCTTATTATGAAAGTACTGGAGAATTGAAAAATCCTTCTTTTATTTTAGGTGTCCAAAGTTATAAAGGTACTCCTAGTCAAATTCTTGATATAAAAGGTAGACAAATAGCTGTAGACTCAGAACAATTAAAATTAGACTATCTACCTCTTACTTTACAACAAGATGTAAATTTAAAAAATATTGATATTGACTTAGGAGATTTAAGTGTCTCTGAAAAAAGAAATCAAATAAATTTATTAAAAACACAAACAGACAAAGCAAAAGTAGACTTAAGTATAAGTAAATTAGAAAAAGAAAAATTAAATATAGAATTAAATACTGCTATTTCAGAAAGAGATGTTGTTGCATTAGATAAGACAGCTAGTAATTTAGGTCAATTAAAACTTAATTATAAGGAAAATGCAAGATATTTAGCTAACGGATATTTTTCTACTATTAAATTTAAAAATCATGATGGAAATTATTCTGACATGTTTACTGTGTTAGCTTATACAGACGAACAAGATGTAAAAGACTTTAATAGAAAGTTTAAAAATAAAAATAATCATCTTAGTTTAATTAAAGATGAAATATTTGGTCTGTACCAAAACGTATATAATTCAAAAATAGACGGATTAACTGACCCTTCTATGATTGCTGGTAATCATGCTCAAAAAATAATTGGTTACAAAGAAGAGTTAACTCAATTTATAAGAAACAATAAAGAACATTTTAAAAATAATGATTATACTACGAATCAAATATATGCAGACCCTAAGTTATTACAAGAGTTTATGAGAGCTACTGTAGGTGAAACAGAATATCTGAAAAAGGGAGGCGGTTATAGTCACTCAAAAGGTGAATTAGAGCATTTTGAAACTTATTGGAGTAGAAAAAATCCAGATAAAGATTTTAACCAATTAACATTTTTAAATATAAAAAAAGGTTATCAGTACTATGTAACAGGAGCTTATGATAATTTAGAATCAGCACAAGTTCTTGGTGAAACATATCAAGATATTAGATTGTTAGACAATGAAATTCTTAGTATAACATCTAAAATGGCTGATATATATGGAGCTGGTTCTCCTACTGATAAAGATTTAATTAAAAATTATCAAGATATATATTATCAAAGATTTAATCAATTAGATGAAGATAAAGTTAACCAAACATTAAATATAATAAATAACTCAAATAAATAACAGGATTTAAATGTCACAATTTATTAATGAAATTTCAGCTATAAGATCTAAGGCTGCTTCTGAAGGTGTATATATAACAGCTAGAGAAGCAGAAGATATATTAAAAAGATTAAAATCACAAAATCAAACTTTACCACAAAACACAAAACCATTACCTCAAATTCCTGATTCTAGAACTATTGGTCCTAAAATGCCAGCAACAGAACCTGAAAGTGCTGGGGCTGTAGAAAATACATTAGATGCAATAGGATCTACTTTATGGAATGCTCTTGATAGTGCTCTTCTTAGTGCTCCAGGTCTTGTGTTTAAAAATATAGCTCCAGAAACATTTGAGGGTTTTGAAGAAGAATTATATGATTCATTTGGTGGTAGAGCAGGAGCTATGGTAGGTGGATTAGCTGGTTTTATGGTACCTTATGGCCAAATAACTGCAGGTACGTCAGCCCTTTTAAGATTGTCTAAAACAGCACAACAGGCTAAAAAAATTGGCAAAGCAGGTAGTCTTACTTCTAAAATAAAAGTTGCTGAAGCTGTTGTTAAACCAACAACACCTACTATACAAAAAACTGCTGCTTTAAAATTTAATAAAGAATTTAACAAACTTTCAAAAGGTGTTACTTCAAAGAAACTGGGTGAAAAAGAATCATTAGAGTTTATAAAAACTGCTTCTGATAATATTATAGGTTTTCAAGGTGGAAGAAAATGGAGTAATATATATTCTCGTATGAGTAAACCAGCATATCAAATGGAATACTCTACAGATTTTGTTAACGCACAAAAGCAAATATTAAGAAGTACTTTACCTAATAGAATGAAAGCTGAATTTAGTAGATTAGGATTAAGAAATTTAAGTGATAGAAATATTGCAAAATTATCAGACGAGTTAGTTGAAACACTATCAAAACAAGGAACTAACCAAATAGAGTCTACTTTATATGGAATATTTGGTAGTGGAGCTAACAGCATGGCTGCATCAAGAGCGCTTGGTTGGGCTGCTCAAGAAATGGTAAACCTTACACTTATTGGTAGTATGTATGATTTTGTTGGAAGTATGAGAGGTGATATTAGTTATGATGATAAATCTTTTCTTGAAAGATCGTTATGGCACGCTGGTACAGGATTAGTATTTGGTCCAATAAAGGGTGTTCCAGGTGGTAGAGGAAAACCAATATGGCAAGATTTTGCTGAAATGACAGGATTAAGAGTAAAGTCTATTAATAAAAAAATTGGTAATATGGGACCTACTGAATTTGCAATGTATATGAAAAATCAATTAAAGGTTGATAAAGGTACTATGTGGACTGTTAAAAGTGGTAATGCTAGAAAAACAATCACAGCAGAAGATTTAAGAAGAGGATTTATACCTAAAAAAGAAGATTTAGCAAGTTTAAAAGACCAAGCTAAAAACTTTAATTTAAAAAGTTTGACTGATTTTAGAAAACTTGCTCCTGCTGATATTACTAAAGATTTTGTTGCTTCGATTCCAAGGATGGCTCTTGGCTCTGTAGCATTTAATGTTGAAAATATATTTCATGGTCATTGGGAAAATTTAGATCATAAAGACGTTGTATTTCAATCTTTATTAGGTGGTCTTATGAGCAAACATTACAGACCTTTATATCCAGGAGGTGAACCAAGATCTGGTATGCACCTTGGTGAAAGAAAATATTATTACAACTCAGAATTACATGCAGCTCATAAAAATTTAGAAGTTATAGGTTTAGATGTAAGTCACATATATGATAGTAGTGCTTTATTTAGGTCAGGATTACAAGCTGATATATTTACTAAAGCTAAATCAGCAGACTCTCAGACAGTAAAAGATATTTTAAAAGAAAATAATGTTATATATGATGCTACTAAATCTGTTATTAAAGAAAGTGATCAGTTAGGAAATAAGAATAATCAAAATCTTGAGTTAAATATATTGATTAACGATATGATGCCTACTTTACAAGCAGAGGGTTTTGAAATGAATCCAAACGCTACAAAAATAGAATTAAAGAAAGCATTAAAACAAATAAGCGAAACAGAATCTCAAGTTTTAGGAAGTGCTGAAAATCCTGTATTTTTAAATAGACCTAGTTTAGTTAAAAAATCTAACCTTATATCTGCAGGTGATGAATTAACATACTTAAACAATAAGTTATATTCTTCTACTGTTGACCAAATTAAAATATTGACTGGTGATGATACTTTTGTTGGAGAAAACGGCAGAATGCAAAGAATTAGATTAGATAAAAGTATAGACAGGGCAGGCTTTGAATCGAACGAAATTGAAGCTGTAAAGCTATTATTAGATAATATACAAAGATTTAGAAAAACTGGTAGATTTAGTGAAGACCAAACAACTTTAGAGGATGAAGGATATATTGTTAAAGTAGAATCTTTAAAAGGTGACAGAATAAAATCTTTAGTTCAAAATAAAAACGGTTTAGAAGCTGAATTAAGTAAACAATATTATGGTAATAGTGGGATTGTTTTTGACTCTTCCGACCAACATTTATGGCAATTATTTGACAACTTAGAGTATGAAAGATCTGTAGATGGAACTTTAAATGCTTTACAAGGTATAGAATCTGTTAAAGATTTAGACCAAACAGCTAAAAATGACATAGCAGAAATAAAAAGACTTACTACTCAAATATTTATGCAAGAAGAAGGTAATTTAGAAACTATAACTTCAGACTATAGAAACATAGAAATTGAAATGCCTGAAGGCAATATTGACTTTAGAAAAGAAAGTATGCTTCGTGATTTTGTAAAAGAAATGTGGAGTATAGAATCTTCTTTAGGAAATAGTGCAAATGGTACTAATAAGAAATACACTATAGAATCTACTAAAATAGAAAGATTAATTGATTTACTAGCAAAACAAGGTATGCCTCATTATTTAGATAATTATCATGATTCTAGGCTTTTAAAATGGATAGAGAAAGCTAATATAAATGCAATGGATAGAACTTTAGGCGCATTAGATGTTCATCCAATAGAAGCTAATGCTGTAAGATATTTACTTATGAATGGATTAGTAGTAACAGGTGGTAAAAATAAGAATGCTGTTTTAGAAATGCCTAGAGATATTACATTAGATGAAATTAAAAAAATTCCAGGAGGTAACTTTAGTGGTACTGAAAGAGAAGCTTTTGTTGAATCTTATAAAAATGTTGTGTCTGCATTAAAAAGGGTTAAAAATGAAAATGGTAGAGAACTTGTTAATTTTGTAGACTCTTTTGTTAATAAGGAATTAAGTGTTGAAAATTTAAGAGCTATACAGTCAATAGAGTTAAGTCTAAACACACAAAAACTTGCAAAAGATATTGAAACTTTTAATGAAAATAATCTTTTAGACATACAGACAGTTAGGGCAAGAATACAGACTTTAGAAAATGAATGGAAAGACCTTAGTAAAATAGATAAAAATGATTCAGGTATTGACTTTTTAAAAGGTGTAATGGATGCTCAAATATTACAAAGAAACATATTAGAAGATGTTCAAAAGCAGTTTATTTCTTCTATAGCAGGTAAAGAGTTAACTAGAATGACTGCTCAAATTGCTCATATGAAATCATTTAAAGATGTAGGTGGGAGTACTTTTACAGAACTTTTTAAAGATGTAGTTAATTATGATTCAAGAAACATACTTAAAAACAATGATATGACTACAATTAAAAGTCAAATAGAAACTTTGAGCGACCGTTTTGATGTAATGATGAAAAAGATAGCTTATAATGTAAGTAAAGACCCTAGTGTTACTACATTAAACTCTTCTTCTATAGATTCTAGAATAAGATCTTCAAAAGAAATGGAAGTAGAAGGGCGTACTCCTGAGTCAAAAAATTATATAAATCCTGATAAGTTTGTTCAAAAATATAACATTAAAAAAGCAGACATGATAAATGCTACAGGTGGAGTAGATGTTGGTGATGCTAATAAAGCTATTCAAAATATATACTTAACTACAGTTAACGTAGAAAAGTCTGACCCTTTATATCAAAATAAAGTTAATAATTATATTGAAAAAATGTACAAATTAGCAGGACATGGTAATAAAGCAAGAGTTTCAAATGATTTAATACAAGATGTAGTTAGATTAACTTCTTTAGTAGAAAGGCAGTATGCTGTTAAAAACTTAAAAGTTGACGTAACAGGTGGAAGAGGCACATTTGAAAACAGTCATATATCAAAAGGTTTTCTTACAGATACTTGGGCTGAAACCGTTGGGTTTAATGCTGATTTAATTTTATTATCTGATAAATTTATTGAAAATCAAGTTGTTAAAAAGATGAGTAATGAGGGAGACCTTTCAGTAGAAAGTGTTATAAATAGCAATGATTTTCAGGCTACATTAGCAAATGGTGCTGAGCATGCTATATCAAAGCAAAATAAATTAGTTCAATCTGTTAATGCTGATACTGCTGATTTAGGTGTGTTTGGAAACTCTGCAGATTATGTAATAAACGGAAGAAACACCATTATACCAATAGATGAAAATATAAATATTCTTTTTCCAGAAAAGGGTTTTCATAGTTTTGCTAAAAGTTTTATAAAATGGTATGACAAAAGCATAGCTGATCCTTATGTAAAAAACTCTATTAAAAAATATAGTGACGCTGCAGATTTGTTTGACAATTTAAAAACAACATATGATAGAATAAAAAAATCAAGTCAAAAAGTTGAATCTGAAGATAATGGTATGCTTAGCATAAGAGATGAATATACATTAAGTAAGTTTGTTGAAGATGCTGGACATATAGATAGTATTGAAGGTCAAAAAGCTTTTAGAGAACGTATATTTAGAGCATTTAGTTCTATGTATGGCAGTAAAGCTAATAAAAATTGGCTACAAGACGCTTATAATATAGCTAGTGATGTAAACGCTCCATTTAAAGATTATAAATATAAAAGATTAGCACAAAACTTAGGTTATAAAAGGAACTCTGATGAAGTAAGAATAATGGTTCAAGAGGCTTATAAAAATTCTGGTACTGAGTATTATAGAAATTTAGTAAGTAAATTTTCTGTTGACTCTCATGAGTTTGATTATACTTTAACTATTGACGATGGAAATACTACAGGTGTTGGAGAACCTTTAGTAAATTTAATTACAGACGTTAGATCTAATGCTATGTATAAATTAGAAGATATGAAATCTAAGCTAAAGCCTGAAGATTATACACACATGAAAACTATATTAGAAAAAAGTCATGCTTTAGGCGCTGAAGAAGTTAATGCTTCAACTATAGTTAGAAGAGATAGGCTTGATTTTGCATTACTAATGGATGGTAGAGCAGATTTAATTGGAGACTCATCTGGACAAAAGCCAGTAGGATTGTCAAGTTATACAGATGATAATGGATTTATGCATGTTTTTTATAACAAAACACACTATTTCTATCATAGTGATTTTGATCAATTCTTTTCAAAAAATCCTGATATTCATATGATTGCATTTAAAAGTGGTGCAAAAAAATCATCAATTATAGACCCTAATGATTCTAGTTTAAAAAATAAATTTGTTCCAATAGGTTCTAAAGATAGTTCTGTTGACATACCAAAAGCATCAAGTGGTGTAACTTTAAAAGATTGGATAAACAGTCTTGAAGGGTACAAACCAGGAGGCGAAGGAGTTTTTCCTCAAAAATTTAATCAATCTCTTGCAGGTACTGCATATGGAAAAGGTAAAGACGCTAAATATTCTAGACAGTTAGAAAATTACACTTCTTTTGAAGTTGGCGAATCTTTATATAACAAGTCTAAACAAGACGCTATTTCTCAATTTGCAGAAACGCAAGTTATGTTATTTAACCCTGAAAATACAACTGCAGCTATAGCAGAAGCTCAAAGGATGGTTGTTTCAGAAGATAATCCTGATGGCTTTATAAGAGGCGAAGCAGAAAATATAAACATAGCTCATATTGGATTAGAAGCAGGAGGAATACCATTTAATGCAGTATTAAGAAGTTCTTATGAATCTTATATAAAAAAGAAATATATTGATCAAGCTGGAGTATTTGATGGCTATACAGATGCTGGTGGAGCACCTGTGCTTAGAGGTAATTTTGATAACACTTTAAATATACCTATATATAGAGAAAATAATCGAGGGACTAGCACACAAGTTAAATTAGGTGAATTTAATGCTTCTGCTCAATATTTAAATAAAAATATAATATTTAGAGAAATATTTGGAGCTGTACCAAAAGGTAAAAATTTAACTCTTAGTAAATTAGAAGGCAAATATTCCTCTGATGTAACTTTATCTGTTGATGTTGGAAATAGAGACTTGATTGTAAGTTTAGCTACTAAAGAAGTTAAAGATCCTGAAAACATTATTAAAAACTTTGAAAGTTTACCTAAAAATACTAAAGAATCTTTAGAAAAATTAAGAAGAGGATTAGCTGGTACTTCTAAAAATAAAGCTAATTATATCCAAAAATGGAGCGATATAGCTTTAGGGTTAAGAGATAAAGAATATAATGGTGTGCATTTAATTGCAAATGTAACTCCAAATCCAAGAACTGGACCTCATGATGTTGTTATAGCTAAGTTAACAAAAAATGGTAAGCTTTTAAATGATGCAGATGGAGGAGTTTTAGAGTTAAACAATTATGATGTAACTTTAAGAGCTCAAAGAGACTTTGACACAGACAAGGTAGTATTTATGTTCGACAATCCATTTGATTTTATATCTGAAAATTATTCAGGAAACGGAGATTATTTAGAAGCTAAACCTGCTCTTCCAGAAAACTTAAAAGGTTTACAGCTTAACATGTATGATTACACAAGTTTTAGTAACCACAACAATAATATTAGGTCTTACAAAGCTCTTAGAGGCCCTATAGTTAAAGCTCACAGAGTTGTAACTTATTTAGATAGAATATTTAATAATAATAGTATAAAAATAGGTGAAAACGAAATAGTTTTTGATTCTAATGTTGCTGCGAAACAAAGACTTATAAATGATTCTCAAAATGTTTTAGATGTATACAACAAATTTAACAGTTTATTAGACAAAGGTACAGACTGGACTTTAAGAAACTACTATGGAAATACTGAAAAAAGATTAAAAGAACCTATATCTGTAGATGCTGATAAACCATTTTTATATTTAAAAAATAAGAATGGAAATATTCCGTTAATAGATGCTCCTGAAAGATATATTGTAGACAAGTTAATGAAAGATTTTAACAAAGTTTTAACAGTTGAAGGTGGTATATGGGAATATGGCGAATCTAAAAGTGCTAGATATAAAGATATGGTTTCTTATTATAGAGAGTTTAAAGAAACTTATCATAAAGATAAAGTTAATTGGGAATTTTACCATTATGTTAAAGCTAAAACAAGCAAAGCTGAAGCTGATAGAATGTTTTTCAATTCAGATTCAAAGAAAATCCAAAATGGAGAAATATTAGATATTATGGGTCCTATACAGAGAGTTGTATTTAAAGCTCCAAATGATAAAACAGGTCCTCCTACAGCGTTTTTAAAATCTTTACATAAAGTTGCTTCTAAAAATGAGTTAGCAACTAAAAAACTTTATACTATAGATAAGAAATCTTTTGATCAACAGATAATGCAATATATTGGAAGAAATAGAAAAGAGTCTTTAGATAATATTATATATGAAGGTATTAATCCTGACTTAACAGCTGATTATTTTGATGATCAAAATTCATACTATAAGAATATGTGGGATGCTTTTAATGCTAAAAGAGACTGGCAAGATAATTTAATACAAGCTAATGCTGTTGAACAAGAATTAAGACAGTTAGAAGCAAATTTAAATAAAATGTCTAGAAATAAAGCTGAGTATGATGATGACTATCTTAGACTAAAAACTGAAGAAGTTCAGATTAAAAGAGATATTTTAAATAAAATGCTTGATAAAACTGGTCTTGAATTAGCTCAAGGAAAATATGGTAAAGACATTTTAAAAGAATGGAAAATGAAAATTATAAAACCTACTCCAAATCAAAATGGTAAAAGAATATTAAATGCGCCCAAATACGGAGAATTATCTATAGTTAATGAAAAGACTGGAACTTTAATTAATGTTCTTAAAAATGGCGATAACCCTTACTATTTAAAGGCAGGTGAAGTAGGTATAGAAAATAGAGTTAAATTAACAGCTATATCAGATGCTGATCTTGTTGATGGTGTTGCTTGGTTTCATTCTTTAGGTGGGGAAATGGCTAGTATTAGACAAGAAGATATGCCTAATTTTCAAAAATATGTTAGACAAGTACATATTGACGTAAGTAAAGCTTTAGATACAGAGTTAAGTAAAAAAGGTTTAAAAGATTGGTCAAACTATGCTACTGAGGCACAAAGGGCTATAGATAATAACTTAAAGAAATTTTTAGAAGATATTGTAATAGCAGACCCTTCAGCAGAAGATAATATGAGTATATTCTTAGGCAGAAATGCTAAACTTCCAGATTACGCTGTAGATTATCCTAAATACTTTTTGATAGGAAGTATGATTTCTAGGCCTCTTAGTAATCCTAATGAGTATTATTATATGAAAAAATCACAAAGTTTAGTTCCTTCTGTTAAAAAACCTAACAAATTTGTTGTACAGGCTGCTTTTAAAGCTATGGAAAACTATAAAATTATACCTGATTTAGAAAGATTTGTTGGAGATACATTTAGAAAACATGCAGCTTTTTATGATGCTTTTGTTGCAGGTAGAAATTTTGAGCAAGCAACAAATCAATTAATGACTGAAGATTTTACAGGCGCTTTAATGAATAAAACTATAAGTAAAGCTTTGCATGAACCTTATACAAATAAGAGTGATTATGAAGTTTTTAGTCAAAATATACCAAGTGAAGCAATTGCAGACTCTAAATACGCTGAATACTTTAGACAAGTTTTTCAAGAAAATGCTATAATCGATCCAATAACTTCACAACAAATAAGAAGAAGGGTTATAGAAGATTACGGAGTTGATGCTTACAATGATATATTTAGAAAATCTATTGGAAATGTAGCGTTTGATGGAACTTCATCAAGTAGGTTTGGAGTAAATAAAGGTGAAGGCGTAATGATGATGGATATAGTAATGCCTAATCTTGAAAGAAAAGAGAAGTTAATTGGTAAGAAAAGTTATAGTACAGACTCAAATGTATTAAGACATGTAGAAACAGTAATTTCTAGAAAAAATCTTGATTACACAAAATCTGAATTAGAAATGGATTGCTAAAGGAGAATTATGAGCGGTTGTAGGTCAAAAACAAGTTTAAAAAAACGTAGTGAAGAAGTTAGTAAACTTTGGAAAAATGATTCTAGCTTAAAAATGTATGATATAAATACTAATACAGCTCAATGGAATAAACTTTGGGAAAAAACTACAGGTTACCCTTTTGAACCTGGAGCAGACTTTAAGGTTACTGATTTTAATAAAATGGAACTTGCTATTAAAAAGTTTTCTTCAGATTTAAAAAATGAAGGGACTCTATCTAACACAATTTTAAAAAATCTTTATGTAGGTAGGTCTGTTTGGAAAAAGAATCCAATTATAAAAGATTTTGCTAAAGTATTGATTAATTCAAATGAGTTTAGAAATAAACATACTCAATCTATGATGCAATCTTACGCTAATATGATAGATGATTTAAAATTTGCTTTAATGGAATTTGATGGGCGTAATACTAGAGCTGAAAAACTTTCAAGCAGTAGTTATGCATTGAGAGATATAATTTCTCCTAAAGATGTAATGTCTAAAAAATTAGCAAACAAAAGATTTAAAGATTTAAATGCTAAAGAGTCTGATTATGTTTTAGCAAATCTAAATGAAGCTTCAACTAGCCAAGAATGGCAGGTTTTAAGAAACTTTTTAGAAAATGAAGGTTCAGCATTCGAAGATATATTTTCTGTAATAGAAAATGGTAATGACGCTGCTTTAAAGTATAAATATAGAATTGTAGACAAATCTAAAGGTAAGATTGTAAGTACTGTAGTAGACCCTGAAAAAAGAAACTATATAATGAGAATAAATAGAGCTGCTGATAGTTGGAAAGAAATACAACAATACTCTAAAACTCATTTAGTTCAATCTGTTGATAATTTAATTGAAACTATACCTTTAAAATATGGTAAATCTAGTTCATATACAAAAAAACTTGTTGAAGAATATAAATCTATAGGTGATAATTTAAAAAAGTTTGAAGGAGCTTATGTTCCTCACTATCTTTTAGATTTATTAGGACATGTAAATAATATATCTCAAGATATGCAGCAGGTTGGTAATAAAAACCAAAAAAGAGTTGATAGAATACTTACAGAATATAGAGATCAAGCTAAAGAAATTAATACTTCTTTAATAAGTCGTTTAAAGAAAAGGTCTGGTGAAACATCGCAAAAGTTTTCAAGAAACCCTATTCAGTATGCAGAAAAATACATATCTGAAGTTGTTAGGTTTAATCATTCTTCTTTTGTAGATAAAGCATATATAAAAGGCTTAAATAAACTTACTGAAATTCAATTTAAAAATCCTAACACAAAAGAATCTAAAGCTATAGATGCATATAAAGATATACTTGCTGATATGTATCAAGTAGGTACAAATAAAAACCGTGTAGATACAGATCCTAATTTTAACAATTTAATGAGAATTTTAACATCTTTACAGTTCGTTTCTAAACTAGGTTTTTCTACAAGAGGTGCATTAAGAAATGCTACACAAAGATTATTAAACTCAGTTTATCTAGGTGCTTTAATAGAATACGATTCTAAAACTGCTTATGATTCTGATAAAGAATTAAAAGAAGCAATGGAAGGTGAGCTTGATAAAAGAGGTTTAATGTTTACAGAAGTTTCAAGGGCTACAGAAGGTGCTTTAGAAAAAATAGATTTTACTGCTAATGGTGTAGGTGAAATAAATGATATTGGTCAATTTACACCAAAAGAACTTTCAATTTCACAAAAACTTTTGCAAGGAACAGCTAAAAATGTGGGTAATCTTGCAGATGCTTCTTCAGTCTTAACAAAAAAAGCTGAAAATACAAACAGAAGCTCTACATTTAGAGTTGCTTTTTATAAAAGATCACAACAATTAAAAGGTATGGATACTTATGCTAATATAGGTACAGATGCAAATTTAAAAGCAAAAATGTATCATGAAGCTGGTAATTATGCATCTAGAATTACTTCTTTATTACACTTTGAATATGCACCTTTTGCTAAATCAAAATTATTTAGATCAGGTTTTGGTCAATTTGTTGGACAATTCCAACATTATTTATTTTCATTTGCTCAATTACAAAAAGAAATGGCAACTGATTATATAAGAGCATATAAAGCTGGCGATTATATGGGAGAAGAATTTGCTAGAATAGCAAGGTTATCTACATTGTATGCTTTAGTTGAATTAGGTAGTGTTTTAGGAGATGTTAATATAGGGTCTTATATTAATAACCCTCTTATAGATAAGGTAAAAGGATTTCAACAACTTTTATCTGATGATTCTGATGTTGCAAGTAATGCTTTTTACGGTAAAGGTATAATAGGAGCAACAGGTATAGTGCCTTTGTCTGATGCTGTAGAACTTTATAATCTAGGTCATGCAGCAGGTTATTATGATTTATTAGCAGACCCTGAAAGTACTGCTGGATTTTTAATGGGTATGAGAGAATATGATTCGATAGATAATAAAGAACTTCTAGGTGAACTTGCTGGTATGTTTAGCATACAGGGGGAAAGGCTTGTAAATAGAACTATACCTGCTCTTACTTCTGAAAATGGTGGATATATGGCTGCTATTAGAGCTGAACTAGGAGTTTATCCTGGGGAAACACCTTTTGGCTTTAAAACTAGAAGTGCTAGAAAAAAATTGTTAAAAGATTTAAATTTAATGCCTAAGAAAAAAGTTAAGGATCCTTTAATACCTGTTTATATGCGTAAAAGAAATAAAAAAGCTCTTAGTGAAAAAGATAGGGACCTCGCTTTGAAGTCCCTAAATAACTTAGTCTAAATTAGATTTTTGTATTTTTATTTTTATTTGTGAAAGTTCTCTGTAGATTGTTTCAAATTTTGAAATAATAACAGACAAATCTTCTAACATTTTAGTTAAATCATCGTCAAGTTCTTCAAAGTTTTTTGCTTTACCAATTTCATTAGTTCTTTTTTCAATACTTTTTATAGTATCATAAATACTTTGATCAATTTCCATTAATTTCCTTTCTAGGTTTAATAAGGTTAATAAAGTTTTCAAATTCAATAGCAACATATGTTTTTGTTCTATTTCTTTTAAATACAAGTATGGGTTGTCTGTCTTCACAATTAGACTCTGCTTGCTCTAAAGACTTCCACAAGTTTAATCTTTCTTGATTCTT
>TARA_R110002012_G_scaffold134977_1_pt1 | contig 16958 bp, 9 predicted proteins | sample TARA_R110002012 | Tara Oceans TARA_R110002012 (sample SAMEA4396515) | marine metagenome | biome: Westerlies Biome; feature: [DCM] deep chlorophyll maximum layer (ENVO:01000326); material: water (ENVO:00002006), including particulate matter (ENVO:01000060) such as... | depth 40 m
GCGTTTCTTATGAAAGATGGGGCCGCAGTTTGTATTGCTCCATACAGATCCCCATTTTGATATTTTTCTACTGCCCTACCGGGATTTCGTACAAACGCTGCGTATGCTGGCCCTGAAAGAGTCTCTACAAAATAAGAAAAATCTCCTACTTCTGCTCTGCGGTACGGGTCATCTCTAAATGCAAGCCCATAAAAGCCTGTGCGGCTTGCTAGATCTATGTTTAAGTAATGGCTCATTGGGCCTCTAAACGCCATATCCCCCATAAACTTTCTAACTTTCATATTAAATTCAAGATCAAGCTCGTCTTCATCATCCCCCAATGCTTTCTGTGCAAAATTAGATGCAAGCTCTGCGGCCCCATAAACAGGCATTCCTTTAGCCCCTGCAAATAACCATGCGCTTCCTGAGATAGCAAGATATTGTCTAATTGCTAATGACCTAGCAGATGGTGCACCTTCGGGCAGTTTTGGGTCTTTATCTAGTTTTTCAATAAGTGGGTTAATGTCCCTTAGCAGTTTGTATTGGAGGTATAGCTGGGATAATGCAAAACGTTTGAATGTTCCGATAACTTTTCCCCAACTATCTTGAAAAAGTTGAGGGCCAGCTTCAGCCAGAGCGGGGCCGTTAGCTTGTTCAACTATGTCAAACGCTCGTTCCATTGCAACGTCTTTGTCTTTGTATTTCTTTTTGGCAAGTTTATACGCGGCAATTAAACTGACTTCACGGTTAGCACGTTCTGAATTTTGAAACACATACCCCAATGCCATTTCTGTTTTAGCAACTCTCCCTGTCATAGAATCCATTCGTCCGAATTTAGCCTCCTGCAATTCCTGACTGGTAGTTCTTCGTATAATGCCTTTGGCAAGTGCGGTATCAAACAAGTCCTTCATCTCCCGGCCTTCTGGAGTAGTAACATCAACGAACTTACCGCCAAAAGCGGTGCGGTCTGCAAGGGGGACTCCGAGAACTTTTAACCGAGTATTATCATCTTGGTGAAATTTAAAATACGCTTTAAACCCGTCTTTTATAGCTCCTGCTGCATCAGTTACACCAAACTCTCCTGCAAGTAACCCATAAGTAACTAGAGGTATCTGAGTTAAGTTAACAAGTGCGGAAGATATATTGCCCAATATAAACCAAGTGTATCCACCCCATGCAAACCTACTAGATATCGCTCCGGGGGTTGGATTCAATAAGAAACTGGATCGTTTTTGTACGGAGTTAATTACATTAGCTATTGCAGGGGGTACTTTACCTTCTGCTCCAAAGGCTTCTATCTCGTTAATTTTTCCATTAATACTATCTACGTTGTCTAGTAAAGCCAGTTCGTTAGAATATTTTAAACTCATATCAGCAAAGTTTTGGAATACGTCTTGCCTAAATCCTTTTGTCCCTTTACGTTTTTTAAATTGGTTTTTTAAGGATTGTGCGGGGTAAGCATTTAAAATAGTGTCTTTTATTTGTGCAATAACTTGATCTTTTTGTGGGCTGGTTGCTAATGATTTTTCTAGCGCTGCTTGCACTTGAGTTAACATTTTTAACCCAGAAGTGGTATCACTTAACTCATCGTTTCGCACTCTGTTGTACACAACAGACCCATGTCTTTCTTCTAGTGTAACTTCAGGGTCTTTTGCTAGTTCTTTTGCAGCTTGTTCAGCTTCCCGTTTGGTTTTATACGCCATTGTAAATGGTTCAGCGCCTACTTTAATATCAACCCACCATGAGCCACTCCGCATTAAAGGAAAATACGGAACGATAGTGCCCTGCGCGTCTACAATGAACCCTAATTTCTGCTTCTGCTCTCTAGTAAGTGGTGTTTCTTGAGCTATGCTTTTTTGATAAAAATCTAATAGTCGCTGCCCTGCTTGTGCATACGTATCTGCTAATATTTTGTACGATTTCCTTAAATCATATTTATTCAAATCTGACGACTTGTTAACAACTTTCATAAAGCGTTTATATAAGTCTGTTGAGGTAACTTTAGATTCGCTACTTCGTAAATCTATTTCTTCAAGCGTAGATTCGTGTACGATTTCGTAGAAGTCTTCAAGGTCTTTTTGGGTGTACCCTTCTTTATGACTTTGAGCCTCAAGAAGAGCACTTTGGAAGTCTAGTCGAGTCGTATCAATGGCAAAACGTCTTGCATTAACTATGTCATTAAGTTCTCTAAGCGCCTTTGCAATAGGTTTAAAGTTATCGCCAAAGCGGTCTACTGTATCTGCCATTTGGCGTAGGCTTAACAGGTTGTAAAATACTTTTGCAAGATAGTCTGGCAGGTTAGACAGGCTACTAAGCACAGTATCAATTACATTCTGTGACCATACAGGCGCAGCATTGTGCATACTGCGGAATGGGGCGTTCATTAAATCTTTAGCTTTTGCATAAGCAGGGGTTGCGCTGGCTCCCCCGTCTATAGATGCAGCAACACTATACTGAATAGCCCTTTCTGCGTTGGTGAACTTCCTATCAGGATTTCGTATCGCGAGATCAGCACCACCGTAGGCAAAATCCACAAAATCCTGTGCGTCATAGGTTTTAAAGTTAATTCCGGGCAATTTGCTTATTAGGTTTTTAATCCCTGCCAAAAGCCTTCTGAAGAACGTCCCTAGCTTCCCTTTTTCAACTCTCGCAGAGGTTGGGTTTATCCCACTGTTAACTGCTTCTTCTACAAAATAAGCAATTAACTCATCATCCTTATTAACATCTACAATTTTTCCAGCTTGTTTAACTCGTTCAAGCGCACGTTTAGCCAGTTGGGACTCACGGCTACCATCATCCGCTTTAGCAAATTCCCTGATCTGGTTAACCATGAACTTATAGTTACCTTGGCCTACAAGAGTGGGCATCCCTACATGGACACCTATCTCGTGCATCAATACGCCAAGTTCGTTTCCTTCTGCAATATTGTCCGTAAACAGGTAGGGTTTGCCGTCAATAACTACCCCTGCGGCAGTAGGCTCGATGTCTGTTAGCCCTGCTTTTTCAGGCGTTGCTGCAACGGTAATGCGGTCTACTCCAGCCTGACCAAGCCTTTCGAGAATAACTGCCTTTGTTTTAGCTACTGTTGTCTTGGGGTAAACCTTTTCTTCAAACGGGATTGAGTATTTATCTTTTGCTAGTGTGTCATAGGATAGTGTTAGGGGAGATTGTTGTAGTGGCCCGCGTGGTGGTTTTTCTAAATGATGAAGTCCTCTTTTTTCATCAGACAATACCCCGTGCCTTGTTGCAGCAAGCGGATTGCCTTCTACAAAACTATTTTCTATAACTTCGCCTTCGGGACCAGTAGCAGTAAAATACTTAGTTTGTAGGTTTACAAAATCTACATAGGCTTTATCTGCTTTTTTATATGCGGCTTCGTATTTTTCTTCTTCTTTTCGTAGACGAGCTAGTGCTTTAGGTTCTTTATCACCAAATCCTGTTTTTTGCCGTACAGCAGCTATTTTAGTGCGCGTTTCCTCTAATGCTACGGCCGCTAGATTGCGAATTTCCTCTAAACCATCTGCTCGTTGGTCTATTTCTCTATAACGTGCTCTTTCAATATCCTCTAATATTAGTTGTAAGTCGTCTTCTAAGTTAGCAGTCTTTGCTCTATTTGTTTCTTGCTGTAACTCGGCTAGTATTTCATCTCTTTTGGTTTCTAACTCAGAAATTTCTAAGTCTGCATAACCTATTTTTTTAGCTATATCATTTGTTATTGAGTCTATGGCTTTTTCTAATTCTGCGATCTTGTTTTTGTCTTTATCCGCAACTTTCTTCTCTTCTATGCGTAGGTCTTCTTGTAGGTTATCTCTTTTGGTTTCTAATGCTTTAATTTCGTCAGCATCCGCAAGACGTGTTTTCCGAGGCTGCACTCTTCCTCTAGGCGCATCTTCTACGGGAGCTAATGGTTCGGCAATTTCGTTAAGAATAGCTAATTGTTCATCGCGTTTTAAATTATTAAAAAAATCTAATCCGTATTTTCCACCTGTATAAGGAAACGCTAATTTAAAAGGAGAGTCAGACTCAGCCCCTACTTCTCCCCGACTTGCAGCAGCTCGACCTACAGCCCCAAAGTTTCCTTCCTTCAGACCATGCGACCCGCCCGCATCCATGCTAAGTTTCGCGGCTTCAACTCCATCTAAAGTAGTATCTGCACCCATCATGTCAGATACTAAAGCCTCAATTGCTACGCTTTTCTGACCTGCGAACTTAGCAAGCTCTCCGTAACTACCACTAGAGTTTTTAGCCGACTTTTCAGTAAACTCAAGTAACTCTATGGTAGAGTTACCAACTGCGTCGATTACGCCTTGTTCTGCGTTGTCTCTTAGCTTTCGTACCGTTTCTAGTCTTTTTACTAGATCTTCAAGAGTTGATTTTAAAATTTTCCCTGTTTTAGTTACTTTTATGAGTCCTTTTGCCTGAAGCTCTTTAAGTTCTTCATAAGTAAAGGGTATCTCCCCTTCAGCTGCATATTTCTCGTATGCTTTGAGAACTGAAGGAGTAAAATAATCTACTATAGATCCTTCTTTAGGCGCAGCCTCTACATTCTCATTTATTTTTGTAGGATCTGTTTGCGTATCATCGGCAGCAACTACTGTTTCTGGGCCTTCAGTTGCCTTTTTCTTAGATGCCTTTTTCTTAGCTACTTTCGTAGATGTCTTTTTGGTAGATGCCTTTTTCTTAGCTACTTTCGTAGATGTCTTTTTGGTAGATGGCTTCTTCTTAGCTACTTTCGTAGTTGCCTTTTTCGTAGATGGCTTCTTCTTAGCTACTTTCGTAGTTGCCTTTTTCGTAGCTGCCTTTTTCTTAGCTTTCTTTTTAACAGCAGCTTCAGCAGCAGCAGCGGCTTTATTTTTAGCAGCTCGCTTATCTCTAGCCGCTTTATTGGTCTTTTCTTTTTTAGCCCTAGCTATTTTTCTAATATCTGCTTGTTTAACATTAGCTGGGTCAACCTCTACGTCATATCTGGTTTCCGCTTCTCTTATATCTATATTTGATAATCTTGTTTTTTCTTTTAAGTCTCTAACTTTATCACTGTTATATGAAAACCCCTGCCTCTTATGTGCTGCATCTTTTTCAACTTGGGCATTTACTTTAGTTCGGTATCGTTTAAGGTCACTCGCTAACTTTGGAAGACGTTCTTCAGAGTTGTTAAAACGCTCGCTAAACTCGTCTAGTTCAGCATTATAATTTCCAAACCCTTCTCTAAAATCCTCTTGTTTGTATTGCCCTAAATCTTCAAGAATAGTTTGTATATCTGTATACGCATCTTTATTCTTCTTTACATTTTCTATTTGATCTACGGTTAAACCAGATTCTTTTGGAGTAATTACCCTTCCTGTAGCATTTCGTAGAAATAGAGGGTTCTGAAAATCTTCTTCTACATATTCTCCTGTCTCAAGGAGCTTACTACCCGCAGCCCTTGCCTCCCCCTGCTCAAAAGTGAGCGGTATTGTAGGCCGATCCTGCTCTACCAAAGGTACATCAAACAGACTTACCTGCTCTCCTCCTACTGTTTCATAGGCTTCTGCTCCTTCAGGAAGGACACCCAATGCAGGTTTATTTGCAGCTTCAAGTTCTTTTAGTCTGGCCGCACTATTTTCCCGCTCTTCTTTAATGCGCTTTCTATTTTTCTTTGCAAAAGCATCAATCTGTACATTTACGTCAGAGATGGCTTGCTCTTTTACTGCTATTTCTTCTTCAATAGTAGCTAATGTTTCTGCATCGGCATCGGGCGGCGTGTTTATTTTTAAGTCGTAGATTTTATCTAGTAACTGATCTTTTTCGTTAACAAGTTCTGGTGCAAGTCCAGCAGTTGGATCAGCGTATTCAAACTTTGGTTTTCTAGCTTTACGTCCAGACGGTATTCCTTCGCCTATTTCAAATTGGTCTTCGTCAGTCCTTAATTTGCCTAACGTATCTCGCGCTTCATAAAGTTCTTGTTCCTTTTTTGCAACAGTTTCAGTGTCTTCTTCTACGGTTGCCGCTCTGATGTCTACTTCAAGTTGCTCTATTTCATCTAGTAGGAGCGCTTCAGCTTCTGCACCGTCTGTTCTGTATTGTTCCAGATTACGTCTGTGTCTATTAACTTCTACATCTAATGGTGTAGCTGTTTCTTCTGGGACTACTTCTGGGGCTACTCCTGCTACTTCGTCTGGGACTACTCCTGCTGCGGCGGCTTCGTCTGTAGCATCAAAATCAAGCGTACCTTGTTCAGCCTCTCCTGAAGCAATAGCCGCTATTCTTTCTTCTTCTGCTTTTTCTGCGTCTTGTTGTTCTTTTAGTCTTGCTGCTTCGTCAGCTTCCTCTCTGTTTTTCCTTTCTCGTGCTTCTCTAGCTACAGGATCTCCAGAAATAACATTGGTTGCACCACGTATAGAACCACCAACCAGACCTGCTGCTGCCATGACTTCAATGTATTCATCAATAGCTTCCGGGCTATCTATAGGCATACCTGCCTGAAACCGTTCAATAAGCTGTTGTCCTACTTCAGTAGGTACTTCTACTGTTGCTCCTAATGCAGCACCTTTAGCTCCACGGGTAAACAACCCTCCTTGGCGACTGAGTTTTTCAATATTAACGCCTACTTTCGGGCCAAGTCCCACTAACAATCGGTCAGAAATTAAATCAAAGGTAGATTGTGGAAGAGATGCTAGAAAAGCAGCCCCTTCGTTCATTTCGGTTCGATAACCTTGTTCTATAGCTTCTTTCTGGGCTTCACGGTTCATGCCGTAAAAGAACGGTATGTTCGCCAATAAACCGCCAGCTATACCCCCCGCAACTGCTCCGGGTAGTCCTAGTACAGACCCCGCTCTAGCCCCTGCTGCTGCCCCCGCTAAAGAACCACCAATCGTAGTCCCCATTTGCGGTAAGGATTCACCCAAGGCACTTCCTGTAAACGAAGCTAATGCGCCTGTTGTACCTAGTATTCCTTCTGCTTCTGTAACATCTTTTAAACGGGTTGCGTAAGGGGCTTTGGCGGCAAGTTCTTGTTCTTGTTCTGCAACAACATCACCACCATACTGTTGTAGCCCTTCAAGACCCGCTACTTTACCTAGCCCTTCAAGTGCCGATCCATACCCCATCTGGGCAACATCTACACCCCGACTTAAACCACGAGTAAGTGCATTACCTCCTGCGTATCGTTCTCTTTCTGCTCTCTCTAAAACACTTTCTTCAGAGCTTGATAGCCCACCTAATCCTTCCAAAAGAGATGACTCTAGTGTATCTAACTCTTCTAACGACATTTCTGAGAGTGGTTTTACCATGTCAACTACTTAGCTTCTGCTCGCTTTTTCTTGCCTTACTTGATCTAAAAAAGTCGTTGCATCTACACCAAGTAAAGTCCGCAACCACATTGCCTGTAGTATTTCTTCCCCACGGGCATTAATAGCTGTTTGAGTTGTCTCCTTACCACCAATTCCAAACAGCCCACCTTTATTAATTGCTTTTAGTTCTTCTGCGGCTTGAACGCGAGCATCGGACCTATTGTCGTCTTTATACTCACGTTCTTCTTTAAGGGCTTTGTCTTTCGTTAGCCCTGATTTTGCCATAGCTGCTTTATAAACAAGATCCTGTTGTTCTTTTGTTAATTTAAGCATTTCATCTCTATAGCGTGTATCTGTTTCTTGTTTTTTCACAGCTATGCCAGCTGTAACGCCTTTTGTTGCCGCATCTCCAATCTGCCCTGTTTGAGCGTAGTTTAACCCTCCTACTATAAGAGCTTGCGCTGCTGCTGGGGATAGCCCACCAAATAAACTAGCTAACCCACCTTTTTCAACAGCAGGTGGAGCTTTAGGGGGTTTTTTAGATGGATCTCCAACACCCCTTTCATATACAGTTTTAGGAAAGGCTTTCCTAAATTCTTCTTTAGATAATGGTTTTTCATCTATTTCTGATAATTTTACATCGGGTGCGGTCATAACATCCCCAACCTGTTTACCTAAAGCCGCTGCCCCGCCTGTATACAGTAAATCTTTACGCAGTTTCCCCTCTTTAGCATATCTACGAAGGGGGTTATATTTACCAAATCTAGGTATAGGATCTAATTCAATTGATGCATCTGGTCTTTTTTTAAATTTTTCTGCAACTTTTTTATCAAATTTGTCCCTAGCTTTTTTATATTTTTTATATAACTTAGGTGCTTTTGTAGCAAGATTGTAAAGACCTTTTGTTCCTGCACCTAGTGCACCTAGTGCCGGAATTGCCGCTGCCCCTCCAAGTGCATAATCCACTGGGTTAGTTGTGTCAAAAACAAGCCCGTCTTCTCCAAAATATGTTTGGTCACCTAAAAAACCAAGGGTATCAAACTCTTCTGGTTGAACTAATCCCTCATCTTTAAACGGTATAACCTGCCCCCCATTCGCAAGCGCTACCAACCCACCCCCTGCCATCATCATCGGGGCTTCTAGCTGGCCTACTCCTGCACCTACAGGTTGTGATTGCGGCATCATAGCTGGATTGCCTATCCCGGCTACCATCTCTGGTGTAACCATACTGGGATCAATAGGAGGTGCGCCGATGCCCTGCATAGCTTTTGCGCGTTCTTGTTCTGCAATAGTAGGTGCTTTACCCATTTGCATTGCTGAGGCTTCCCGCATGTCATTTCTAGTATTTAATTCTGCTAAAGCAAGCGATGCGGTCATATCACCTCGTTGGGATAAATTAGCAAGTTGCCCATCTGATAAATTTTTTACCCGTTCATGAAGCTGCGCTATATTCATTGTCTAGCCTCTCCCACCCATGATGTTGTACGCCCCCAATCCGGCGATTCCTAAACCACCTAGTTGTTGTACCGCAGAAGGTTGTTGTGCGTAAGTAATTTGCGAAGACTCTGATTTATACGGCAACCCGCGAACAAGGTTACTGTAAAAACCCAATTGTTCTTTCGGGTAATCTCGTTGTCTGAGAAAATCTGCGTAACGCTGGTCTAGTATCTGCTGTTCCAACCCTTGTTGTGCTGCACCTGATCGTTGTTGGGCATCAAGCCTTTGCAAATCAGCTTGCTGTTGTCCTGCTCCTAATGAAAATAAACCCCGCCCAGCTTGATCTAATTGCGATAGTCCCTGCATCCCATATTGAGCACCTAACTGAGCTTGCCTCTGTGCCGCTGTACGATCCCGTTCAAATTGTTGTTGCGCCATTTGGAACGCCTGTTGGCTTCCTTTAGCCTGTAGATCCCCTACATTTTCCGTCAACCCTCGTTGTCGCATAGCATCCATAACAGCCTGTCGGGAACCCCCGGCACTTCCTCGCCCCGCTGCGCCTAAATTGGATAACCCCGCTTGTCTAGCTGATTCTTCCTGTGCCTTACGAATAGCAATATCTGTTACCGCTTGTTGGTAAGGACTCATGTATCGGTCAGCTTGTGCTTGCCCAAATTGTTCTGATGGTGTGCCTAAAAATTGGTTCGCCCGTTGCGTACCAGCCTGTCCAGCTTGCAATCCCATCGCTCCAGCCTGTTCATAATTCTGCCTTGCTGTTTGAAAATCGGCTGGTCTTCCCAACGCTGCCGTTTCTGAGAAAGCATCCATTTGTGGTTGCGAAAAACCAGCAACTCGTTGCCCTCCATACGGTTGATATCCTTCTCTGGAAACAGCTTGCCCTCGCGCTGCAACATCGCTTACATAAGGCTGCATCCATTCGGGAATAGTTTCGTTTTTAACTATTTGTGTTGTTTGTTTTGGTTGTTTTGGACTACTCATAGTGCTGCCCTTCTGCTATAAGGTTTTGGTAAAGACTCTTGTGTATAAATCCCAACCATTATTACTATAATATTCATTCGAGTTATCTAAAGAAGACCTAACTTCTATAAAACTACATTTGCAATCTCGCGCAACTTGTTCAAAAAAAGGCACATATAAATCTCGAAACGAACTGTGCTTTAGCCCTTTGCTTGAACACCATGCTAACCAAACGAAAAACGTATTTTCACTTGTGTATTTATCGGTTTCTATTGTTGTGACCGCAAAGTTTTTATGCTCATCTATAAATAACGTAGCTGCACCTGTTACACACTCTACATACACATCTTCTGGTCTAAAAGTTAATTGTGGCTCCCCGTCTAATATTTTTTGGACGCCAATTTTTACCCAATCCCACTCTTTCTTTACATCTCCAACAATAGGTGTACTCATGCTGGCATCATCTTATTTGCGTCAATTGCACGAGGTTGGGATTTTTTACCTGTTCGTGCTTTCCTAACTCTATCCATCATGCCGTACAGTTGTTTAGCTCCCGCTGATGTTGACCCGTTACCTAACCCTGCAACGACATCGGCAGAAACTACAAACTCATCGGGAGATACGGCTGCTATATCTCTAGACCCATTAATAGGAAGCATAATGTCATCACTCATGCCATCCCCTACTCCTCTTAACAAACCACCTTGATTGAAGTATGTCATTTCTTGTGCATCAGGATTTATTCCTACAGGTAATGTTGCGCTGATTCCCGTAGCCTGTCGTGGCACATATTTGTTGGTATCAGTAAGAGGGGACTGCTCTCGCATATGCGGTAGACCACGAAGAGCTTTGCTGAAATCGATGCCCCAGAACTTTGCTCTTTTAGGTTCTATTAGATTCATGTCTAAGGTGTCATGATTTAGTTTATATCTTTTTTTATCTGCTTGACTAAAATTCGCCCATTCATCAATAGGCACCCCTTCACCCATACGTACAAAAGCATCGGCGTTTGTTTGCGCTTGGGGGCCAGCCACTAGTGCTGTCATTCTACTGGGGTCAAAATAAGCGGATTCACCTGCATCCGGTATGGGTACAGCCATACTTGGCGCTGGCACGTTGCCCCCTTTATTTAAAGATACAAGACCGCCTTCTCTATAGTTATATCCGGGGTAGGTATATCCGGGGGACGTGAAAGGTTCAGGGTCAAAATAAAGCCCCTCCCCTGTATCCGAAATAAATTGTTCCCCTGCGAAAGGATTTACAGAACGTCTAGGTGGCGGGAGAAATCCACCTTCGGGGTAGAAAGGTTTTTCTTTTTCTGGCGGTGGGTCTGGTTCAAAATCTCTTTGTCGTATGTAGTGATCTGCTGCTAATGAACCAACACCAGTATAAAAAGGCGCTTTGCCTAATGTCCCAGCTATTTTATCTGCTCCAGTTCCACTACCAACTAATGCTCCTCTCCCAGCTTCCGTCGAAAGCGCCTTCCCCATAGCTCCAAATTGTTGCTTACCCGCTTCCCTTGCAGCTTCTCCAAGAAACCCGCTACCAAAAGGAGCATCTGAAAATGATCCTGTTGTTGTTTGTCTAAAAGCTTCTCCTGCCTCTGCTGGAGACAGTCCTGTAAATTGTGATGTTATGGGGTCAATAGGCACGTTGTATAATTTTTGTTGTGCAGCTTGTACAGCAGCTTCTTTTGCAAGCTGTTGTTGACCAGCTTCTTTTGCTGCCAGACTTTGAAGGGCTGCTGGGTCTGCAACGTAAGAGGGAACGCTGGCTCCTATTTGCGCCGATGTACGTCCAGCAGCTTTTCCAGCTTCTAGTGTAATAGCTTGTCGTTTTGCGGCGTCTTTTGTTTGTTCAGCTATTAATTCTTTAAGTATTTGCTCTTGGGTCTGAACGGCTGTTGCTTTCGCTTGTGTAACTCCTGCCAGCGCTGATTCTTGTGCAGCTTGCCTTGTGGTTTCTTGTGCAGCCGCTGTTTTCGCTGCTTCTTGTGCTGGTGCTGCTGACCCTGCGGAAGCTAAACTACCTGCTAAATTTGCACCGCCATATACACCTAATCCCCATTTCGCCATTTGTGCGGCATCAAACCCAGAAGCAATCCCTGCCCCTAATGCGGCTGTGCCGCCCACTGCTAAAGGACTAGCCAAAAAAGCCGCAAGAGAACCACCACCTGTAAACGGTGCTGCTGCCGCTGCGCCAGCCCCTACTAACATAGGCAGCACAGCTTCAAATATACCTGCTTCGGGAAGCCCTGTTTGTGGGTTGGTAGGCAATCCATCAAGCCCATTTCGTCTAGCCAAGGTGTCTAACGCGCCGACTTCTCGTGGGGACATATGAACCAGCTCTGTATCTGGCCCCCGCCCTAAACTGGCTAATCCTTCCGCACTATTAACCATACCTCCTCTAGCAAAACGGCGATCTGCTTGCGCGTACCCTAGCCCACTTCTGTATTTTCTAGCCCTTGCTGCCTCTATCGCTCGTGCATAAGAATCATCAATGATTGGTGCGGGGCGGGGCGCTGTAACTGTAGATGCGTCTAAAGGATTTAGTCCTGATGCTTCAATTGCTGCAAGATTTTGTTGATAGTTTAGGTACGGGACCGGTGCTGTGGGTGAATCTTGTGCAGGAGGTATAGCTGCATTAGCAGCGCCTAGTCTATTACTTCTAGCAGCATCTCTTCGGCCTTGCTCTGTTACAAAAGGCAGAGTTTGTGCTAAAGATGCAACATTTTCGGGTGAATATTGAAGAGGAGCAGTAGGAGTAGAAACAGCAGGAGCAGGAGCAGGAGCAGGGGCTTGATTTAAATTAGCAATCCCTGCACGATTTTTTTGATACTTCTGGTACTGGGCAATATCCGCTGCTGTGGGTGAATCTTGTGCAGGAGGTATAGCTGCATTAGCAGCGCCTAGTATGTTACTTCTAGCGACATCTCTTCGGCCTTGCTCTGTTGCAAGTTGTTCTGCGGATTTAACACCAAACCCTCTGTTTGCATAGTCTCTAACTTCTTTATTGTTGATGTCTGTATGCCATCCTTGAATGTATAAGTCTCTTGCAGCTCGTTTATCTCCTTGGAAAACCCCCCTTAAAAGTCTATCTCCTTCCCCCGGCTTCTTTTTACCTGTTGCATCTTGAATATTTTTTTGGAGGATATCAGCGGTGAACAACAGATCCTGCAAAGCAGGGTCCATTTTAGAAGCGTCTTTGTGTTTTAATAATTCTTTAAATTCAGGAATATCTCCCACCAACCTTTTTAATCGATTATATGCGGGGTCAACAGAGCCTTGTAGAAATTGATACGCGCCCCTTGCTGATGTTGGTTTTGTACCCCCAATAGATTTATTTTTGGCTTTATAATCCCCACTACTTTCTATTTGCTTTGTTGTGTTACGATAGGCTTCAAAATTAGCTACTTGTTTATCAATTTCAACGTTAGAAAGTGTTCTACCTTGCTGCTTGGCAATTCTTTGTATTTCACCCCGCAATATTTTCATACGCACGGCTTCTATTTCTTGCCTTCTCTTATTTGTCAAAGTCGCCATAATTATCTACCTACGTCAAAGTTGACAGTAATATCCAACGACTGTCTGTAACAGAGTATATACAAGTTACGACTCCAGTGCCTGTGGTAGCTACATCAGACCCTGTATTCGTAAGAATCCGGTTAGCTGCTGTAGAGCTGCCGCTATTGTTGGTTATTGTCATATTTTGAGATGTTGTATTGTATAAGATGATAATAGTCCCATCGGGGTTGTTATTACCTGCTTTTGCTGGTTTTGTAATACCTGTAATGTTAAAAACACCGGATGGCCCCGTTATCCTTACAAAACTTGTTTGCGGAATCCCAATATTATTGTTCGCCCCGTTTGATAATGCTAAAGCGCCAACGGGTAATTGAAGGGTGTTAGCAATTACACTATCTACCGAAAGCCCTGCTTTTGAATCCATAATGGTAAAAAACGAAGTTAGGCTACTAATCAAACTAGAAAAATAAGATTGCTCATATTCGAGAGGGGGAACTGGCAAGGTGGGGGAACGGAACTGTTCAAACGCCATTAGCCTCTCCTCCCATCTGGTCTAAAATCAACTCTAGGAACCCCTAATTCCCAAGCTACGTTAGCAGCGCTAGATTCTACTTTAAACGCTAGGGAGCGTCCTCTAGCCCTCATATAGGCTTGTTGGGTATATTGGTCTACTGTAGTCGAATTTATAGCTGTAACGGCATCTGTGAGGGTTTCACCAGACTCATTAGCTGTATAAGTAGCTGCGCCGGGGTACTTTTTAGCAAATACACTAAAATTAATAGTCGGGGTAACTGTAGCCCCGCCCGTACTAGCTACGATGTCCGTTGACGTATTAGAGTTTCTAAAATCCACATCAGGAATAATCCGGTTCATTAAAACGAATCGGTCCCCTTGGTCAACAGATACTTGCGAAGAAGTAATAAATGCAGCCATTGCCGCATGAGGGGAAGAATCTGTAGCTGCATTATTTCCTGTTTCGTGTTTATAGATATTACTATCTGCCCCTGCTGCGTATGGTTTTTCGTAGATACCTGTATCCTGCCACGCAGTTCGTGAAAAAGACGCATCCCCTGCACTTGTTCCGTCACAATCCCCATAAAACCATACATTTTCTAAGTAGTTGTAAGTTACATAATGGGTAATAGTAGGATTCGCCCCTTCTTGCACCGCAGTCGGATAAAACCACCAGATTTCATGATATTTTGAATTAAGTGCGGCAAATATTTGATCTGCTTGGTCTAAATTATAGTTTTCAAATATTTCATCTTGTACTGTGCAATCTAATGTATTAATGCGGCCATCGTACTTATAGAATTTATTCAGCCCCATCCAATAAGTTACGCCATCTACAGTAATTACTGCATTAGGGGCGACTAGAGAAGTATTAGAGCTAATTTCATCTAACCTAAATACGTCAAATCCCCCAATAAATTTAAGGGAATTAAGTGTGGACTCTGTAAACACCAGAGTCTCTCTGGTAGTTGGCACGCCACGTAGTATTTGGGAACCATTTTGAACCGTTAATGACCCCGCAGTTGTTGTATCACTAGGCGTAAAATTAAATGGATTGGTTACGTCTGACCAACGTATTAACAAAGGATCTCTGTCCGGTGTTCCTGATGCAGGATATGGTGTACACCCTAATGCAATAATAATATTGCTTACATTATCTTGTGCGATTAGAACTTGGGTTACTTCATTAGGTACTTCTGTTCCTGAAGAAGGAGAAGCGCTTAATAAAGCTGCGGCTGTAGTGGGCGTAGTTTGCCATACCCACCGATATATCTCTCCATAACGTATATTAAATAACAAATCATCTTGATATCGAGTGAAATACACTAACCGCATAGGGCTGAATATGCCCGGTCCTGTTCTAGCTTCCCCCCAACCACCCGCTCTGGTAGTTCCTCCTTCTAAAGTTACGGTTGCTCCTGCGCGATTCCACAAACCTGCACCCCAACCAAGCCCTTCAGCGCCTGTCGGATTACCAATATCTATTTGATAGGTAGCAACTGTGCTTCCGCCGCCACCACCAGAAGTTGCATCACTACCATTAGCCGCAATAGCATTTCCATCAGCATCTAATGCAGTAAACGTAAAAACATCTGTGCTTGATATAGCATCAATTTTATATTCTTTATTTAAAATATCTGCGGTTATGGCTCCACCTAAAGTAGCCGCCCCACTAAATGTAACCCAATTTCCAGCCGCAGTTCCGTGCCCAGCTTCAGTTACAGTAATAGTAGAAGACCCATTTGACGCCCCGAAAGTCGCGTGTCCAGCACCAGAAGCGGCTCTTGCTGGGGTAATATTGAACGAAGTCCCCCCTGCATTGAGTATTACTTTCTCATTTGTCCCCCCTGCAAGGTATTTAACCCCCTGTAAACCAGAAAAAGAAAATAAACTCCGACATATACCATTAAATTTAGATGTGGTGTATTTTGTCCATCCACCTATTTTTTTAGGGAACCCTTTAAAAAACCGAACTTTATTGCATTCATACCACCCACCTTCTTGGGCGTAGTCAGTAATATCCCTGTTAATCCCCGGCTTAAAAGTTAATTTTCGTAAAGCCATTACACTACGCCTTCTGTCCCAGTTAGATGTAGAGAGAACTCGCGAGTTTTGTCATTCCTATTTAGCCAACCCCTGCCAAATGTATCAAAAGTAGATAACCGCCTATAAAAAGCTTCTCTTACGTCTGTCAAATCTAAAATAACCGCATCTAGATCACATTTACAGGTTTCTCTAATAGTAATTGGGCCAATTACACCGTCATCTGCAACACCTACAATTTTTTGTAAAGCTTTACTAGCTCTAGATACGCCTGAATTAACCGCCCAATCAAACACACAAAAATCAACCCCCGAAGGTAGGTCATCACCCTTTACTTTATCCCAGTAATTTTGTTTATATATAATCCGCACATCATCTATTTTAAGGTTTTTCATTTCCTCTTCAGTAACATCACGCCCTAAATACTTTTCATACACCGCTTGCGTAATCCCCATATTGGTACGCCCGCCCGGATCTACAGGGTGATCAACATACCCACCTTCATGCTCTAATACAGCATCGAGACTTTTTATAAAATTTTCTTGCATTATTTCTTAAACCCCTTCATACCACGAATACCAAAAGAGGCGGCTATGGACGCATACATAGCGTAGACGAACCAATCCGGGGCTGTTTCTAATGCTTGGAACCCTTCAGCAATATAGGGTCTTGCCCACGGGAAAAAAGACGCTGCGATTATTGCAATAAATAAGAGCGTCCAAGCTTCGTCTTTCCAGCTATCCTTGCTGGATTCCGCCATTATCTTTTCCCAACCCGCCTCATGGGTAGCCGCAACCTTCATCACTTCGGCTTCCGCTTCCGCTCTAGCTATCGATGCTTTGGCTTTAGCTTTTGACTTCTCTACACGACCCTCTACAAGAGTCCCGGCTAAACTGACTAATGGCCCTAGAAAATTTAACATTAGCTATCCTTTTTACCCTTAATAGATTCAGTTAACCTACGTATTTCTGCTTTTATCTCTATAATTTCTACTTGTATCTTATTAATAACTTCTGCGTCAATAATACGTACCAATTCAACATTTGTAGGCGTGTATACATAGGGGTCGAGTGGTTTTTTTACCATTACTGTACAAGCGTATTTTTAAACCTTATGTCCACGGCACCTTTTTCCCACCGAAATATTCCCGCGCATGACCTTCTTTGATTAAAATCGCGCAGACACTTTGATTTTTCTCAGTCATAGGAACCCCTAA
>TARA_R110002012_G_scaffold302775_1_pt1 | contig 16944 bp, 9 predicted proteins | sample TARA_R110002012 | Tara Oceans TARA_R110002012 (sample SAMEA4396515) | marine metagenome | biome: Westerlies Biome; feature: [DCM] deep chlorophyll maximum layer (ENVO:01000326); material: water (ENVO:00002006), including particulate matter (ENVO:01000060) such as... | depth 40 m
CTCACTGGTGTTCTACCATCCTCATAAGCCTCATTTATATGAGGAGTATTGGGATCGTCAGGAACAAAACGACCTTTATCATCTCTGGATCTTTCACCCGTAGGCTCACCAAACAAAAAAGTTTTTATATTTTCTAACCAACTCATGATCTACTTCTCCCTCTATTTTTCTTTGCACTAGTTAATGCAATAGCAATAGCTTGGTTTTGTTTATAACCTTCTTTCTTGAGTTTCTTTATATTCTTACTAACCGTTTTCTGTGACTTACCTTTTTTTAATGGCACTAGACTGCTCCTTGTATAGCGTTCTGATAATCAATCATTGAAGCGGCTTGCTCTAATTCGTTTGCTATTCTCCCACCTGAGTCTGCGTAAGTACCTGTCCTTGCTCTTTGTCTTTCAGCTTCTGCTCTCATGACAGCAGGATCATTTGTTTGTTTATAATTATTAACGATTGCTTCTTCAAAACTTCTAAATGCAGGTGACTGTACCCACTCAGCTTCAGAGAAGCCAGCATCTATAGCTTGACGATATTGATTGGAATACTCTTCATTAATACCTGATCTATCTTTACCTGATAAATCAAATGTTTGTTGAACATCATAAGATCGTGGAGCAGTTTCTTCAGGTGCAGTGTCAGTTGTTTGGGTTTCTGGTGCAGATGTGGCTGCGTCTGTAGCCGCAGCTTCAGTATTATTTTCTGTAGTTTGGGTTGTTTCCTGCGTTCCATCTGGTGCTAAAGCACCTATACCTACAAGATATTCTTTTAGTTCTGGTGTCATTGGTATCTTCACTTCACCCACACCACCTTGTAAATCAGAATCGCCTGGGTATTGGAAATAATATTCACCATCTCGTTCTATAATTCCTTCTCCTGTACCCCCTAAGTTACTAAAGAAATTAGTCATGTCGTTTGTAACTGACCCATCAGGAGTAGTTCCTGTGGGTTCTGGGTCAGACTCCTGTGGGGTAGGTTCTATAGGTTGATATGTAACTTGATCTGCTGGCACACCCCCTATGAAATCATATCCACCTGGCGTTGTACCGTATCTTTGATAAGGTAAACTGCGAGGCATCCCATAGTAAGAAGGTATTCTTGAGAATATAGATGATCCAACACCCATTGGGAAACCACCGATACCCATACTGTAAGACGGAGGCAAGGCTCGGTAAAAAGAAGGAGGCTCATTAAAACTATTTTCTTCAGGAGTTTCAGGACCGAGTTGATTTAATCTTCTTTCTATAGCTTGTGTAATTCTTCCAGCAGACGGAGAGTAAAGAGATCCTTCAGTTGACCTTTTTCTTTGTGCCTCTAAATCTGTGTTCAGTCTATCCCTATCTGTCAAACCTCCTATAGTATTAATTAATCTATTTTCAAAGGATCGAAACTGAGGACCTGCTACAAACTGTTGCTCATCCCCACCTCCTCCAATGTAATCATTAAAGTTTTGGGTATATTCTTTTGTTATATCATCAAGGGTTTGTGCTGTTGGTCTAGGGGGTTGTTGATTAAAGCTTGGCATAAACTGTCGTGATCCAAAATATCTTGGAGGACTATACCCATATCCTGCTTGATATGGATTTTGATATGGCGTAGGAGGAGGAGGCGGCGGTTGATTGTAAGGATTACCGAAAGATCCTATTCCTCCAGAATAAGGATAACCAAGATTAGAGTTAGCCATAGGAAAGCCACCCATAGGGTTTGGACCATAATACCCTGCTGTATTGTTAGGATAGCCTCCCCTTTGATAAGGAGGGATTGATCCTTTAAAACCAGTCTCACCAAAAAATAATGAATTGCCACCACTTCCCATAATATTTATCCTATATAATCTTCGCCAGTTTCCATCATCTCAGCTAATCGAGAAGATCTTGAACCGACTTGTTTTGCCCATTTACTATTTAACATCTCATCAGTTGCGTCTAACCAGTTTCCTTTTTCAAGGGCAGACAACATATTAACAAATCCTTTGAGTCTTGGCATCCCTAAATTAAACATCATATCAATCAAGACCCTTTGCCTTATGATGTCTAAGTCTTTAAACCAATCAAAGTTTTCATGTAACTCCTTGATACATATACGGATATCACTGTTCAGAAGGTAATCAATTTCTTCTTCAGACAACCCTCTCTCTTTAAGGTTGCGACCAACTCCTATGGTCTCGATCCCTTCAGTATCAAGATATACTTTCTTTTCTACACCCTCATGCAACCTTAGTTGAGCATGAAGTTTCCCATTTAAAAGTTCATCATCCATATATTTCTTTCCTTATTTCTGGGAGTAGATAAGTTAATGAGTTCCTTTGTATATTAATGTATCTTATTTCATCTCTTTTTTGATCTTGACTCATATTACTATTTCTTACTTGCGTTTCTATTTTTCTTAGTTTTTTTAATTCAGCATCTACAGAGTCAGCATACTCTTTATATTGATAAAGTTTTTCCTGCTCTTTTGTAATCGGTAACTCTTTGCCAAAATTCTCACTTAAATCCTTTATGGAATTACTAACTTGATCTATAGCTTGTTTTAATTCATAGAATTGATAGAGAGTACCTGTTGGTTCTGAAGGTAAAAATACCTCACGAGCTAATGGATTTGATATACTTCTTTCTAACTCACGAGTTGGCGAGAGTGGACTACCTGTAAACTTTTGCAATATAGTATTTAAACTAAGAGTTGCTGTTGCTCCTAAAGGTCCTGCATATCCTTGAATTAAGTGATCTATTTTTATTGGCGATAAATTTAACTGCTCACCAAGTATCTTTGCAAACTCAGATGTGCTGGATTTTACTCTTAAAGGAGGTAGCTTACCCTTTACATAAGGACTTTCTATTGGTTGACCTGTAAACATATTGTAATTATTTTCTATTTCATAAAGAGGTCTAATTACTTGAGGTACAATATTAAGACCAAAAGAAGATTGTGCATTTCTTACAAGAGATTGCTTTAAATCTAAACTACTTTCCTGATCAAAAACATATTGCAGTATACGTTCTGGCAAGACTTTAAATATTGTGCCTAACTCAAATGAGATAGGAAATTTAAAAGGCTTTACGTCTTCAGGTAAACCCATTGTCTTTGGTGTTAATATATAATTCATATCTCTTATTTGAGGCGGTTGATTTTTCCAATCTTCGTCATCATGCTGTAGCATCCATAAGACAGAAACAAAGCTAGTGATTGCCATTCCTCTCGCCCAAAAAGCAAGGAGAGTTTTTTTAGAATCAGGTCTTCCTGTATCGGTACTACCTAACCCAACTCTCATTAAATCTATACCTTGTATTCGTGCATTTATAAAAGGTAAAGTAGCTGTAAACCATCTAAGAACACTTTGATTCGCACCTCTTCTAGCATAGTCAATAACCTGCCTTCCTTCGTAAGAAGCTTGTACCCAGTCTCCAGTTTCAGCTAAAGTTTTTTGATACACTTTAATACGCACTGCGGCATCAGCGGCATTTGAAGCATGACCTGACCAATCCCAAAGCTGGCTGATAGGTCGAGTAAAGAAATTACCAACAGGTCCTCTTTGTTGTTTCTCCATACTTTTCTGGACAACCTTTGACATATTTTCATAACTACCTCTAAAGTCATAGCCACCAAAACCCATAGCACCTCTAACAGCTCGTGCTGATTTAGAGGCTGTTGGATTTATAGCTTCACCAAAGCCTTGCCATCCAGATATAACAGGTTGAATATTTCTGCCTGATGTTTGCCAAGCCGCAAAACTATCTCTGTTAAGTGATTTGATTATAAAGTTAGGCATCCGTGTTACAGCTTCACGCAAAATATAAGTTGGTTGAGTAAGCCAATACCCTACACCCTGAGCCAAAGGTCTAGTTTCTGTAGTCAACATTGATAAAGCTTGAGCCATATCCTGATCATAAACAGAGTAATATCGAGTTTTACCTCTTACTCGACAAGAGGAATAACCTGGTTGCATTTTTGTTTTACGTTCAGCAGTTCCTTGCAACTCCATAATAGCTAGAGTTCTTTGCAATGCTACGTTCTTCATAGATGAAGATACTATTGTGTCTATGTTCTGTATAAGGTTTTCTAAGAAATTACCTAGAGGTCTACCTGTTACTCGTACAGTTACATCAGCATCTGGATTTAATTCTTGATATTCTTTACGGATATTGTTTGCTAAGTCCTTTGTTGATATAGGTCTTTGGTCACTAACAATTTTATCATTCACAAATATTCTATACGTCTGACCTGTTCCTAATAACTCTGGAACTTCTCTTAATTGTTTTTGTTTCTCAGGAGATATTTCATCTTCATTAATAATTCCATCTATTGTTAGTTTAGGAAAATTAACTGATGTTCCAAAAAAATTTTTACTTTCATCACCCTCTCTTACAAAAGAAACATAATCTGAGTTTTCTAACCAAGTATTAATTTCATTTTGAGATAATGTGCCAGAGGTTAATGCTACGTTATTAAGAAAATTTCTATTCCATTCTAAATATTCTTGTCTTACTTGCTCAAACTCAGGGTACTTTTCCCCCATTCTCAAACCATTTTGAATATCTTCTTCATTAAGAAGACGTTCTCTACCTTCACCGATTAATCGTCTTGCTCTTATTGCGGCTAAGTAAAGTTGAAACTCTCTAAATTTTGTACCTATAGGTTGAAATATTTTAACAAGAGGTTTTCCCCCTCCGTCTTGCTCAGATACAACCCTGAATCCACCCCTGCCATCAGAGTTATACTCTGGTTTTCCTCCGTCAAACCACATACTTGATTGAAATATTTTTGACCTATCTGAGTCAACAGCCGCTGCCATAGCACTTGTTCCAGCCCTGACTTCTATTCCTATTTTTCTTCTATAGTCATCAACCTCCTCAAGATTTGCATATTGATTTGCTGCCTGTACTCTAGCTGTCCTAATTAAAGAATTAAATCCATCTTTCGATGTAATACTTTGCAATCCATCTAATATAGTACGACCAACACTTTTATTTTGTTTGCCTGACATTGAGACTTTATTAAGCGTTGCTTGTTCTGATTCTGTTAAATCAGGATTAGAGGTCTGTATACCATTAGATCGTAAACTAGCCATAGTTTCAGGAGGAGATTTGTATTTTTTTAAATCTGGATTTACCCCAAACTTAATGGCTGTCTCTCTCAGTGAAGCCATAACTGGAGGCTCTTCTCCTTTATTAACTTCAGACCTATACCGACTAATATCTTTTTCTATAACCTCTGACATTTTATCTCTAGGCGAGATAAATGATTTAGTTGTAGGATTCCAATTTTCATTTAAGTTTTTAATTTGATTGTTTGTTTCTATCTCTGCCTGTGGGAGAGCTTCTTCTAATGTAACAAAAGGTGTTACTTTATCTTTGGGTCGAGATGCTGTGATTGTTATTGTGTCATAAACATTATGTTCTTTTTTATTTTTAGACTTAGGATTTGTAATGATTTTACCAACCACATTACCAACCTTAACCGTTCCAAAAACACTTGGTCTTAGTGATGGCTGATCTTGAGAAAAAACATCCTCATCAAAAGCAACACCTGTGAGTCCTTCTTCCGCAGGTGATTCTTGATATTTTAATTTTGTTGCATCTGTTGGTTTTTTCTTTCTTGCTGGAAGAGTGGCATATGTAGAAAGCTTTGATCCTGTAGGGAAATCAGCATTTAAAGCATACAAATGACTTCCACTTTTTGTACCATCAGGTAGTGTTATTTTCTTACCTTCAATGGTAACTAACTCTTGATCCATCTCTACCTGTATAGGTTTATTATCTATATTTGTTTTTTCAATTAAGGGAGTTTCATAACCATCAGGTCTTTGTAACCATTCCCATTTTATATCATTCGGCTTTCTCTTAATTAAGTTTGTTTTATACAACCCAGCATCTTTATTAAAATTTTGACGACCTAATTCTTTTACCTCACTTTGAGTTAATGCTAAGTTTTCATTATAAAAAGCATCCATATTAATAATTAAATCAGGGGAAACCTTACCTTGAAATATTCCTTGTTCGTTTGTTTCTTCCGCAACAAGGCTAGGATCATTTACTACTCTACCCACATTAGAGGTAATAGTGGTTGATGATGTATTAAGATTATTAAAAAGATTAGATAATCCCTTTGAGCCTTTAGTAAACACATAAGCAGGATCTTTATACTGCCCTAAATAAAGAGTACCTAGTTGCTCTTCAATTCTACTTTGCTCCTCAAAATTTCCTTCGGCATCAAGATAGGCTTGATAGAGAGGTCTTATTTGATCCATCAACCTTTCTTTAGGAACAGGCATTAGCTTCCTTGTCGTTGGCTTATTTACCAAAGATGCCATTACCTGATCAGACTCTAGGTTGATTTCGTTTCCGTGTTCTGTGATTCCTTGTTTTTCTTGCTGGATCGTTTCAGCGAGTACGCTGGATGCGACTGACCTGGCATTACGAGACCCGACCCTAAAATCTTTTTGGTCTCCATCGGGGTCATTTCCCTCACTTTCGTAGTCTTGGTAGCCATCACTATCCTCCCTAAATACTAATTTGTTATAAGCTGTTGTGTATTTTAAAGTTCCTCTGTATGCACCATCTATTGAGTTTGCTATACGATTACTAAATTCTTCTGCTGTAAGAGGTGATTGATTTATAATCATCATTTCTCCATCAAGAGTTGATTGTCCTTGAACAACAGAGTCATTAATTTCTATTTGTTTGTCATAATTTTTTCGTGTGTACCAATCCCCATAAACTGGTTGCATTTGTTCAAAAGAAAAATTTTGTATTTTTAACTCTGGAGAGTTACGTATTGTTTTATACAAAGCATCGACTTGATCTTGATTCATATCACCTACAGTTAGTGTGGTCATATCACCTTTATCGGTACCTTTAAGTCTTTTGTTTGAAACAACAAACATTGAGTCTTGATTTAAAGCAAAACCCAAAGACTTTGCTATATCAAGCACATCTCCCTTTTGTTGATTTTGTACTCGTAAAGCAAAGCTAGTGTTAGTTTTATCTTCGTAACTTCCAATTTGCTCAAAGGTTTCTGCATTAGCACCAAACAATCTTTTTATTTTAGGCATCATTATTTTAACAACAGAGTTTGAAACTCTTCTTTGTTGATCTGGATTTAACGTAGACCACTCTTCTACTAACTCTATGTTCTTAGGATCAGGTGCCACCTCAAAAGCAATATCAACTTGTTCTTCTTCTGTTGGTTGTGTTAAAGAATAGCTGACTATCCTATCGCCTTCTTGTGCAGTTTGTTTACCACCCAACCTGTCAAACTCACTGCCAATACTAGATAAGCCTTGATTTTTTGCGTACTGTATAGGGTTGCCTTGTGCGTCTACAGGAGGTTTGTTAATTCTTTCAAAAACTTTATTAGCATTATTTAAGTCTGCTTCTATTAAAGCCGCTTTTACACCAAAGAAATAATCCCATATTCTTTGAAATATTGTTCTTGGTTGAGCAATTTTTTTACCATCTTTTGTTTTGTAATTTCTAACACCCCTTGCCCAATCTCTAAATAATTCTGCATAAGCTTCTTCTTTAATTTTAGCTTTAGAAAGACCAGCCTTAGAATAAGTTTCTTTTGCAACTTCAAAGTATGTTTTGTTATTATAGCTATCACCATTAACACGATCTGGTTTTACGGCACCTGCTATAACTCTATCTAATATTCTAAAGTCTGATCTAAGCAAAGGTCCTGTGCCACTCTTAGCAAGGTTATAGAATACATGAAATGTTTCGTGATCTAAAACTCCTGCAAGATCTTCTATCTGTTGATTTTCATCTTGGTTAGCATCAAGATCAAGGGCTAGTTGTATAATATGCTTTTCACCTTTTGGATAATAAATACCCTCTACTGTTTGCCCTTTCTTTTTACCTTTAAATTCTATATCTCCATTAGGTTTGATTTCTAAATTAACAGAACTACCAAGTCCTCTGTCTGTTAATTTTTGTTTTAATGCCTTATAAAATGTATCTCTCTTAGCTTCATACTCAGGAGAGTACGTTGGCTTAGTAAGTTTTTCTGTTTCAGCAACTCGTTTTTCAAAAGGAGTTGTGCGACCAATTCTAAAAGGTTCAACATAATCTGATATGTCTTTTATTTTTTTAGTTTCAGGATCTAAAATGTTTCTAGCAATAAGATTTTTTTTAATATTTTCAAACGAAGTATTAGCAATTTTTGAACCAAGAACCTTACTAATAATATTTCTTGTGAGCTTTTGAGCTTTAGAAGATCTAACACCTCTCACAATTTCTGATAATTGTTTACTGTTATAAGTAGGTCTTTTGATTAAAGGTAACGGCATAGGGGTAGAAAATGTAGGAATGTTTTGAATTGAGTTAGCTAACACAGTTCTTTGTACATCAGACATTTGATCAATGTTATCAATACCTGTAGATCGTTTTAAAAATGCCTTATAGTTTGGATCAGGTTGCACTCCCTTATCAACAGAATCTTTATCAATCAAAACATTTTTAGATATTAAAGATTGCTCAATTCGGTTTTTACTAATCGGATCAACTTTTAAATTAGGATTTTTTATTGTTAATAAAGTATCAGCAACTAATCCTTTTCTTTTTTTACCAACAACTCCAACTGCTTCCTCTATAGTTACAGTTTCTTTTCCTATTTTTTCTTGTATTTTTTTAGCATCATCAGGTAAAGCCTGTGTTATTTCTGTTAAAGTAAAATTAGGAACAGGTGAAGATACTTGACGAACAAGATCAATGTTATCTTTGTTATCTATTTCAAGTTGATTATTTTTAGGTAAACTTTTATTAATTTTTCTTAACTCAGTTTCTATTTCTTTAGATAGAATACTATCTTCTTGAGATATCCTTACATCACTCATAGCACTATTAATTAGGTCTGTAGCCTTTTGAGACTCTTCTCGTGTGCCAAAGAAAGAACTTACAGGTAAGTTTTGAGATCCCTCTACATCAGGATCAGCCAGTGCGACAACTTGATATCCAGTAATTACATTTTCAACATCTGCTTTTTCAGATGTGTTATTTGGCAACTTAATGCGTGTACCTTCTGGTATTTCTCTTGCGTCAGAATACCCTTGTAACTCTTTAAAAAAACCTCTGTTTTCTTCAGTAATACTAGGAACACTGACATTATATTTTTTTGCTAACTTTCCTAATGTATCACCTTTCTGGGATGTATAAAAAACTCCTGTTCTTTCTTGTGTTTCGTATGTTGTTTGCGGTAACAACTCAGAAGCATTATTTAATATATTTCCACCGACAACATCACCAGTAAGAGCTGTTTCTTGTTTTGGATCAACTCCATCTGACTTTCCGATTATAGGTTCTGTAGGAGCATCCTCATCTATCTGCCCTTCTTTGTCAGACTCCTCATCAGCATCTTCGTCAAAATCAGGCTTAGGTCTTTTTGCCTCATTAGCAACAACAGCAACAGGACCACCAATACCTGCTCCTATAAGTCCTTCAAGTGCCGCATCCCTTAGATTAACATCAAGTCCTTTTTCAGTACCTAATGTTCCACCTACTTGCTCAATGATTCCTTGTGCTGTTTCAGTTACACCTTCTGTTGATGCACCTTTAACAAAACGAAGAGCAGGACCTGTACCCATTTTTAACAAACCATTTAAAGCAAAGGTATTAATAGCACCACTTGCTAAAGCAGTAGCACCTGCTGCTTTTAAATCATTTTCATTAGGTTCTGCTCTGCCATTATTTCTTGCTCTTTCATAAGCAATAGGACCGAGTATTTGTGCCGCCTCAAAAACTAATGGTAAAGCAATACCACCAAACAAAGCACCTGCTGCCGCACCTGGTGCAGAACCAAATGCACCACCTGCTAAGGCTCCAGCTCCTGCACCTACACCTCTTGATGCTAATGATCCTATAAACTGAGGAACTTGTTCAACAATAGCTCTAGGTAAAGATCCTATACCAACACCAAACAAAGAAGCATCATCAGGCTCTGGTTCTTTTAATGTGTCAAATGCTGGTTTGTAATCATCAGGAGTATCAAAGTTTTTTAAATAATTAGAGAAACGATCAAGGACACCACCATCATCTTCATCAAAAAGATCAACAGTTGTACCTAAGTTTTGAGCCGCTTTTGCTATACCATACTTAAATGCAGACCCAAAAGAGTCATCCCTTACCTCTGGAATAAAACCAAATTGGTAATGCAACTCAGGTCGAGAAGCTACTTTTCGTAAAACAGCATCAAGTTGTTCATCGTTATAATTTTGTGCAACATCTGCATCTAATGAAAAACTTCCAACACCACTTACTTTATAAGGTATCATTATTATTTCCTATGGATTTTTTAATAATCCTTCAACTGTACCTTTTTGACCAGAAGGATTTAAGCCAAGTTGAGTTGGTAATCCCCCACCAAAAGCAGTTCTATAATATATTGGCATTTGTGCAGTAATTATTGCTTTAATATTTTGACTATCTGTTATTTTTTCCCCAGTATTAACATTACCAATATCTCGTATCATTTTATTTAAAAGATTATTTTGCACTATATTCTGTTGATCAGTTGCATCAGGTCTTAATAAAGTTCGTAAAGCTCCAACAACTGTATCACCTGTTGCTAAAGCACCAAATTGTTCTACAAAAGCCTTTGTTGAAGCCTGAGCCCTTGCTTGAATCTGTGGTAAGTTTTTATCACCACTACCATAAAACTCTGCTGTTGCTCTATTTAATTTTCGTTGTTCTATGGCACTAAGCTCATCACGATAACCTTCAATAGCTGGCACTGCCTCACCTAATGCACCTAATATTGTTGGGCTATCACTTGAAGCAACTCTTAGTGCGGCTTCTAAGAAAGCAAGTTTTCTTGCAGACTCTTTGTCGGTATCGGAAACTAAAGCAGGAGACACAGTAGTTTCTTCAACTACAGGGCGAGGAGGGGGATCCCCTTGATCTTTGTTTATATCTTCTTCAACTTGATTAGTTACAGTTTGATTATTAGGTTGCCCATCCCCACCCATATTTGCACCTAAAAATTTATTACTGAGTTTAGCAACTTCTCTCTCATATTCATCAGGGGTTATTTTTTGATCAGTTAATTTTCGTTTAGCTTCTCTAAATTCTTGTGTACCTAATAAGGTAGATAAATCACTTGATATTTTAGCATATTCATTTTTTAAAGTTTCTATTTCCTCTGGTGTAGTAGGTTCATATCCAGCAAATCGATTTCGTATTCGTTGAGCAATATTAAAACCTGGGTCTCTTTGCAAAGGAGTTGTTTCGCCAGCAACATCTTGTGCATAATTTTTTTCTGCAAAGTCTATTTGACGCTGTAATAAATTTAACTTGTTTAAATAAGACGGAATCATAGGGTTATTAGATTGAGATGTTAAATCATCTAACGTCATTCCATAACGAGCTATTTCTTGATTTCCTAAAGATCTTTCAACTAATCCAGGTTGTGTTTGAAACTCACCATCTACAGTGTAGCCTGTTCCTATAGTGCCAATTTCATCTATAGCTGTTTTATAATCATTTTTTGATAAAGCCTCTATAAAATTAGGAGAAGAACTTAGAATACCAGCACCTCCTCTGTAAACATTATCCTGTATGCTTTTTTGTATACCTGATGGAAGTGCGTTGTAATCTATTCCTTTTTGATCTAATAAATTAACACCTGCCTGAAGATTTTCCATACCCCTCATATCTAATAAACGACTTGCCTCTTCCTCATTTATTGGATTATTAATATTAATATTTCCTTGTGGAGTGACAACATATCCTTGCTCTATTTCTTCTGGGGTTAAATTATAACCATATGCAATCGCAGGGCTTTTGTTGTCAGGATAAATTTCTGATCTAAAGTCTTCCTCACGTTTAATTCTTTCTCTAATATAAGGATCAAAAACTAAACCCCCTTCCTGCATTTGCATTACAGGTTGCTCTGGAGAGCCAGGTAAAGACTGTATTCCTTGAGGTCTTGGCAATACGCTTTGTTGCATCCTTCCCATAGCCAAAGGCTGTTGATTAGAAAACAAATCTTGTACAACCGTTCCTTCTTGTGCAGACTTTCTTGCTTCAAAATCTTTACGCATATTGACACGCCTGTTCTTTTCAGACGCAACTAAATACGTTGGAGTTCCGCTTTGCATAGCAACACTAAGTTGCTGATCACTAAGATTTTTAAGATCATCCTGTATGGATAAAATATCCACACCAGATCTACTTCCCATAGGATTAGGTGTAATCTGTTGAGAAGCAATTCCCATAAGTCCTGCTGTTTTTGCGTTAAGCACCTTTACCTCCCATTAATCCGTAAGCTCCAATACCTGTTGCTAATGCTCCTAAATACGGATTAGGTTTCGGAGTGTAAGTAGTTTCAGTTGTAGGCACAGCCGCTGTTGCTGACCCCTGTAGAATAGTTGACAAGAATCTTAGGTTTTCTCTTGGGTAATCTCTTTGTCTTGCAAAGTCAGCATACCCTAAATCAAGTGCAGCCTGATCTCTTGCTTCGTCAGCCATACCTATTTCTCTCAGCATCTTAACTCTGTCTTGACCATACGTTTGTAATCTTGGATCAAGTGAAGCGAGTTGTCCTGCAACATCCTGCCCAAACCTTGCTTGTGTTTCTTGAGCCGCAATCTGACGGGCTTGTTGCTCTTCCGCTGCTCTCATAGCTTCCATATATTGCTGTCTTTGTAAATTCGTATAGAACTCTTGCTGAGTAGCTGCTAACTTTTGAGCTTGATCAAACCCTCCTGCTAAGGTCTGTGCCTCTTGCTCTGCCAACTCTCTTTCAAACTCTTTTTCTTTTTCAAACTCTGACATACCATAACGACTACCACCAAAAGCTCCAGCCGAAACAGCTTCAGATGCTCTCCCTTGTCTAGCACGAGAGAACCTATCTCTTGCTCTTCTCTGCTGTACGTCTAAAACATTTTCTATATACGGATTTAAGTATGATTGTGTTGTCCTTCTTGGATCAGACATCATCGCAATACCACCCAAACGAGGATCTTGATACATAAAAGATGTACGAGATGGGTCATATGCAGAAACAATACCACGTTCAAAAGGAGTTCCATATGCGGCTTGCTGTCCATAAAGACCATAAGCTGTATCAAACCCACGAGATGGTGCCATAGCAAGATCTCTTGTTAAGTCCTCTGATACCAATGTATCTCTACTCGGTCCTGCTATTCTTGCACCAGGAAAAGGTTGATACGGCTCACGACTTTCGCTTTCTGTCCGAGTCAAGAGCCTTTCAAAATAAGGTCTTACATATTCAGGAAGATTAGACTGAGTAACTTTAGACTCAGATCTTTGTACTCCACCGCCACCACCACCTGCCATTAGACTAACTCCTTTGCATACATATAACCATAGATGCCATTGACATCTTTTGAATTTGTAAACACTCTCGCCCACCCCTTACGACCAGAGCCTGTTAATTTTTTACACCCAGTTTCTTTACCAAACTTTTCTATTGTCTTTCTCATAACCATTAACGTCTTCAAATTACCACCTGTTAAAAATACATTCAAAGCACGATACTTAGGATAATGTAAGAACTCAGTAACTATACAAGCATCTGGTGCTGACCAGAAATTAAATTGCCCTTGCACAACACCAAGAACTATATCTTCAAAATCATGTGTATCGTATACCTTTAATGCTCCTTCTATCCATTCTCTGCATCGTTCCATTTCTTTTACTTGCAGTTCCTGTATTTCACTCACGGTACTTGAGCTACCATTTCATCTAAAACTTCTGCTCCCATTTCAGGACTACCATTCCCTACAGCAGATGTTACTTTCTCAGGGAGAACATATTCATTGTTTGCTAGTAATACAGGTTGCTGACCCTCAACAGATGCTGGAATATTATCCATACCATCAGGTCCTTGACCCATAACCATCCTGCCTTCTTGTGGCATTTCTACTTTCTTTCTAACTTGATCAACTAAAGACATTAATCTTTCTTCACCAAAGATTTCTAAAAATCTTCTTATTACTTCTTTTGGTGCAGGATGCTGACCCATAAGAGCAGCGACTGCATCATTAAAGACACGAGCCATATCCTCACGACCACCTTCTGACTGCATCATTTGGCTTTGTTCTAGCTCATCAACCAAAGGCTCACCCATCATTTCATTTGGCATTGGAGGAGGCATTGGTGCTGGCATTGCATTAGGATCAATAGAAGCAAGACCACCTTCTTGCATACGACCTACACTTCCATACTTCCGAGCTGTATCTGCAAACTGTGGTCTGTTGCCAGATTGTGGGTTTGGATTAGGATCAGAAAAGAATAACTTCTCTCCTGCACCTGGTTGCATAGGTGCCATAGGATTAATCCTTCGTGACGGAGGAAGAGCCTCTGGAATATCTTTCGGTTTCCCACCTAGAAAATTAGGATCATCATCTTTAAACTCTGGTACATACTGAGAAGCACCCACTGCACCAGAAAATGCACCAGGCACAGCCGATGCTTTTAGAACATCTCCGAAGGATGTTAGTTTCGTTCCAGCTTGAGCTGGTCCAAAAGTCTGAAAAGCTTTCCCAGCATCTACAGCTCCTTGAGGATTAATTGCACTAAGTATTCCTGTTTTACCTGCTTGCCCCGCAGCTCCTGATCCTGCTGCTGATCCTGCTGCACCACCTAATGCACCAGCTAATCCTGCTGTAGCTCCTGAAATTAATCCAGCTTTTAATCCTTCTTTTAAAGATCCTGTTGCCGCAGTCTGACCAAGTGCAGAACCTAATGCTCCTCCGACACCTGATGCTAAAAGACCACCACCTAATCCTAAAGCTCCACTGGCTCCAAGAGCTGTACCTCCTATAGATCCCAGTAAGGGAAGAAGGAAAGCAAAGGCTTCGGGCTGTCCTGTTGTTGGGTTGACAGTCATCTGATTACCAGACATCTGATTCATAACAGCAACTTCCAATGGGTTCATGTGAACCATCATTGAGTCGCCATAGCGACCTTGATTTGCTAGTTGATTTGCTTGGGGTGCGTATTCGTACATAATAAACCTGCTATCTGCTAGGGGTTAGTTGTTGTGAGTTTACCAAGAAACTCATGAGAATTAAACCATATTAACATTATCTTCTGCCATCTGTTCTAATTTGGACTCTTGGTGTACCAAGCCTCCATTGTGTTTGGGTCGTGTCATTAGAAACTTTTACCGCAAATGACCTCCCTCTAAGCCTTACATTGACCTGATCTGTGAACTGTTCAACCACTGATGAGGTCTCTTCTTGTGTCTGGGTTACAGTTCCAGCTTCGCTTTGTAGGTAATTGCCACCAGGATAATTCCTTGTTTTTAAAGTAAATACAGCCGTTGGATCAGTACGACCTGAGCCATCAAAGGTCACATCAGGTATTAATTTTTGCAGGGAAACAAACCTTTCTCCCTCTCCTATACTAAGCTGTGATGATTCTATGTAAGATGAAATAGAAGAACTTGGTGTTGTTGAGCCATCATCTAAACCAATCTCATGATAATACAAGAAGTTATCTGTTCCAGCGGCAACAGGATAATTAGATATTCCTCTATCTACCCAAGCTGTTCTTGCTAAAGTTCCTATTGTCCATACTTCTTGTACATAATTATAAGTAACATAACGATCTATCTCATCACTATCTGATGAACAATAGAACCAGATAACCTCATCATAAGAACTATTTAAAGCACAAAAGAACTTTTGTACTTGCCCTACGTTAAAATCATTAAATACATAAGACTTAACAGTACACGGTAGTTTTTGTAACTGACCATTGTACATATAGAAATCTCTTTGACCCATCCAATACACTGCATCATCAGCAGCCTTAACAACATTTGGACTCATAATTGTTATATTCTCAGATAACTGCGTTACACCAAAAGTATACGGAGGTCCGAGAAACTGCATTGCATGAAGACTGACATCAGTAAAAACAAGGACACCTCTTTTAGTTTCAACAGCAGTAATGATCTCTGAACCAGAACCTAGCTTAATACTACCAGCAGTATTATTAGGAGAGGACTCCCAAGTTGTTGCAGACCCCTGATCACTAAACCTGATGAGCAAGGGATCTTGCGTTCCGATTGCACTTTCTGGGTCGCAACCAAAAACAATAATGTGTCTGTCAACATCACTAACCAATACAACTTTTGCGACTGTAGGTGTCTTAGCATCGGCACCTGATACCGATGTTAATACTACAGCCCTTGAAAACGGACTTCCTGATGAAGTGGATTTATCCCAGTAGTATATGCCACCATCTCTCGGATTAATCAACAAGTCTTCTCCAAAATTATCATGACTCCACAACCTTAATGTAGCACCTGCGGCTAGTAGGCTAGAAGCAGAACCCCAAGTACCACGACCCCACGTTCCTGCACCCCAACCTGTTCCTGCAACAGAACTATCAAGTCCTATATTTATTTGATATTTACCAACAGTAGATCCTCCTCCATTACCAGAATCACTACTGTTAGCTGTTGCTGTTGCTGTAAATTTATAACTGTTATCATTAACTATATCTGTAATCTCATACTCTTGATTCAACACAGCCGCTGTAATATTACCACCTAAAGAAGCGGCACCAGAGAAGGTTACAAAATCTCCTTGAACTGCACCGTGACTTGTATCTGATGCTGTAATTACAGCAGATCCATCAACAGCAGCAAAGGTTACATCACCTGCACTTGTTGTTAATCTAAGAGGAGTAACATCATTAAAAGAGCCACCCTCATCTACATAGTATTTTAAATTAGTTCCAATTCCTAGAAAGTGAGTGCCATCTAAAGCAACAAACTCATGAAGCCCTCGTGCTGTGCCTAAGTAAGTATTAGAGCTTGTTTTTTCCCAACCGCCTATTTTTTCTGGAACACCTGCTCTGAATCTAACTTTATCACAATCATACCACCCACCTTCATTTGTATAGGATGTTGTTTCTTTGTTTATACCTGGTCTGAATTGTAATTTAGTAAATGGCATAATAAGCTACCTCAGTAGTTTCAA
>TARA_R110002012_G_scaffold320610_2_pt1 | contig 16932 bp, 14 predicted proteins | sample TARA_R110002012 | Tara Oceans TARA_R110002012 (sample SAMEA4396515) | marine metagenome | biome: Westerlies Biome; feature: [DCM] deep chlorophyll maximum layer (ENVO:01000326); material: water (ENVO:00002006), including particulate matter (ENVO:01000060) such as... | depth 40 m
AACCCGCCATACCGGGGCAAGCGGCCAAGCCTCCTCGTGCAGCAACTCAGCAATCTGCGCGGCAACCCGTTGCTGCTGCGCATCATCCACTAGGTCACAGCGGCTCAGCACCACCTCAAGTTCGCTAACGCCAAGCAGGCGCAGAATACTCAGGTGCTCACGGGTCTGGGGCATAACGCCGTCGTCAGCGGCCACTACCAGCAGCGCCATATCGACGCCAGCCACACCCGCCAGCATGGTGCTGATGAACCCTTCATGCCCTGGCACATCGACAAATCCCAACGGCAGGCCGGACTCGGTCGGCAACCAGGCAAAGCCTAACTCGATGGTCAGCCCACGGCGTTTTTCTTCGGCCAGGCGATCGGTATCGACGCCGGTCAACGCTTTGATCAGCGTGGTCTTGCCGTGATCCACGTGCCCGGCAGTGGCAATGATCACGCCTCGGTGACCCACTGCGCCAGAAGGGTTTCCGGGTGTTCCAGACAACGGCAATCAAGCAGCATGCTGTCATCGGCGATGCGCCCGATCACGGGCTGCGGCAGTTGGCGCAAGCGCTCGGCCAGGGTGCGTAGATCGCGGCTACGGGTACGTTTATTGGCGCTGCGACTGCGCAGGCGCAAGGCGGCGCTGGGCAGCACCTCCAGTGGCAACGAGCCCGAGCCAATCTGGCTGCTGACCGCACAGACGTCGACCTCAAACGCCTCACCCACCCAGGCCTGTAACCTGGGCAACAGCTGCTCTGCGGTGCTCTGAATATCAGCCTGACTGCGCGTCAACAAACGTAGCGCCGGAATGCGCTGCACCAGCGTTTGCGGGTCAGCATACAAACGCAATACCGCTTCCAGCGCGGCGAGGGTCATCTTGTCGCAACGCAGTGCCCGCTTGAGGGGACTCTTGCGAATGCGCGCGATCAGGTCTGCGCGCCCAGCGATAATGCCGGCTTGCGGCCCTCCGAGCAGTTTGTCACCACTAAAGGTAACCACATCAACCCCTTGCTGCAGCACCCGCGATACCACCGGCTCACCAGGCAAGCCCAATGCCTGCAGGTCGATCAGTGAGCCAGCGCCCAGATCCACCATCAGCGGCACCTGATGCGCACGCGCAATCTCGGCCAGCTGCGCCTCGCTCAGCGCCGTGCTGAAGCCTTCAATCCGGTAATTACTGGTATGCGCCTTGAGCAGCAAGGCAGTACGCGGGCCAATGGCCTCGACATAATCCTTGGCGTGCGTGCGATTGGTCGCGCCAACTTCGTGCAGCTTGCAGCCAGCGCGCGCCATAATGTCTGGCAGGCGGAAAGAACCGCCAATCTCGATCAACTCACCGCGCGAAACCACCACCTCACGACGGTTGGCCAAGGCGTTGAGCACCAGCAGTACGGCGGCGGCGTTGTTGTTGACCACGGTCGCCGCTTCAGCACCGGTCAGCCGGCAAATCCACTGCTCGACATGATCGTCACGGTCGCCGCGCTGGCCCGTCTTAAGATCGAATTCAAGGTTACTGGCACCCACCGCGACCGCCGTCATCGCCTCGATGGCTTCTGGCGGCAATGGCGCGCGGCCCAGATTGGTGTGCAGTACGGTTCCGGTCAGGTTGAACACCGCCCGCATGGACGGCGCCAGCAGCTGCTCGATCTGCCGCTGCACCGCGTGCAACACCTCAGCCTCATCACTGATGTGGCCCTGGCGCCATGACTCCAGTGCCACCCGCAGGCATTCAAGCACCAGCGCGCGGCCATGAATAGCCACCAGCGCCTGCATGCCGGGCCACTTCAGCGCCTTGTCTACCGCCGGCGGGCGGTGCATCGGTTGGGCAACCTCGGTCATGCGGCTGCCCTCCCGTTCTGCTCAGTCGCTGGCATCCTCTGTATCGGCACGCAGCAGGCGCAGAATATCCGCCAGAGCGCCGTCGGCCAGCGCGCGCATTTCATCATCGGTACGGTCCTGGATCGGGTGTGGCACAAAAACCATCGCCGGATCAAAACCAAGCGCCTTGGACTGCAAGGCAGCCGCTTGTACAAATTCACTGGAAGCAACCCCTACTCCTGGGATCTGGCGTGACTCCAGGTCTGCTATGTCATGCATACAGCACGACGTACAAGACCCTCAGTCAGCCAGCCCTTCTACCAGCAGATCAACCTCAGCGGCCATCTGTTGTTTGAGTTCGGTAGGCGCCACACGGGTAAAGGTCGGCTTGTTGTAGCGTTTGACCTCAATCCCCATCGCCGCCAGTTGCTCCTCGATACGATCAAGGAAGACGTTGCCACGCGGCTTGGAAATATCCAGCAGGCCAACTAGCTTGCCCTCAAGGCTGGCAGGTCGTGCCAGTCGCGAGCGCTGAGCCGGGGCCTGCTCGGCCGTCGGATCGAGCAATATGCTGTCGTTCATGTATTTACCTCACGTGTTACCGGAGAAGATCCAACCGGGCCAGACGCGGCCCAGCCAGCAATAATGGCGGAAAACAGACCTGCTGTACCGCCAGCCCGGACGATCAAAAGACCGCCGGGGCGAAACTTGGGAACCTGTTGATCCTGAAAACGCGCCGGAATACCTTCGGCAATGCCGTCGGCGCCAGCCACCAGCTGCGCGCCGGGCGCCATCAGCAGCTGCTCCAGCTCTTCGCGCAAACGCTGCTTGGACCAACCAGCGTCGATAAAGACCCGCGCATGCTCAGGCGATACCACCAACACCGCATCACCGGCCATCGCCAGCTTGGCGTGGTCAACGGTGCGCAGCGACAGCGCAAAGGAGCGCGCCAAGGACTCAGGATCACGGGATTTCTGGTCAACGATGCCCTGCACGCCTTCACCAGGGAAGATCGTCACCGCCGAACGGCCTGCTTCGACGCCGCGCTCCTGCGCCAGCGGCAACCAGTCACTGTCTTCTGCTTCAGCAAAACAGAAACTGTACTTGCCGGGGTTACCCAGCGTGGAGCGGTCGATCTCACCGGGCCGGCCGCCGCCCACGTTGCGAATAATCAACTGCAGCGCGCGGCCGATAGTGGCATTGGCGCGATTACCCTGCCCCAGTGCGTTCACCCCCGAGTTCATGCCGATGGCCTTGGCCGCCGGGCCATTCACAATGATCATCGGGCTACCAAACATCGTGGTGCAGATCAGCCCGTGCAAGCCAAATTCATCGGTCAGTGAGGCTTCCAGCGCGGCCAACAGTACCGGCATGTACTCGGGCTTGCAGCCCGCGAGCACGGCGTTCACCGCGACTTTCTCCACGGTGCAGGGCACCAGATCAGGCGGCATCAAACCCACGACTTCATCGGGCTTGCGCTCGGTACCCTTGAGCATCCGCAACACCCGCACCGGCGTTGGTGGCACCACCGGCAAACCATCGCTCCAGCCCCGCTCGTAGCAGGCCTCCATCGGGTCATCAGCGCCCGCAATGTCGATCTCACGGGACTGTAGCTGGATGTCGCCAAAGGCCAGTTCCAGTTCCTCGGCAATGCCCGGCTCAAGCGTTTTGGAACCGCAGCCAGGGCGCATCACCGGCAGCGCCTCGCCCAGCTCAGCCACGCCGCTCAGCTGTCGCCAGTCTTCCTTGTGCCAGCCATAGGTACGCTCGATCTCCTGTCCGTTTTCAACACGGATGAGCGTGGGCACGAACTCGATGCCCAGGCGATAGGAGTGTTCCAGCGTCTTGTCGTAAAGCGAGCCGGACAAATCAGCGGCGTAATCGACTGAGTCCTGCACGTAAACAGTCAGCGGGCCGCCTTGCGCCATTTCGGCGAGCAGTGGTTCCACCAAGCGGCAGGTAGGGCAATCGGCCTTGGCCACTACAATCAGGCCATCGGGCAGTGCTGTTGTCATTGGAAGCCCTTTGTAGGTCTTATGTCTCGTAGATGAAACAGCATAAGCCTGCACGTTAGGGATGCCAACCAGAGCCAAGAGTCATGGACGTGCTGATTGATCAGGTATCAGCGCAGCCGCAACGTGCCGCCTGATCAAATCAGGACCGGTACGCTCTGAGCGCAACTACCTAGATAGCCTGAACCACCTGATTCCGCCCGCCCTCTTTGGCTTTATACAGTGCTTCGTCTGCACGGCGCATCATCTGCTGGTAATCGGGATGGCCATCAAAACAGGCCAGGCCGATGCTCATCGTCACGCTGAGCGTCTGCTCTTGTGGCAAACGAAACACCTCACGCTCAACGCTGGCACGCAACTTTTCCGCGGCACGCCTGGCGCCATTCAGTCCGGTATCCACCAGCAACATCAGAAACTCTTCGCCGCCAAGCCGGAACAGGTAGTCCCCTGCCCGGCTATTGTTAACCAGTAAAGCGGCCAACTGCTGCAATACGCGATCTCCAGCCTCGTGCCCGTAGCCATCGTTAATGCGCTTAAAGTGGTCAATATCCAGCGCCAGCACGGCGAACTCAGCTCCATGGTTGCGCGCATAAGTAATCTGTTTGCTCAGCACCACCGGCAAAAACTTGCGGTTGAGTAGCCGGGTAAGTACATCGCGTCCGGCCTCAAGCTCGCTATTCTGCTCAAACAGATGATCAAGGTTGAACCGGATAGTACTAACCAGATCGCGCATTTCACGCAGCTGCGGCACTCGGTCTCGCCACTCCTCAGCGAATAACGGCAGCAGTACGTCATCGATCTGCACCATGCCGTGGATAATCTGGCTGGCCTCCGGCGTCCCTTCAAACGCATGAGCGCCCTTGTGACGAAACCACACACCAAACTCGCAAGTTCGTATCCGCGGCAACTGCGCAATACTCAAACCAGTCGCCAAACCAAACATCAATTGGTTTTCCCAATCCAGCAGTGCGCCGCGTTGGCGCTCTTTCTCACTGGCAATATTCTGGGTGACAGAAAACAGTCGATAGGCTTCTTCGGTGCGGGAATTGCGGTCGTGAGAGCTGGCATAAGCCTGGCTCATAACCTCCATCGCTAGGTCGATGGTGTCCGACATCAGGCGGGCCACTTCAAGGTATTCATCGCCGCAGAGGCGGCCGTCGGCCAAGAGCAGTCGGATAAACTCAACCTTCATTGCCCGTGCGCCGCGCAAAACCAGGTGTACCGGAATATCGATACGGGCATGTACCTCGCCGATCTTTTGTTGCTCGGCGATGATCCGCAACAGATCCTCATGGGTTTGCGGAGCGAATAGCCCAGCGACCCAGCGTTGCATGGATGAACGCAGGCGACTACTAACCTGGTCATGGGACAGAAAAGGGGAAGCGCCAGCGTCTTGCAGCATCTGTTGATAAAAATGCTCAGCCAGCGGCAGCGCATGACGCTGGCAAAAGTCGAGTATAAATACTCGGCTGTGTGCGCTGAAGCGCTGGTTCAACGCCCCCCATTCCATAGAAAGCTGCTCAGTAGATAAACGGGGCATAACCAATTCCTTCAACGATTAAGGCGCGAGATTGTTTCATGCGAGTGACGATCCTGTCATCTGTCACACGCGGCCTGAAACACAAATTCCCAACCGTGGAATAGTTCAAGCAAAGCGCCTACATAGTAGCGTGCGCTGATGAATTGCTGCGAAGACTTGATTTTCAACGAGCGTGACCCAGGCTCGTTACCGTCAGAGCCAACACCCATAACATGCCCAGCCGTGCTAAATACCCGTATCCGGATTATTAACTCGCTTCGAGGGAGAGTGGGCGCAGTTAGATCATCAGCCATGGTTACGGCGCTGCGGCGCAGCAGCATGCGCCGCAGATCGGGTTGCTGCCCAGGGTTGATCGGTAGTACGGCGGTCAGCCACATGGCCGTCAGGATAAAAAACTACTGGAGCGATTGTCGTAACCGCGCCAAAGCACTGAGGAAAAAGACGCTACCAATCGCCAGCAACCCCAACAGCTGCGGCCAGACAATGGCCAGGTTGGCACCACGCAGCAAAATACTCTGGGCCAACTCGACAAAATGCGTGGTGGGTGCGGCCAGCATGATCACTTGAATCAGCATCGGCATGCTCTCGCGCGGTGTGACTTCGCCGGAAAGTATCTGCAGCGGAATCAACGCCAGAATGATCAGCAGGCCCAGTTGCGGCATGGAGCGCGCCACAGTGCCAAAGAAGATGCCAATCGAGGTAGTGGCAAACAGATGCAGCGCAGCGCCCAGCAGAAAGAGTGCAATAGAGCCCTGCACCGGCACCGCCAACAGTCCCTCGACAACAAAGCGCAGGGCCAGCGCTGACGCGACCAGCACCACCAGCCCCATCGACCAGACCTTGGCGAGCATGATTTCCAGCGGCGTAACCGGCATCACCAGCAGGTGCTCTATGGTGCCGTGTTCACGCTCGCGTATCAGCGCCGCGCCGGTCAGGATAATCGACAGCATGGTGATCTGATCGATTACCGCGGTCAGCGAACCAAACCAGCTCCGCTCCAGGTTCGGGTTGAAGGCCATACGCACAACGGCATCGACCGGCAACACGGTATCTGTCCGGTAACGGCTGACGAAGGTCGTCGTCTCGTCTTGGATGATCTGCTGAATATAGCCGGCGCCGCTGAACGCCTGGGATATCTGCGTGGCATCGACATTAAGCTGAATGGTCGGCTGTTTACCCGCCAGTACGTCACGCTGAAAATTCGGTGGAATATCCAGCGTAAAGGTGTATTTACCGCTATCCATACCGGCGTCCATGGCGGCCTGATCGATACGCACCGGCGGCACAAAATACGGTAGCTGAAAGGCATCCAGCAGCCGCCCGGAGAGCTGTGAGCGATCCTCGTCGACGACCGCAATACTGGCTCGATGCGGGCTTTCCGGAATGGCCATGGCGCTGGAGTAGATATTGGCGCTGAACGCATAAATGATCAGCAATACCAGCGCCGGATCGCGCCACAGGCTGCGCAGTTCCTTGATGCCTAGCTGGATAATATTGCCGAGGGAGCGCATGTTATTTTTCCTGCTTGTTGAGACCCAGCACGCTGAATAGCGTCAGGGCGGGTATGGCCAGCAACATTGGAATAAAGAACGGATACAGCTCGCTCAACCCCAGCGCCTTGGAGAACACACCCCGGCTGATGATGAGGAAATGGGTGGTGGGATACAGCTCACCGATAATGGCGCCAAAACCCTCCATACTGGATACCGGGTGCAGCAGACCCGAGAACTGCACCGCCGGTACGATAGTGACAATGGCCGTACCAAAAATCGCTGCAATCTGGCTTTTCAGCAGTGAAGACATGAACAAGCCAACGCCCGTCGCGCAAGTGATATAGACCAGCCCCGCCAACAGCAACGTAGGCAAACTCCCCTTCACCGGCACCTTGAACACCAGCACCGCCAAGAGCAGCAAGGTGAGAAAATTGATAAAGCCCAACAGGATGTAGGGCAACTGCTTGCCCAGCAGAAATTCGAGACGCGTCACCGGCGTAACGTAGAAGTTGATGATCGAGCCCAGCTCCTTTTCGCGCACTACCGCCAGCGCCGTCAGCATTGCCGGAATCAGCATCAGCAGGATGGGGATAACCGCCGGCACCATCGCCGGCAGGCTTTTCACATCCGGGTTATAGCGATAGCGCGTGGCCACCTTGCTGAATTCCATACTGACCGTATACGGCTGCTCTGCTGCCAAGCTGCGCAGGTAATTGAGGTGAATACCTTGCGCATAGCCACGCAGGGTATCGGCGCGCATGGGCATGGCACCATCAACCCAATAAGCCACCTGTGGCGTGTCGCCGCGCAGCAAGTCGCGGCCAAAATTGGGTGGAATCTCCAACGCCAGACTGATGCTGCCCTCGCGCATGCGCTGCTCCAGATCGGCATGACTCACCAGCGGCGGTCGCTCAACAAAGTAGCGCGAGCCAGAGAGGTTTTGTATGTAGCGCTCGCTGTAGGTGGTGCGGTCGTTGTCGAGCACCGCGAAGGTGAGATCTTCCACATCCAGATTGATGCCATAGCCCATGATGAACATCAGAAAAACCGACCCCAGCAACGCCAGCAAGCCGCGGATCGGATCACGACGCAGTTCAATCGTCTCGCGTCGGGCATAGCTCATCAGCCTGCGCAGGCTGAAACGCGGCAACTTTGCCGTTGAACTGACCACCTGCGGTGTTGGCGAGGCGGTCTCAGAATCCGGAGTTGCCTGCGGGTCACTGGCTTCGCGCAGCCAATCGATAAAGGCTTCCTCAAGCGTATCCTTGCCACGCTCCAGCCGCAGCGCTTCGGGCGTATCGCTGGCCAGCACCTTGCCTGCGTGCATCAACGACATCCGGTCGCAACGCTCAGCCTCGTTCATGAAGTGGGTCGAGATGAAAATGGTCACGCCGTCGTCCCGCGATAGCTTAACGAGCAGCGCCCAGAACGCATCGCGGGCGATGGGGTCTACGCCGGAAGTGGGCTCATCCAGAATCAGAATTTCCGGTTTATGGATCACCGCGACCGCCAGCGACAGGCGCTGCCTGACCCCCAGGGGCACACTCATGGGCAGACTATCTGCCACCTCTGCAAGATTGAACGTCTCGATCAGTTCAGCAACACGCTCATCGCGGTAGCCAGCCGCCAACTGAAACAGCCGCGCATGCAGGTTGAGGTTCTGCCGCACCGTCAGCTCGCTGTAGAGCGAGAAGGCTTGCGACATGTAACCCACCCGCTTGCGGGTATTGATGTCCTTGGGGTCCACCGGCTTGCCAAAAAGCGAAGCCTCGCCGGAGCTGGACGGTAGCAACCCGGTCAGCATCTTCATGGTGGTAGATTTGCCACAGCCGTTGGAGCCCAGAAAGCCAAAAATCTCCCCGCGCTCAATACGAAAGTTGACCTTGTCTACCGCAGTGAAGTCGCCGAATCGCCGCGTCAGGTCGTGGGCTTCAATCGCAATCTCGCCGTCAGCGGTACGCGGTGGAATAACCAGCTTTTCGTGATTTTGGCGTTTCTCTTCCGGCAGCAAGGCCACAAACGCCTGTTCCAGATCGCTGGTACCGGTGCGCTGTAGCAATTCGTCGGGGCTGCCGCAAGCCAGCGCTTTGCCGTCATCCATGACCACCAGATGATCAAAGCGCTGCGCCTCATCCATGTAGGAGCTGGCGATCAGCACACTCATGCCCGGCCGCCCCTGACGTATACGCCCGATCAGGTCCCAGAATTGGCTGCGCGACAGCGGGTCTACCCCGGTGGTGGGCTCATCCAGAATCAGCAGGTCAGGGTCGTGTATCAGTGCGCAGCACAAACCCAGTTTCTGCTTCATGCCGCCAGACAACTTGCCCGCCGGACGCTCAATAAAGTCGGTCAGTCCGGTACTCGCCAGCAGCAACGCAATGCGTTGTTCTCGCTCCTGGCTGCCCTGGTTGAACAAGCGGCCAAAAAAGTCGAGGTTTTCGCGCACGCTCAGCGTCGCATACAGGTTTTTACCCAGGCCCTGCGGCATATAGGCAATACGCGGACATACGCGGCGACGATGCGCCGCGTCACGCATGTCGCCATCCAGCACCTGTAGCTGGCCTTCCTGCAGCTTGCGTGCACCCGCGATCAGCGCCAGCAAACTGGATTTGCCTACGCCATCCGGCCCGATCAAGCCCACCATCTGACCGCTAGGCAGCGACAGCGTCAGGTCATCCAGCGCGCAAGTCTTGCCGTAGCGCAGGGTGATCTGCTTGATGTCGGCGATAGCACTCATCGGCAGGCGATCACTGGGGCACGTTCACTGCCAACTCGTCAGGCCACGGCGCGTCCGCATCCAGCTTGAGCCAGGCGATACCGGGCAGGCCGGTTTTAACCTGTTCCATATGCTCGCGCAGCAGCGCGGGATCAATCCGCGCCTTGACCCGAAACATCATCTTTTCGCGCTCGCTTTCGGTTTCTACCGTCTTCGGCGTGAATTGCGCCACGCTGGCCACATAACTGACCTTGGCCGGAATCACGTACTGCGGCACTGCATCCAAGATAATTCTTACCTCTGCTCCTAATACTACGCGGCCTGCTTCGCGCTCTGGCAAAAAGAAAGTCATATACACGTCAGACAGGTCCACGAGGTTTAATACTCTCCCCCCTGTGCCAAGAACTTCGCCAGTTTGGGCAGTTTTAAACTGAACACGGGCAACTCGATCAGCCGATAAGCTGCTATCCGCAATATCGGCACTAACACGATCGCTTACCGCCCCGGCGGCTACCATCGCTGACTCGGCACCAATAACTTGAGACTTAGCCGCCGCGATCCCTGCCTCAGCTGCGTGGACTTGCGCACGTGAGGCGGCAAGTGCCGCTTCAGCACTTTGAAGCGTAGCCAAGGAATCATCTAAGGTTTGACGCGACATAGCACTGCGCTCTACTAACACTTCGACACGTTGATAGCGCTTACGTGCAGCACTGACTTCAGCCTCGCGCTGCTGCACTAAAGCTTCACTAGCGACTTTCTGACTTTCACGCTGTGTAACGAGAGAAACAGCTGTTTTGATCGCGTTAGCAGCCTCTTGCTGCTGAGCTTGTGCTTGATTCAGCTGTGCCTGAAGGCTTGCAGTGTCCATTTCAACCAGCAACTGACCAGGACGAACGAAATCGCCCTCCTCGACAGTTATGCGTTGAATTCGACCGCCTAACTTAGTTGCGACATCAATTTCAGTAGCTTCAATGCGCCCATTTCCACTGACGAAATCAGCACCAAACCCTTCAGGGCGGAGTTCAAACCAAGCGTATAGGCCTACTAGAACTAAGACCGTTATAACCCCAGCACTACGGATGAGGATAGAAGATGGCTTTTGCATTCCGACTCCATTGCATTCCGAAAAACCGCATTCTAGAGCAGTTACATTACAGCTTCAGAGTTTAGCACCATAGCTTTTCTGTTTGTTGATGCAGGTCACGATCACTCGATAGAGCGCGTAATATTTGGGTTTGCAGGCGCCTAAGCCCAAAATATTCGCAGAGGACTGATTCATGCTACTGGTACCTCCTTTAGACGCGACCACTCAAAGTGAACTAAGACATCAGTAGAAAATGGTTAAGGCCAGGCCGCCCAAACGCGATTCCTTCAAGGATGATTAAAGCCAGGCTTGAAATGTTTGCGTACAAATAATAGACGACTGGTCTAATTGGATATAACCTATAAACGCGCAACCCTCGAACAACCGTTTTGAATGAGAAATAGAACATGACCGAAACCAACGCAGAGAACCGCAAGCTCGTCCTATCAGAACGCCCAAAAGGATCCCCAACTAAAGAGACGCTGAAGCTAATCAGATCACCGATCCCCTCTACTGGTCCCAATCAGATGCTCCTACGTACCGAGTACTTATCGCTGGATCCGTATATGCGAGGGCGAATGAGCGACGCCCCCTCCTACGCCCCGCCGGTAGCCGTAGGTGACGTAATGGTTGGTGGAACAGTTGCACGAGTGGTTAATTCCAACATTGACGGATTTTCAGCTGGGGACTGGGTGCTTTGTGCCAACGGCTGGCAAGACTATGCATTGTCAGATGGTGAAGGCGTGACCAATCTCGGCACATCTCCAGCTCACCCCTCTTGGGCACTCGGCGTTCTAGGCATGCCCGGTTTCACCGCTTGGGCGGGGCTGACACAGATTGGTGCACCGAAAGCAGGCGAGACTATTGTCGTAGCGGCAGCGACTGGTCCAGTTGGCGCAACGGTAGGACAGATCGGAAAGCTTCTAGGGTGTCGTGTTGTCGGCATCGCTGGCGGACCCGAGAAATGCGCTTATGCAGTCGACGAACTAGGTTTCGACGCCTGTATTGACCACAAAGTGTCAGATTTTTCTGAACTACTTGCCGCAGCCTGCCTAGATGGAATTGATGTTTATTTTGAAAACGTCGGCGGCATTGTCCTTGATGCAGTCATCAACTTGTTGAACCCCAACGCCCGCGTACCTGTGTGTGGCTTGGTGTCTCAATACAATGTGACAGAGCTGCCTGAAGGTCCCGACCGAATGAATTGGCTGATGGGTCAAATACTTCGAAAGAAAATCAAAATGCAGGGCTTCATCATATTTGATGACTTCAATCATCTCTATCCTGCTTTTGCAAACGAAATGGAAAACTGGATAAAGAACGGCCAAATAAAATACCGTGAGGAAATTATTGATGGCCTGGAAAATGCTCTAGAAGCATTCATTGGTCTTTTAAATGGCGACAATTTCGGCAAACGAGTAATTCGTGTTAGCCACAACTGATAGGACATATTATGAAAATCTTAATGGTACTTACCTCGCATGACCAACTCGGCGACACCGGTAAAAAAACAGGTTTTTGGCTAGAAGAGTTTGCCGCGCCCTACTACGTTTTCAAAGACGCAGGCGCAGAAGTAACCATCGCATCACCTAAAGGTGGGAAGGCGCCGATTGATCCCGTCAGTGATGCCGAAGATACCCAAACCAAAGATACGCTGCGTTTCAAAGGTGATGCCGGGACGCAAACACAACTTGCGACTACATTGAAACTGTCTGATATAACAGAAGTCGGCTTCGATGCAATCTTCTATCCCGGTGGTCATGGCCCATTGTGGGACTTGGCCGAAGATGCTGACAGCAAACGTCTGATCGAAGCCTTCGCCGCTGCAGGTTTGCCTGTTGGCGCGGTCTGCCACGCCCCCGCCGTATTCCGCCACACTCAAAGCACCGACGGCAAACCCTTGGTCTCAGGACGGCGTGTGACAGGCTTTACCAATACGGAAGAAGAGGCTGTAGGTCTGACCAACGTCGTTCCATTCCTGGTCGAGGATATGCTCAAAGCCAATGGTGGTCTTTATGAGAAAGGCGCTGATTGGTCCAGTTTTGTGCTGCGGGACGGCAATCTTGTCACCGGTCAGAATCCGGCCTCATCAGCTGCCGCCGCGCAAGAGATTCTTGCGTTGCTGTAATAACGGATAACCACGACTGAATTTATCCTGCACCACTGTGAAGCCTCCTTCTGTTCCGATAGATCAAAAACCTGAAGGAGGCTTCATAACTCATTGAGTCAGGGACAAAATCCATGAGCACGATCAATCCAAGCTCTACCTACGGCTCCATAGTGGCTACAGCAATTATTTTTTTTGTCGCATCTCTAACCGCCCCTCCAACTCAAGCTGAAGCTCCGACTCGATTCGACGACAATGCTCAGGTTACCGCAGATATGTTTGGCTGCATTTATGATTTCCCCAAAGTACGCAATACCTTTCTATTCCATCCCGAACCGGAAAAGCTCAAGGAAGTCATTCATATTTTTTCTGAACGCATTCCTGATACGGAGTATCCAGTTGGTACGGTAATGCAACTTGTACCATTTGAAGCGATGGTCAAACACCCAAGCGAAAAATACCCAGACAGCAATGGCTGGGAGTTTCTCGCCCTAACTGTCACAGCAGAGAGCACAACGATCACGAGCCAAGGAGATCATGCGCTAAATTTTGAAGGACGTGAGTGTCTGAGCTGTCATGCCGCAGCCATCGAATACGATTTCGTTTGTGAGAAAAATCATGGCTGCGCGCCTTTGTCCATTGGTGACGAACAGATCGCCGCGCTTCAGGTTGCTGATCCCCGCTGTACCCAACGTTAATCCACGGAGACATCACGTGAAAACTATTAACTCGAGCATCAATGATACTAACGTTCCTGAAACTGACCTTTTTTCCCCGGTTGAAATAGGGCCTTATGCTCTGACAAGCCGTATTGTCATGGCGCCACTTACGCGAGCGCGCTCGCCTGAAAGTATCGCCACGTCGATGATGCGGGAGTATTACGCGCAGCGTGCATCGGCGGGACTAATCATCAGCGAAGGGTTAAACATCTCGCCACAGGCAGTGGGTTACGCCTTTACCCCTGGTATTTGGACCGCTGAGCAGGTGGAGAGTTGGCGCCCAGTAACATCAGCTGTTCATGATAAAGGCGGACGCATTTTCGCTCAGCTTTGGCATGTTGGTAGGGTTTCTCATCCGGATGTACAGCTGGATGGTACGCTGCCAGTTGCACCATCTGCTGTTCGCCCTAATGTCGAAGCATTCACCGCAGAAGGAAAGAAACCAGCACTAACTCCAAGAGCACTGCGAATAGACGAGTTGCCGGGGATTGTGGCTGATTATGAGCAGGCCGCCCGAAATGCTTTGGAGGCAGGATTTGATGGTGTTGAGATTCATGCAGCAAATGGCTATCTGCTTGATCAGTTCATGCGGGATGGAGCCAATAAGCGCACTGATGCCTATGGTGGGTCGGTCGAAAACCGTATTCGGTTGACACTTGAGGTTACTAAAGCTGTTGCGGCAATCTGCGATGGTGGGCGTACGGGGCTGCGGATATCTCCGGTCAGTACCGCTAGCGACCTCAGTGACAGTAATCCCGAGCCGGTTTTCACAGCGCTTGTTGATGAACTTAATAATGTAGACATCGCCTATCTTCACGTTGTGGAGGGAGTGACAGGTGGGTCTCGAAGCGTTGAAGGCGGATTTGACCTGAATATTTTAAGGCAGCGCTTCAACGGGTTGTACATGGCTAACAATGGTTATGACCTTGATCTGGCTCTATCAGCACGGCGTAGTAATAGCGCTGATCTGATTGCATTTGGGCGCCCCTACATTGCTAATCCTGACCTTGTAACTCGACTCGAGCAAGACGCGCCTCTCAATCCGTTTGACGGCGCCACTGCTTATGGCGGAGGAGCCGAAGGATATATCGACTACCCTTTCCTGGCAGTGAATACTCCGGACTGAAGGCGTTTATAACTGGTTTCCAGAAGAAAGAAGAGGGGAATGACTATGAAGTCTCGTAATTTAGGCGCCGGCCTGGGCGCTGTCTCTGCTATTGGCCTCGGATGCATGGGAATGTCTGAATTCTATGGGCCCGCTGATAAAACGCAATCACTTGCGACACTGGAGCATGCGTTCGATAAAGGCATAACTTTTTTTGATACTGCAGACACTTACGGTCTTGGCCGCAATGAGGAACTTCTCAGCAGCTTTCTCGCCCGGCACCGAGACAAGGTTACCCTGGCGACCAAATTCGGCATCGTCCGCGAGGGTCCACTTGCGGACCGTCGAATTGACAATACTGCGACCTACATGGTCAGGGCTTGTGAGGCTTCACTAAAACGCTTGGCTATAGAAAAAATCGATCTTTACTATGCTCACCGTCTCAATCCAGCCGCTCCTGTCGAAGATACGGTGGGTGCGATGGCTGAACTTGTAAAACAAGGTAAAGTTCGTGGGTTGGGGTTAAGCGAAGTATCCCCGGACACCCTACGACGAGCTCATGCTGTCCATCCTATTGCCGCGGTGCAATCAGAGTACTCCTTGTGGTCTCGTGACCCTGAAAACGGGATCCTGCAAACCTGTAAAGAGCTGGGTATTGCTTTTATCCCTTACAGTCCTCTGGGGCGTGGCTTTTTGACCGGCAAGATCAGGTCCGTTGAAACGATGGCTCCAGACGATTTTAGACGCACCTCGCAACCAAGATTTGAGAGAGCCAACCTGGATAAGAATCTGCTTATGGTTGATAAGATAACTAGGCTAGCCAACGTTAAGGGGTGCACATCTGCACAGCTAGCGCTGGCATGGATACTAGCCCAGGGTGACCACATCATCCCAATACCTGGCACCAGGACTGAACGCTATGTAGACGAAAACATAGCCGCTGCGATGATATCTTTGACCAAGACAGACTTAGATATTCTCAATCAGATTTGCGAGAAACATGAGGTTATCGGGGAGCGCTACACGTCAGAAGGGATGTCACATCTTAACCTTTAACCTGCTATTTTCATCTCAGGTTCAAAGACAGCTCCTTTCGAAGTGATACCAAAGCTAAAACACAAGGTTCGGACCAAAAAACATGGCCCTGACCTTGTGACTAGTTCATATTAGAACTCTGAATACTTGCTTTACATGTCTACGCTTTTTTGATGAGATGGATTCACATATAACGCTTACTGCAAAACCACACTTATAATCATCGTTTAGGTAAATATCGACATACCAACACGTTTGAAAATCAACTATCCCCTGTACACGGGGTAATCAATATATCCCCTCCCCGTACCACCGTACATAGTCGCTGGATCTACGTCATTAAGCGGCCAGCCATTAGCAATCCGTTTGGGAAGATCTGGATTAGCGATAAATGGTCTTCCAAAAGCCACAAGATCACCAAGGCCAGACTCTAACAAACGAACGCCTCTTTCCACAGTATAACGACCGGCATAAATAATACGGCCGCTGAAAGTCCCTCTGAGGTCTTCACGAAAATCAACGGGAAGCTCCGGAGCATTATCCCAATCAGCTTCAGCGATCGAAAGATATTCAACACCGACCTCTTCAAGCACTTTGACGGCCTCGATATATGTGTCATGAGGGTCGCTTTCAACAAGCCCCAAATAGACACGATCCTCCTCCGTGCTACTAAATAAAGGCGCGAAGCGAACACCCAAGCGATCTGGCCCTACGACCTCTGCAACCGCTACGAGTATTTCACGTAAAAACCGAAGACGATTTTGCAGCGATCCACCATACTCATCGGTGCGCTTATTGGTGTGCTCTGATATAAACTGATTGACGAGGTAGCCATTAGCACAATGAATCTCAACACCGTCAAAGTCCGCTTCTAGAGCATTCCTAGCCGCTTGGACGTAAAGCTGGACCAACTCCTTTACTTCAGCATTAGTGAGTTCTCGAGGCATAGACGGCTCAGCTAACGCCCCCTCTCCAGGCCCTGTTTCTATAAATACCTTAACGTTATCAGCCGGTATGGCAGAGGGCGCTACAGGCGCGTCCCCTTGAGGCTGCAATGAGGTATGGGAAACTCGACCGACGTGCCAAAGTTGAGCGAAGATCACCCCTCCCTCCTCATGCACTGCCTTAGTGATTTTTTTCCATCCTTCAATTTGCTCATTGCTATGGATACCAGGGGTCCACGCATAACCTTGGCCTCGAGGTTCTATTTGAGTGCCTTCAGTCACCATGAAGCCAGCGCCGGATCGCTGCTTGTAGTATTCCGCCATGAGCGCATTGAACCGCCCCGGGTTTCGCGGAGGCTTCAACTCCTGAGAAGA
>TARA_R110002012_G_scaffold4074_1_pt1 | contig 16914 bp, 16 predicted proteins | sample TARA_R110002012 | Tara Oceans TARA_R110002012 (sample SAMEA4396515) | marine metagenome | biome: Westerlies Biome; feature: [DCM] deep chlorophyll maximum layer (ENVO:01000326); material: water (ENVO:00002006), including particulate matter (ENVO:01000060) such as... | depth 40 m
AAAGCCATTTATGAAAATCGGATTAACTTGAAAGAATTGGAGAAATACGTTTATGAAAATTAGAAAAACGAAAGCGGAAATTAGAATATGGGAAATTAAAAAATTGAAATCCTAAATTATAATTTATTAAATCAGAAATTAGTAAACTAAACTCAAATATTTTACTATGGAAACTATGAAAGATAGAACACAGCGTTTTACAATAGATTGTTGGAAACTATGTAACACTCTTCCTCAATCAAGGGAGTATAGTAATTTGATTTATCAACTTTTTAAATGTAGTAGTTCAGTTGGTGCTAATTGGCGCGCTTCTCAACGGCCAAAATCTCAAGCAGATTTTATAAATAAACTTAAAATTGTTGAAGAAGAAGCTGATGAAACCTGTTTTTGGTTGGAAATCCTTCAAGAGGTATGGGATGGAGAACATATTGAAGCAAAAAGACTTTGGAAGGAAGGTGACGAAATACTGAGAATAACAGTAGCATCTATAAATACTGCCAAAAGAAAAATGAATAAAAAGTAGAAAAACGAAAGCGGAAATACGAGAATAGAAATACGAAATACGAAAATAGAAATACGAGAATAGAAATACGAGAATAGAAATACGAGAATAGAAATATGAGAATAGAAATACGAGAATAGAAATATGAAAATCCAAAAACTAAAGTAGCCTTTCTACTTTCTACTTTCAAATTTCTACTTTAAGACTTAAATATGTTAACTAAACGAATAATCCCCTGCTTGGATATAAAAAACGGTCGTACCGTAAAGGGAATCAATTTCCTCGATTTGCGCGATGCGGGTGACCCAGTGGAATTGGCAAAGTGCTATTCCGAGAACGGTGCCGACGAATTGGTTTTTTTGGATATTTCAGCTACCGAAGAACGCAGAAAAACGTTGGCCGAATTGGTTTTAAATGTTGCAGGGACGATCAACATTCCCTTTACTGTTGGCGGTGGAATTTCTTCTGTGGAAGATGTAGGAATTTTGTTAAACAATGGTGCTGATAAGGTTTCGGTGAATTCTTCCGCTGTAAGAAATCCACAATTGATAAACGACTTGGCTTCAAGGTTTGGTTCACAATGTATCGTTGTGGCCATTGACGCTAAACAAATTCAAGGCAAATGGAAAGTACATTTGATGGGAGGGAAAAAGCCTACGGAACTAGATCTTTTTGAATGGGCTAAAGAGGTAGAAAAACGTGGTGCGGGCGAGATCCTTTTTACCTCTATGGATCACGACGGCACCAAAAATGGATTTGCAAACGAGGCCTTGGCAAAGTTATCCACCGAATTGAACATCCCGATTATCGCTTCGGGTGGCGCGGGAAAAATCCATCACTTTACTGCTGCTTTCATTGAAGGAAAAGCCGATGCAGCTTTGGCCGCCAGCGTTTTTCACTTTAAGCAAATAGCTATTAATAATTTAAAAAAAGAATTGAAAATCCAGGGAATTGCTGTAAGAATTTAATGAAATACGAATTACGAAATACGAAAATAGAAATACGAGAATTGAAATATGAAAATACAAAAACTAAAGTAGCCTTTCTACTTTCAACTTTAAAATAAAACATAATGAAAATAGATTTTAAAAAATATGATGACGGGTTGGTTCCGTCTATAATCCAGGACGCGCAGACCAGCAAAGTGCTGATGCTTGGGTATATGAACGAGGAGGCATTTTTAAAAACCAACCAATCAAAAAAGGTTACTTTTTTTAGCCGTAGCAAACAAAGGCTGTGGACGAAAGGTGAGGAGAGCGGCAATTTTCTGAATCTAGTTTCAATTTCGGTTGACTGTGATAGCGATGCATTGCTAATTAAAGTAAATCCCACGGGAGCTGTTTGCCATACAGGGACGGATACGTGCTGGCAGGAAAAAAATGTTTCCAATTTTGGTTTCCTTTCAGTATTGGAAAACACAATTCAAAATAGAAAAGAAAACCCCGAAAATGAGGATTCATACATAGCATCCCTTTTCCGAAAGGGCATCAATAAAATTGCGCAAAAAGTTGGCGAGGAGGCTGTGGAAGTAGTTATTGAGGCCAAAGACAGCAAGGACGATCTTTTTCTAAATGAAAGTGCTGATTTGCTTTTTCATTATTTGATTTTGCTTCAGGCAAAGGGTTTTATGTTATGCGATGTGGATAAAGTACTTCAGCAGCGTCATAAAGCGGAATAATATTTATACTTTTTCCTACCTTTAAAAAATAATCAATTTTTATGGCTGCAAGAAGAAGAAAAAAACCACAAACCACCAAAATACAACCTAAAAGAGCAAAAAATCTTTCGCCTGGTACCGTTGCATATACAGGAAAAAAAACCACCACGGTAACGAAACTGGACATAATAGATTACTCCAAAGAACATTTCCACCGCTTTGAAACAAATAATATACAGGAAGCCTTTAACTACGAAGACTCCACAAACATTACTTGGATAAATGTAAACGGGCTTAGCAATACCGATGATATTGTTACCCTGGGGAACCACTTTGAACTTCACCCACTTATACAGGAAGACATTGTTACTACCAACCAGCGGCCAAAAATTGATGAATACGAAGAGTATCTTTTTATCGTATTCAAAATGCTGCATTACGACGATAACGAACAACTCACTTCAGAACACATAAGCATGGTAGTGGGCAAAGATTATGTTATTACTTTCCAGGAAGCAGAAGGAGATATTTTTGGTGATCTTCGGGAGCGCTTGGAGCACGGAAAGGGAAGGGTTAGAGGACTGGGGTCCGATTATTTAATGTTTGCCATTCTTGATGCAGTAGTCGATAATTATTTCACCGTAGTTGAATTTTTGAGCAATAAGGTTGAAATGCTTGAGGACAAACTTTTTGACGATAAGGAAGATCCTAATATTACAGAGGAAATACAGGACCTGAAAAAGGAAATTCTTAGAATTAGAAAAGCTGTAGTGCCCCTGCGAGAAGTTGTAAACAGATTGGAAAAAATTGAATCGACACTTATTGAAGAGCGAACCAATAAATACATCCGCGATTTATATGACCACATAATTCAAGTAAATGAAAGTGTTGAAATATACCGTGAAATGATTTGGGGTTTAATGGATATGTATATGACCACCATTAGCAACAAAATGAACGAAGTAATGAAAGTGTTGACAATAATGGCTTCTATTTTTATTCCACTAACTTTTATGGCGGGAATCTACGGGATGAATTTTGACCATATGCCCGAATTGCACTTTAGATACGGCTATTACTACCTTTGGGGAGCGATGGTTTTGGTCTTTTTCGGTCTTCTTTGGTATTTTAAGCGAAAAAAGTGGCTATAGCAATTATAACCTTTTCTTAACTCCATAAAAAATAGTTACTTATTATATTGGTTTTAAATATAATGAGCAGGGATTAATTCTGCTTAAAAAAATAAGTACTATGAAAGAATTATCTATGCAAGAACAACATGAATTGGGACTTGGGGGCGTGGCCATTGGTACCGCATTTGAAAATATAACTGACGAACAGGCACATAATATACTGCAAGAAGCGTGGGACTTAGGAATACGTTATTTTGATACCTCACCCTGGTATGGACTTACCAAAAGTGAAAGACGATTTGGGGAATTTTTGCGAACCAAGGACAAATCAGATTTTTTATTCTCAACCAAAGTAGGAAGACTTTTTACAAAGGTAGCAAAAGGGGAGGAGCCGCTCACCATGTGGGAAAATCCGTTATCATTTGATTACTATCACGATTATTCGGCCGATGCCACTAAAAGATCGATAGAAGACAGTTTGGAACGTACCGGTCTGGATTCGATTGATATTGTGTATGTACACGACCTATCTGAAGACCAGGTGGGAGATCGTTACGATTATCACATGGATATCGCAAAAAAAGGTGCCTTTAAAGTACTTTCCGATTATAGGGATCAAGGGATTATAAAAGCTTGGGGAATGGGTGTAAACAAGATACGTCCCATATTGGATTGCATGGAAGCAGCCGATCCCGACATTTGCCTTTCCGCGACCCAATATTCCATATTGGAGCATGAGGAAGCTGTGGACCGCCTTCTGCCTGCAGTGCGAAAGAATGGCGTAAAATTGGTTTCCGGGGCTGGCTATAATTCGGGCTTCATTGCCGGAAGGGACCGGTATAATTACAAACCGCATATTCCCAAGGGAATGACAGAAAAACGCGATAAGATCAAGGACATTGCCAAGGCAAATGGCACCGATATTATTACTGCCGCTATGCATTTTGTACTGGCGGCTGACGAATTTGCTGCCATTATTCCGGGAGCCAGTAAAACCGAGCAGGTGGCGGACAATGTAAAGGCGTGGAAAAGTAGCATTCCCAGTGATTTTTGGAAGGAATTAAAAGCGGAAGGACTTATATATGAAAAGGCCCAGACTCCATCTTAAGTTGGAGTAAAACTGTCATTGCGAACAATCTCACGAAGTCATTTGTTATCAAGAACATCTCCTTAGCCCTCCCTCGAAAGGCTCGGGACAGGCTCTTCAAAAGGGGGGATGCGTTCGCAGCAAATCTAAGATTCAAAGAGGTTAACCTCAACATTAAACCTTCATTACGATGACAATTAAGCAAGTTGAAAATTCATAGAGGTTAATCTCATTCCACTAACTTATTGCTTCAAAAGAATTCCCCCCTATTTTTTCTTAATGGGAGATTCCTTTATATTATCAGATTCACTATAGCCTGCAGGATCATTGGATTCTGGCACTTTTTTGGGATTTTCCTTTTTAGGCTCCTTTACCGACTCTGGTTTGGAATTAGGTTCTTGTGGACTGTCCTGCTTTTCTATATTTTGCTCATTCTTATGCTTGGGGTCCAACATGGGGGTTTTCTTATCTTTCATACTGTTTTCTATTTTACAATTTATTCCAATTACTCTTCTTCCTGCTTATCTTTTTTTGCACCTTTTCCATCCGTTTGCGATTTAGGGTTTAGGTTATCATCCTTAGCGATTCCTTTAGCGTGGGGGATGGGGTGTTTTCCTTGTTTGTCTTCAAAATTTGGTGTTTTCATAGCAATTTGATTTTAAGTTATTTTAAAACTGTTTTCTAAATATTTATACAAGCTATCAAATTCCCGGCGCTTTCCAATGTTTGCTAACATTATTTAACACTGACTTTATTATAAAAGTTAAAAGTTAGATTTAGAATTACTTAATTCGCATTTCAAATGCTTTTCTTGAACAAGGGTATGCTTTGCACTTCTACTTCAATCGCTCAAATGCAAGCGTGATAAATGAGAAATTTTCGACTTAAAAATTCAACCCGTTTTAATTAGAATCTTGATTACTAAAAATCTCAAAAGTTTTCCATAATCTATGGCTATCTTGTAATTCCAACCAATAACCATTACCGTATCAACACCTTATAAATTCTTATTTAGATTTATTATAAATAATTTGCAAGTACAGTTTTTGAGAAATATATTTGCCAGAAATTATTATTTATATCTAGTCTAAATAAAGAACAATGAAAAGCCAACTAATCACCCTCTTTACATTTCTCATCACAACGTACACCTTTGCACAAAATACATCTGTTTCCGGCACTATAAAGGATAATAATCAGAATCCACTTTCGGGAGTAAATGTGTTTATCAAAAGTGGCACTAAAGGAACGCAATCCAATGACAACGGAACTTTCCGAATTGAAAATCTAACGAGCGGCAGCTACATTCTTTCTGTTTCCTATTTGGGATTTAAAACAAGGGAAATTAACTTTTCGGTTGCAGACAACCAAAATCTGGAACTAAATACCATAACCCTGTATGAAGGAAACGAAATTCTTAATGAAGTGGTCATAGAAGGTGAGCGCACCAATAAGTTCTCAAGAAAACAGACGGCCTATGTGGCCAAGCTTCCCTTAAAGGATATTGAAAACACCCAAGTATATAGCACCATAACTACCGAACTTTTGGAATCGCAGGTAATTACAAATTTTGACGATGCCCTAAAAAATGCCACAGGCGTGGAACAGCTCTGGGCATCCACTGGCCGTGGGGGAGATGGGGCAGGATATTATTCGCTGCGAGGGTTTTCGGTACAGCCGCAATTGGTAAATGGATTGCCCGGCCTGACCAATGGAACCATCAATCCTGCAAATGTGGAGCGCATCGAAGTGCTAAAAGGTCCTTCCGCAACCTTGTTCGGCAATGCGGTAAGCTCTTATGGCGGACTCATAAATGTGGTTACAAAGAAACCCTATGTGGGAACAGGAGGGGAGCTGTCGTATACCTCAGGAACTTATGGCTTAAACCAAATTATAGGCGATTTTAATACTGCCCTAAGTAAGGAAGACAATCTATATTTCAGAATAAATGCGGCCTATACTACCGAACAAAGTTTTCAGGATGCAGGTTTTAGAAAATCCTTTTTTGTAGCGCCCTCACTATCCTATAAGGTAAACAACAGGCTTTCCTTTTCGCTCTATGCGGAAATAACCCAGGCTGAACAGACCAACCCTATGTTTTTGTTCCTAAACAGAAGTGCGCCCACCGAAGCAAGTAATTTAGAAGAGCTGGGCTATAACAATAAACTTTCCTTTACCAGCAACGACTTAACCCTTAAAAATCCAAACCAGAATTACCGCATTGAAATGGATTACAAGCTGTCTGATACTTGGCAATCGCAAACGCTACTTTCAAAAAGCACTACTTCCACAACGGGATATTATTCCTATCTGTTTGATTATGGCCTTTTGGGCAATAATACGTTTTCCCGCTTTATCAATAAACAGAACGCGAATACACAAACTACCGATATCCAACAAAACTTTATAGGCGATTTTAAGATTGCCTCGCTTCGAAATAGAGTGGTAATCGGCTTGGATTATTTTAATGCCACCCAAACGGATAATGGTACGGGTTATGCCTTTTACGGAAATATTACTCCTGAAGGTGGGGCCAACGGGGACAATCCATTTACTCAGGAGGTTGAAACGGATCTATACCCACTCTCCACAGCGGGTGTTGATGCGGTCTTGGCTTCGCAGGCGGTAGGAAACAATAAATCCAAATACCATATTTATAGTGTGTATGCTTCAGATGTATTAAATATTACTGATCAGCTTTCTGCTATGGTAGGTTTGCGTTTGGACCGATTTGACAACGAAGGTGACTTAACATCTACCGAAGACGATTACGACCAAACAACCCTATCCCCAAAATTTGGATTGCTATACCAACCCATAGCCGATAAGCTTTCCCTCTTTGCAAACTATCAAAACGGTTTTACCAACGTGGCGCCCCAATTGGTAGGAAACCCAGAGGATGGCCCGCAAACCCTAAAGACTTTTGATCCCGAACAGGCCAATCAATTGGAGTTTGGAATAAAAACAAACCTTTTCAACAATCGATTAAATGTTACGGCAAGTTATTACGACATTAAGGTGAAAGACCGCGTTATTACCGATCCATCATCGCCATTCAATAAAATACAGGGTGGGGAAGTGGTAAGCAAAGGTTTTGAGATTGAAATAAACGCCAACCCCATTCCTGGCTTAAACATTCGAGCAGGCTACAGCAATAACGATAGCGAAACAACGAAATCTGACAATATCGAAATCCTCAACAGGCGTCCGCTGGAAGCTGGACCGGAAACCCTTTACAATTTTTGGGCAAGCTATGAATTCCAAACAGGAACGCTCAATGGCTTCGGTCTAGGGGCAGGCCTTAATGGTGCCAGTGAAAGTTTTGCCATCAATTATGAATCTACCGGAGAATTTATACTTCCGAGCTATACCGTAGTAAACGCTTCCGTTTTTTATCAGGCGAAAAAATACAGAATAGGTTTAAAATTAAACAATGCCCTTAACGAGGAATATTATAAGGGCTGGTCAACCATAAACCCACAGATGCCAAGGGCACTGCTGGCCAATATTTCCTACTCGTTTTAATTAGCAAGTAAAAGGGCAGCCCGTTATAATATTGGGTTGTCCTTTTTAAAATGACTTCCATGACTTTTAAAAAATTCATATTCCAACTGCATAAAATACTTGGCCTGACTACGGGCCTGGTAGTTTTTGTGGTAGCCATTACGGGTTGCTGTTGGGCGTTTCGAGAAGAAATAGAAAGCCTTTACGACGATTATAAAAAAGTAGAACCCCAACAAACAGCCATCTTAACGCCAACGGAAGCAAAAGATATTGCAACCGCCATCTTTCCCCAGCAAACCATTCACGGCACCCTTTTTAAAAAGGCCGATGATGCCATAGAGGTTATTTTTTATGATGCGGAACCCGAATTTTACCAAAGTGTATTTCTAAACCCATATTCTGGCAAGGTAATCCAGGTTGACGATCACCTCTCCGGATTCTTTCCCTTTATGCTAAAAGGGCATATGCGCTTATGGCTTCCTAAAAATATAGGTGAGCAGGTAGTGGGGGTTTCGATACTGATTTTTATTGTGATCCTTATTTCGGGTTTTATTTTATGGCTGCCAAAAAAGCGAAAAAATCTAAAACAACGTGTAAAATTCGACTGGAAGAAAACCACCAAATGGAAACGCAAGAATTTCGATTTACACTCCATAATTGGTTTTTATATATGTGCGCTCGCCTTGATTCTGGCCTTTACAGGCTCAATAATGTCCTATAACTGGTTGAAATATGTTGTTTATAAATCGGTGGGTGGCGAGAAGGAAGCGCGCTTTATCATTCCCGAAAACCAAAGTGCAGCCAACAATAAGGATAGCATTGTGCCTATGGATTATCTGATTCTAAAACTTCAAAAGGAATCACCAAATGCAACAGCTTATGAGCTACATTACCCAAAGACCCCCGATGAAAGTATTTATGTGGAAGTATCAAACAGCGAGGGTTTGTATTATGATAACGATTATCGTTTTTTTGACCAAAACACTTTGGAAGAAATTGAAACCCCCGGAATCTACGGAAAATACAAGGATGCAAAGCTTGCCGATAAAATCCTGCGAATGAACTACGACATCCACATTGGCGCCATTGGCGGAATTGCGGGTAAAATAATTGCTTTTTTGGCGAGCCTGCTTATAGCCAGTCTTCCTGTTACGGGAGTTTTATTGTGGTATGGGCGCAATTATAAAAAGAAGAAGAAAGTCTCTTAAAGGGCAAGCTGTGTGAACAGCGAATATTTAAAAAAGCCTTTTTTTGCTTTAAAAACTATAATTCTAGTTTTATAAAAGGACCTAAGTTGATTTCCTTTGCTTTTTTATATTTTTATTTTTTTCTAGGTTTGTTCAATAAAAATTAAGATTTATCAACCAGAAGTCTATCGCAGTACTACCATTCGTCAATATGAGCAATGATATTGACAATGACTACTTTTGCGATGGAATTACCGAGGAAATCATAAATGCACTAACAGCAGTTAACCAAATTAAGGTTATTGCAAGAACTTCATCTTTCGCTTTTAAAGGAAGAGATATTGATATTAGGGAAATTGGCAAACAATTAAACGTAAATACAATTCTTGAAGGCAGCATAAAAAAATCACAAGAGCGGGTAAGAATAACCGCCCAGTTGATTGATGTTACGGATGGAACCCATTATTGGTCCAAAAGGTTTGACAGGGAACTAATCGATATATTCGATTTAGAAGATGAGATCAGTCTTGCCATAGCAGATGAAATCCGAAATAATTTTGGGCATTTTGAAGTTAAGGACCATTTAATTGAGCAACCAACAAACAGTATTGATGCATATCAATTATTTTTAAAAGGACGCTTCAATCAATTACAATGGACACCAGATGCCTTAAAAAAGGCTATCCAATTTTATAATGAAGCAATTTCATTAGATATTAATTATGCAAAAGCATATTATGGCAATGTTCAATGCTATGAATTGTTAACCACTTGGGGGTATATGGATAAAGAGGAAGGAACTGAAAAAACTTTTCTCAACTTAATGAAAGCCAAAGAAATTGATACCCATTTACCCGAACACCCCATGTGTTATGTAAATAAATGTTTTTGGAGAGAATGGGACTTTAAATCTACATATCATTACCTAAATGATGTTCTTGCAATAAATCCTAATCATACTGATGCGTTGGATGTTATGGTCAAGTTATTTATGGCGCATGGCTATTTTAATGAAGCTATATTTTATGGAAAAAAATTGTTGGAAATAGATCCGCTTTCAGCAAACAACCAATACATTTTCGCAAATATCCATTACTATAAAGGTGATTTTGATATTGCCTTATACCATATTACAAAGGCTATTCAGCTGCGTCGTGACTTTGATTTGGCCTATCATAAAAAAGCGGTTTGTTTAATTGCACTTAATAAAAGGGAACAATTGGAAAATGAATTTCAATCCAACCCCTTGTGGGAAAAGATACAATTGTTACATGAAGCTGTAAATGAAAATAGAAAGTCCTTGCCTAAAGAAGTTTTATCCAGCTTTCTTTCCAATCATTTAAAACGGGACCAACTGACCTTGTTTGAGCTCTTCATTCTTGCCAATACAAATTACAAAGAGGAAGCATATGAATTATTGAAACAATTTGTAGCACAAAAGCGCGGACAAATTCTCAATTACAAACAGGAACCTTTGTTGAAACCCTTGAGAGCGTTTAACGATTTTTACAAGTTACATATAAGTAATTTTTCAATTGATGAAATAGTTGATGATCACAAAACTGTAGAAACCACCAAACCGCTTTTATTAGAGGAAGAACAAAAGGAATTACAAACCAAATTAACTGCTTATTTTAATGAAGAGAAACCTTATCTTGATGCTTCTTTATCATTAAATACTATTTCAGAAATACTAGAAATTTCAACCAATAAAGTTTCCTTTTTAATAAATGAAGTAATTGGCATGAATTTTAATCAGTATGTGAATTCCTACCGTCTAAACCATTTTAAAACCATAGCCTTAGACCCTAAAAATTCGCACCTCACCATTCTTGGATTAGCCTATGATAGCGGCTTTAATTCTAAAAGTGTCTTTAATACGTACTTCAAAAAAACAGAGGGCATTACCCCTAAGGCTTGGCTAAAAGCCAATACGTAGCAAATTTCCATCAATTCGTTTCAAATTATAATTCAGGACGATTGGCTTGCCTATCTTATAAATCTTTGCGCCATAATTAGTAATCAAAAAACGAACAATTATGAAAGCATTGCAAAAATTTATGGTGATATGTATTATATCCAATTTGTGGCTCTTTACATCTTGCTCTAAGGATGATGATACAAACTCGCCAACAACTAACTACACAACGGTAGAGAATCTATTGAGGGAGATTGATTTTCAAGGCTATGCCATTGTTACTAAAAATGGAAATGATTTACTCCGTCAGGGTTTTGGGCTGGCAAATATTGGTACTTCCATGCCGCAAGACTACATCCTCGCTTATCGCATAGGTTCTGTTTCCAAAACACTAACCGCTGCGGCCCTTGTCCAATTAAAACGCGAGGGCTTAATCAGCAGTTTTAATCAAACCTTAAATGAATTTGATGAAGCGTTTCCGAATGGCGATCAGATATCTATTTCGCATTTACTTTCGCATCAATCGGGTATTCCAGAGTATCAATTGGTAGTTGAACAAGCTTTTGAGGGTGGACAAATACTGGATGAAATAGACATTTATGATATTATAACGGATTTAATATCAGAAGAGGGCCTCAGTTTTACACCAGGCTCAAAAAAACAATATTGTAATTCAAACTATCTTATTGCAGCCTTGTTAGTACAGCAAGTATCCGGAATGCCTTATCATCAGTACATTCAACAGAAAATTTTTAATCCCTTGGGAATGCTAAGCTCATTCAAAGGTACGGATGAAATAGAGGTTAACGCACACGCACAAGGGTATTTAAACGGAAATCCAAATAGTACGTACCCTATGGCCATTCCCTTTGGTGCGGGTGATTTCAGTAGTACCCCGAGAGATATGGAAATCTGGACCAATGCAGTAAAGTCGAATTGGTTCACAGAAGCGGAAAAAGGGGAGGTATTTGCCCAAAATGTTTCCAGTGGTTTTACTGATTTTGGATTGGGTTGGTTTACGACCCAAGAAAGTAATACCACCATGTATTGGCACGCTGGCGATATTAATGGCTATTGGAGCATGATTGGTTTTATACCAGCATACGATGCTACGATCGTACTGTTAAGCAATCAACAAGACGATACGGGAACACAGCGAAACACGATTATTGAGCAATTATTACGCAACGAGTTTAATTAAAATCATACAATTATATAACTATTTACACATGAAAAAGTTAGCAACAATATTTGCATTTTACGTATTATTTATAGCCCCTGTTTTTAGTCAGGAAATCACAAATCAAGCGTCTGAAATTAAGGTGATTACAAGCGTAGAATCTGTTGTTCCAAGTGGATTGGGTAGATCACGCATTCTTTCTTCAAATGATGAAAGAGATTATGAACAATTCTCTTCTGAACAAACCGATGACAACAGCAGCAGGAATAAGGCCAAAAGAAAAGATATCAGGGTTAAAAACTTTGAAGAGACTAAACTGTTGAACTTTTATAATTTAGGCGGCATACGCTTTCAAAATATAGTAGCAAATGACGCAGTGATTTCATCCAAACTTACAGCCATGCTTTCAGAAGGTTGGGATTTGATTTTCGTAACAAGTGCTGTAGAAAGTGATGCAGGAGATAATGATGATAATGGTATTTTTATTACACGATATATTTTTAAAAGAACATTAAACTAACAATCCTTAAACGCTATTGATAATGAAAAACACCAATGTTTTATTAGCTGGTGCTACAGGCTATTTGGGTAGTTTTATATTGAAAGAGCTCATCGAAAGGAAAAACCATGTGGTTGCTATTGTGCGCAATCCTGATAGGATAGAGAATGATCATGAAAACTATTTGGAAATAAAAACAGCCGAGGTAACCAAGCCAGAGACGCTAAGGGATATCTGTAAGGGTATTGACACGGTAATTTCTACCATCGGCATCACAAGACAAAATGATGGCTTAACCTATATGGACGTTGATTATCGGGCCAATATGAATTTGCTTGATGAAGCTAAAAAGACGGGGGTAAAGCATTTTGTTTATGTGTCTGCCATAAACGGAGATAAACATAAAAACCTAAAAATTTTTGAAGCCAAGGAAAAATTTGTCGATGCTTTAAAAGTTTCTGGATTAAACTATACTATAGTAAGACCGAATGGTTTTTTTTCAGATATGAAAGATTTTTTGCAGATGGCAAAATCAGGTCGGGTCTACTTGTTTGGCTCTGGCAATCAAAAATTCAACCCCATTCACGGTGAGGATTTAGCTAGGGCCATTTTGGATACACTTGATGAGTACAATAAGGAATTTACCATTGGAGGTCCCGATGTTTTTAGTCTTAACGAGATTAGCGGACTTGCGCTACAAGCGTTAGAAAAACCTGTAAAAATTGTTCATTTGCCAGATTGTTTAAGAACACTAACCATTTGGAGCTTAAGAACCTTCACAAGTGTAAAAACCTATGGTCCTATTGAATTCTTTCTAACCTTAATGGCAGAGGATACTATTGCGCCCACTTATGGTAAACATCATTTGGAAGATTTTTATATTGAAGAAGCTAAAAATTTTAAATAGATTTATTATGAAAATCCCAGAAAACAACAAATCGCGAATAAATGCTAATTAAAGTCAAATAGAATAGCAATAAAACTGTATGCTTGGGATAGCCGTAATAGGTTGGCATAAATTAAAAATAAATAAATGAAAATTCTAAAACGACTTTTAAAAATTGGATTTATCCTCTTTGGAATCATTATTCTAACGGGAACCATTATCCTCTGGATTGATTCGTTGGAGACTAATTATTTAAAGATTAATAAAAAGGACTCACTATCCAATCAATCTTACCTAATTACCAATGTCAACATCATTCCAATGAATCAAGACACTGTTTTGGTCAATAAAACGGTATTTATAAAAGAAGGAATTATTCAGCAGATTGCAGATACCATAAATGTCCATGGAATTGAAATTATAGATGCCAAAAACAAATATTTAACTCCGGGTTTAATCGATATGCACGTGCATCTGTGGGATAGATATGAACTGGGCCTATACCTTTCAAATGGTATTACCGCTATAAGAAATGTATGGGGTATGCCAATGCATTTAAGAATTAAGGAAGATATAACGAATGATAAGATAGTTTCACCCACCTTATTTACTACAGGGCCAAAACTAACAGGACCGGAATTTATTGGTGACGATAATTTGAATTTATTTAGTCCTGAAGAAGCTAAAGAAAAGGTGATCTCATATAAAGATAGAGGTTATGACTTCATCAAAATTTATGATGGATTGGATAAACCAATCTTTGATGCAGTTATTGAACAAGCTAAAATTTCCGATATCGATATTGTTGCCCACCCTTCTAAAAAAGTGCAGTTTTCAGACCATTTGAATCCTAAAATCAAGTCTATTGAACATGCCGAAGAAATTGTACAGCAACCATTACAGTATGATTTGGACACGCTTAAACTGCAAACAATCATCAACTTAATTTCCCAATCAAAACAAACAAGCTATTGTCCAACTTTAACGGTTTTCAATAATATCTATCAAATGATGAAAAATGATTCTATGCTAGATTCAGAACAACTGGATTATATGAATCCTCTCGTGAAAAGAGTAGATAGTAAAAATCAATTCAACCGTTGGTTAACTGCCAAGCAAAAGGATTCAACAACAGTCAGCAGAATTAAAAAACAACATGATTTTCATCTTACCATAGTGAAAAAGCTGAACGAATCTGGAGTAAATATAATTTGCGGAACAGATGCTGGAATTGGTGTTACCCTTCCTGGATTTTCATTGCATTCAGAATTGAATTTTTACAAAGAAGCTGGCCTCTCCAATTATGAAGTTTTGAAGACCGCTACCGTAAATGCTTCCAAAACACACGCCATTATGAATTCGCTTGGCACTATAGAAGTTGGCAAAATGGCCAATTTATTGTTAGTTGATGAAAATCCGTTAATCACGTTAGCAACCCTTCAAAAACCAATATATGTTTTTGTAGCGGGTCGAAAATTAGATAGACATACATTGGATACTTACCAAGACAAGGCAAAAAAACGGAATAACCTAATTGCTTCTGCGCTTAGGTATTTAGAAAACTTGATAGTTGAAAAATAACTACATCACCTTTTTTGGAAGCCAGCATTGAAAAGATAAAACAACACCTAGATAAACCAACCGCATATCCAGAAGCGTTGCGCTAAAAGCAAAAAACGCAAAAGCTCAAATAGGCTTAACACTAAGATGTTAAGCTTTTTTTGTTAATTCTTAACTACACTTTACTCTTCATACTTCCCTTAGGTCACTACGAAATTAAAAGGTTTGAAATCATAATTCAGGACGATGACCTTGTACATATGGCTTTTCTTTGCTTCATATTTATTAGTAATCAGAAAACAAACAACAAATACATCAAAATGAAAAAAATAAGTAATTATCAGCTTAGTATTTTGTGCACTAAATGCTTTTGCATAGCGTAACCAGGATTCATTAAACAGTAAAGAACATTTTAAATATAGGGGCAGCAATTCGGCAATTATCTTGGGCAACCTAACCTTTGTGCAGGAATAAAATTTTAAATACAATTCTTTACAGAAGGTATTAGACTTTTAAATTATTAATAACATTTTTAGATATAAACCATGAAAAATTTATTCATAATCATTTTTATTGTTCTATCCTGTAATTTGTTTGGGCAAGAATCAATGATTAATTCAAAAAGTATTGATACAACCCAATTTGTGAATATTGGAGGTATAAAGCAATTTATAAGTATTAAAGGAAAGATAAATAAACCGCTCTTGTTATATCTTCATGGAGGCCCGGGGGCCGCAACTTCATCCCATAGACAACAAATAACTAACATATTGGAAGAAAATTTTTTAGTTGTGCATTGGGATCAAAGAGGATCAGGAAAATCATTAATACCCAATTTAAAAGCACCAACCTTATCAGAAATGAAACAAGATGCCGAAGAAATCTTGTTGTTTCTAATGGAAAAATATAATAAAGATAAAATTGTGCTGGTCGCCAATTCTTGGGGAACTGTTTTAGGATTCCATCTAGCATTAAAATACCCAAGTAAAATAGCGTCGCTCATAGCAATTAGTCCATTAATAAATAATCAAAAAAGTCAAAAGTTAACCAATAAAAAACTTATAAAGCATTATAAACAGCGTAGCAACACTGAAGCTGTAAAGCAACTTAAATCCATAAATATACCTTATGAAAAGGTTGAAGATATGGCCATTCAATTTAAATGGATTAGCGATTTTAAAGGAACTCACATTCCTGATAATGAATTTGAAAACTACCTGGAATACTTTAAAGAATGGGAACGGCTATGGATGTCTCTTTATAAAGAATTATATGCAATGAACTTATTAAACCATAAAACAGTTTTCAAAGTCCCTACCTATGTTTTGATAGGAGACAAAGATTTAACAACAAGTACCGAACTAACCGAAAAGTTTTATAAAAAGCTTGTGGCACCTAAAAAGCAATTGTTTTTACTAAAAGATGTTGGGCACCAAATACCAGCGTATAAATCTGTAGAAATGCAAAACCTAATATGCGATATTTTAGTGAAAGCTAATAAGTAATCTCAGTAATAACAGTGGTAAATAATGTGGTTCTAAATTATAAATCAAGACGATTTAATTTGCTTTGAATCACATCTTTGTACCATAAAATTATCTAACATCAATATTAAACAAACAATCATGAAAACAACACGTAATTTTATTCTTTATGTATTTTTAATAGTATTTTCAACTTTTGCCTTTGCACAAGAGAAAGAAGGCTTAAAGCTAAAGTCACTATCAGAATTTAAACACTCAATAAGTGCTTGTCCTGTAGCAGTGGCATTTGGTATATATTCTGTGAATTATGAATTCCT
>TARA_R110002012_G_scaffold93113_2_pt1 | contig 16892 bp, 23 predicted proteins | sample TARA_R110002012 | Tara Oceans TARA_R110002012 (sample SAMEA4396515) | marine metagenome | biome: Westerlies Biome; feature: [DCM] deep chlorophyll maximum layer (ENVO:01000326); material: water (ENVO:00002006), including particulate matter (ENVO:01000060) such as... | depth 40 m
CACCGAATGGTGGGACAGAACAGTCTTTCTATTGAGTATGAATTAAGAAAAGTCAGTCAAAAGCTGGCTGAAATAGACGCAAATATTGATGCTGCTTTTTTAGGCATCTTTGGGAAAAGGGATTAAATGGCTGGAATAAGATACAACGCTTCTCAGTACGGGTCGAGTATTGGTGATGAGCAGTTAACTGTAGATGGGACTGCTCGATCTTGCACGATTCCCACTAATGCGATAGCTGCAATGGTTACTAATGGCGCTGAACCTATAAGAGTCAGATGGGGTACCCCCACTGCTTCTGTTGGTCACTATTTGAATCCTTACAGTGTCATGGATTTGTACCAAGACGATATGACTGATGTGAAGTTCATTAGAACAGGTTCGTCGTCTTCTGATATTCAGATTACGTACTTTGGATAGGGGTTGTTGTGAGCGTACAGAGGATCAATCAGCGTATTACTCAGGGGCAAACTGGCGACATTTCGGATGTCAGTGCTGGAGTTGCTCTCAGCGGAGGTGGATCGGAGGGAGCAGTTGTTTTAAATGTTGTTGTGGATGCTGTCACTCTTGTCATTGCGGGACAGGTTTTTAATTAAGGAACGTTTTGGTTTTCAATATAAATTACCCTTCACAATATGGGCCTACAGCTCAGATGGGGAACATGTCTTCGGCACGCCCCAGTGATCGTAAATTTAATGTTCCTGATTTAAACAAGCCACCTAAGAAACCGAGTGCGCCTAATTGGGCTGCTATTAATGAAGCTATTAAAGGCGTGTCTAATACTGCTGATAAGAACATGTTGCGGCAGTCAGCAGCTCCTATGGTTCCAAGAAAAAGTGTGGTTGATCGTGCAGTTGCTAATACAAGTAACACTGCTGATAAAAACATGCTTCGTCAATCGCAGGCTCCTATTGGAGATTCTATTAACAGCAGGTTAAGCAGGGCTCTTGCGGCTATTAGTGGACCTATGGCTACTGCTGATAAAAACATGTTGAGACAATCTCAACGACCTGTTACAACTGCTCCTGTTACAACTGCTCCTGTTGGAGATGAAACTGATCTCAAATTTATGCCTCAGCTTCCTTCTTCAACAGGAAGTACTGCTTCTTCTTACGATATGGGTGTTCCTAATAACACTAATTTGTTTGGTTATGACCCCACTCCTGCTGCTCCTTATATAGATCCTGCTGACATTAAATTTTTTCCTGGTCTTGATGGGGCGCCTAGTTCTTTTGATTTAACTGCTCCTAATAATGAAGGTTTGTTCGGTTATCAAGGTCCTGAAGAAACAGAAGATTTATCAGATGAAATTATTTCGATCTTAGATAATGATGAATTAACTATTGACGATCCGTTTGCTGGGTCAGGTTTCGATTTTGGTGATGGTTTTGGCGGTGCCAGTGGTTCGGGTGGTGCAGAGTTTTTTGGTGAAGGCGCCTTTGAAGGCGGCTATTCGGATCTTGCTAGACAGTATGCACGTATAAAATATGCTGCTGATGCTCTTAAGAGAGACAAAGCGAGAGGTGAGACTGATATCGCTAGGGCGTATGATGCCGCTTTAAGAGCGTTGCCTGGAGTGTATAACTCAAGGGGCGTTTTAGACAGCGGTTTGTTTGATCGTGGTGGAACAGAGTTGTATGAACAATATTACGGCGACAACTATGGCATGTTGCCAAGGTTTGTCGCTGATATTGATGAGCAGGCTAATTTAATTGATTTGTCTGAGTGGGATGCTCAGTCGGGTTATGCGATGGGTGGTTTGGATGCGTTGGCTAATCGTGCGAGGCAGTTAGCTGAAGCGACCACTAACACGGAGGGTTTCATCTAATGGCTAATGGTAACGAAATAGATATAACTCGGAATGATCCCAATTTTTCAAAAACAAAAGAATTTAATTTGGAAGGTCCTATAGGTTTAGACAAATTAAAAGCTATTAATGCTGCCATGCAAAGTGGTTCAGATGGGCGGAATTGGTTAGATAAGCTTTACGACCGAGGAACTAGTTTTTTACAGAGTCAATGGGAAGATTCACCAGCGAGGCAGATTTGGAATTATGACTTTGGTGGTCCTGATACTCCCGCTAGTCAAATATTAAATATTTTAGACCCTGTTACAGATGCAACAAATTGGACAGCTAAAACTGCTGCTGGGTATCCAGTTACAGTAATAGAAGATCTTTTAAACCTTCCAGAAAGACTCGTCACACCTCCAGATGAATACACTCCTCGTTTTCAAAATTCTTTTGGTGGGCCAAGTACTTTTAACAACACTAAAGATTCTTCAGTGAATGTGGGAATGTCAGGTGAACGCGATGCGGCTGCTGCTGAAGAATTAGCGATGCTTAAAGGTTTGGTTGATACTGGTGGAATCAATAAGAAACCTGCGGTTGAGACACCTCTGACAAGCTCCGAGCTGATGGCTAACCTCATATCTGAACAAAGTGAACAAGCTAGAAACATTTTCAATGTAGAAACTCAACGTTTAGTTAACGCAGAAATAACTGCGGGTAACCTCGTTCAACAACTTGAAGATCTGAAAACTGCGGGAATTACGGGTGCTGCTAAAGCTCAAAGAGAAGCGTTGCAAAAATTTGAAGAAACACGGTTAGCTCGCATAATAGCGCAGGAAGAACAAACCACTAACCAGCTTAAAAGTTTAGAAGCTGCTCGCGTTGAGCAGCAAGACCGTGTGCAGGATAAAGCTAAGACACGTGTTGATGACATGTTGAGTAATTACGCTGAAACTGCGGCAGAAGCGTTAGCTAAGTTGAATGAAACTGGGGCTGAAAACATTGGCCCTATAACGCCTGCTGTTGGCGGCAACACTGAAAGCACTTTGATGGCTTTGCAAGGCGGCTCTCAACAAGATGTGTTTGATATTTTAGCTGATGCTTCAGACAATGAAGCTATTAACAGGGCTATGAAACTAAGCACTATGTATGACTCTGCTGAAAACCAGTTGTCTGACAATATTTTCAACGCTTTAAATACTGTCAATACTGAAGAAAGTGCTGATTTGCAAAATTTAGCTGAAGCTATTTTGATGGGTGAGATAGCTCAATCTGAGATTACTGCTGAGGGTATGAACGCTGCTGAGGATGCGTTGATGTCTACTTTGAGCGCTAACGAATTAGGTGTGTTGCAAGATGAAATATCTATGGCTGCTGCTTCTGAGCAGACAAGTGCTTTAGCTCCGATTATTTCAATGATGATGGGAACACAAGTAGATCCGAACACTTTGGGTCTTATTTTGAATAGTCCTTTAGCGGATCAGTTTATTAAATCTCTTTTCAAAGATTCTCAAGATACAGGAATAGACGTTGATCTTGCTGGTCTTGATTTAGGCTTCGAGGGTATTTTGCCAAATGCCATCCAAAATCTTGGTGACCTTAAAACTTACCGTGAAATAGAACAGTTGGGTTAAATGGCTTCTCTGAAAGAAGCTTTAGCTGCGATTAACGCTGCTGGTACAGGGTCAGTTGCTAAAACTGTTGGCCCTAAAGCCGCTAATAGAACAGTAGCTTCGTTTGCTCCGAAAGAACCTAGTGGTGATATTAATTTCGCTGGGATCTTAGGTGATCTCATTGATGTTATTGACACACCTAGAGCTGCTATTGCGTCCACTGCTCAAGAAATTGTGGATGTGTTTCAAGGTGAGGGTTTCTCACCGAAAGATTGGTGGCAGCAAACTTCTGATAATCACATGTTTGGTGAGGTGTTAAGAGATTCAGGTGTGGACCTTCCAGGTCCATTAGATTTCGCTTTAGGTTTAGGGCTAGACATAGCGACTGATCCTTTGACTTATTTCGCTGGGGCTGGTGTGGCTGCGAGGTTAGCTAAAGCAGACGATGTTGTTCTTGCTTTAAGGAAAGCTAGTAATGCTGCTGAGGCGGCAGGTAACGCTGTTGACGCTAATAGACTTTTTGATGCTGCTGAGAGGGTTAGAAAAACTCGCAGTGTTCTTTCTGCTGGTAAAGCTTTGGATGATATCGGTATGAGCGCAGGGGCTAGGTTGACACTTCCTGGCACTGGGCGTCTTGGTCGAAACATTATTGAGAAGCCTTTGGATTTTGTTACTAGAGGAAAGTTTAGTTCTAAGTTCGATCAGCGTAGAGCTAAACAGTTAGCTGATCTTGTTGTTAATGGTGCTGAGGATGTTGGCGGTCAACAGTTTGTCAGAAAATATTCGGATGAGATCGCTGGGATGATGAAAGCGATGCGTCAGGGTGATGATGCTGTTGAGGCTGCTATAAAAAATATTGATAATCCTGCGGTAGCTGCGGTTGTTCAAAGAGCTGCTGCTGTTGGTAGAAAAATGCCTGTTGAGACTGGCATTAAGATGCCTTGGTCTACGCCTCTTGTTGCGGCTATTGCTATGACTCCTGGTAAGGCTATGCGGGCTGCTACTCAGAAAAAGATTGTTTCTACTTTGGATGAAGCTTTGAATACTAGGGCGCCTATTAGGGCGTTGAAGCTTAGTGATGATCCAGATTTGGGGTTGGCGGGTATTTATATTGAGCGTGCTGGGAACATGGGTGAGGTTGCTTCTCGTCGTATGGAAACTACTTTAACTAATTCAGCTAAACAGGTTCTTGAGGAGGCTAAGAAGGCTGGGATCAGTGATGATGATTTGTTGCTTGGTTCTGACATGAAGTATTTCCTTGATGATGGGTCTGTTAATCCTAATTTGCCTGCGTCTATTGTTGCTGCTGGTGAGGCAGGTCGGGCTGTTCATGCTTTGTCTGTACAGTTTTGGGATGATGCTCGGACTGTGTTTAATGACATTGTTGGGTTTGAACGTTTACAACCGATGATTGGTGATTTGTATGCTGCACGTTTTTTAACTGATGAGGGTGCTGATCTGGTTAAAGGCACAAGTAATGCGGATCAGTGGACGAGTGGAAGGTTGTTTGGTGACACTTTTGAACCTCGTACTTATGTTACTCCTTCTCAATTTGCTAAATATGCGTTAGATGAAGGTGAAGCTGTTGCGGCTAAAAAATATAAGACCAGTTTCATGGGTCAAAAATTGTATGACACGGCGGATGCTGGTGGTGCTTCTATCAGAAAACAAATGCAAGACATTGGTGACCGTTTAATGGGACCAAAGTTTCTTGATCCTTTTGAAACAGATTTTGTTTCTGTCGTGGAGCGTTACATACGCAACATGGGGCAAGGTGCGCGTATGGGTGTGTTTACCAGACAGATGGAAGACGCAGGGATTATTGTTCGTGATGGTGTGGCACGTGATCTGATGGATCGGTTGTCTACTTTAGTTGCCCGTGAAGGGCAAAGCGCTAAGAAAGTCGCACGTTTTACAAAATCTGCAAGGAACGCAGATAAGCAAGCTAAAAGAGCCGCTGAAGGCGGCACTCCTAAACAACGTGCAACTAGAGAAAGGTTAGATACTTCTGTAGCAAGTTTAGAAGATGAAGCTGATGAGCTTCTCAGTTTGTTAAATAATCTTGAAAGCAGATACGCACCTGATATTACTGACAGTATTAGAGGAACGCTTCGGTCTGGTTATGTTGAGGAGTTAACCGAGATGCAAGCTCAAGCTTCTCTCATAGGGCAAAGACTTGAAGCTGTTAAGAAGTTAAGAAACCTTCTTAAAGGTTTAAGCGCAGGTGATGTCGCTGATCCTTTTGCTTTCAGCATGTTGGATGAGACTATTAAAGCTTTGGAAGATGCTTTAACTTCTTTCAATTCTGGTGCTGCTATTTCTGCTTTAGATGATGAGACTGCTGTGGCAGCTCAACGTTTATTGGATTTGTTTTCAGGTGAAAAAGATTTAGGTCCTTTACAGTTGGACATGTTTCCTACTGACGCTCAGAAAGCTAAACAGTATAAACGTTTCAACGAGTTTCAAGAGAACTTCGATCAAGTTGAGGAGTTGGATGAACTTTTAGGTGCTTCTGAAATTATTGCTGGTACCGATATAGCTTATATTCAAAGGCAAATGGATGACCTTATTGGTGAAGTGAACACGCTTGTTAGAACAATAACTGATGACATTACTGGTGTTCCTGCTGCTGCACGTTTAGCGGGAAGAACTATTGATGAGCAGGAGCAACTGCTTTTACGACAGCAAGCTGAGGTGGCTGGTTCTTTAGCCACCAACTCCCGTGAACTTCAAGATCTTATGGATTTTTTAGCTAACAGAGAAGCTGCTTGGATTAGGCGTGGGGTTGATAAAGCTGAGAGAGCTGCTGAGGAATACACGATTCTTCAAGAGATAAGAACTCGGTACATGAACATTCGTAAAGAGATTGAAAATGCTCGCAGGTCGGGTTCTTTGAAAGACAGGATTAGTGCCGCTGAGTCTCAAGAGGAAGCTATTAAACAGTTGAACAATGAAAGAAACCTGTTGGGTTTCCAAGTTGATTACAACGAGGCTCTCACTAACCAGATGACAGGATGGTTTGAAGGTTTTTCTGGGGTGAACGCTGGTGAGATGGGTGAGCTTTTCCAAACTGCTTTGGAAGCTGCGGCGAAAGTTAATAACGCTACTGCCATGAAAGGTTTTCTAAAAAATTATGGCGGGCTTGTCAACTGGTGGAAAGCTAATGCTGTGTCCACTCCTGGTTTCGTTTTACGAAACGGTATGGGTGGCACTTGGATGAACGCTCAACTTGCTGGTGTTGAGATGGGTACTCACACCAAAGTTGTTGGTATAGCTAGAGCTGCTATGAAAGCTGGTAATGGTGACATGTTCACTGGTATTAACAATCTAATAGCGGATGGCAAATCGATAAATCTTAATAACGTTTTTGGGACTGGTCGTAAAGTTTCTCTCAGAGAGCTGAGAGTTTTTAAACAAATGGTGGACAGCGGTTTAGCTTCAGGCGGTCAGGCTTGGTCTGAGGTTTCCGATGTTGCTGGGACTTTAGCTGGTAGCGGCATATTAGGAAATGTCGGTGGGAATCTGCGGCCTTGGTCACCTGATTTTGTTTTGTTTCGTTCAGTGAGGAACGCTAACGAGAAGATGGAGTTCATGCTTCGTGGTGCTATAGCGTTCGATCAGATGGCTTACAAGGGTAAGTCTATTGATGAGGCTTGGGATTCTGTGAGGAAATATCATTTCGATTACTCTGATCTGACTGATACGGAACGTCGAATAAAAATGGTTATCCCATTTTTGAAATGGCAGAAATCTGTGTTGCCTGTTTTGATCGAGTCGATAGGTAAGAACCCTAAGGCTTGGGGCAGGTTGCAGCAGTTTAAAGGTGAGATGGAGTTAACTTCTGAGGAAGAAGGTATGGTTCCTGACTATTTCGGTGAGTCTTTAGGTATCAGGTTGCCTTTCGAATGGCAAGGAAGCCGTGTTTACGCTTTGCCTGATTTGCCTTTTAAGGATTTAGCAAGATACACGAAGGAACCTACTTCTCCTGTGAGGACTTTCGCTGAAGCTGCTATTCCTTTCGTGAAGCTTCCTGTTGAGATTTGGTCTGGTAAACGAACGTTTGCTGATATTCCTTTTTCTGGGAGGTACCAGCAGGTTCCTAATTCTTATTCGAAAATTCCTGGTCTTATGGAAACGTTGGAGTTGTTTGGAAAGACTGGTGGGATTGGTGCGGTTAAGAATAAAAAGGGTGAATGGAAGATGAGGGATCGTGACATTTACATTTTGGATCAGTTCTTACCTGTGTTTGGTCGGCTTAGAAGATTGTTTCCTAATGAGGAAGCTAAACAACGAAGGCTTACTACTACGTGGTTGTCTACTATGACTGGTACTGGTTTGCGTGTTAATGATTCTGTTGAGAAACGTAACGCTTGGTACAAGCTGCAATCACAAATGGCTAAAGACTTGGAAGATATGCAGGATATAGCTGCGCGTGAGGTGTAACGGGACAACCTGACTTCTTTATATGAAGTATGTCTCACGGGAACAGTGGGATGCGATAGTTCCAAGAGAGAACTTGCGTCCACTTAAACCCAAAAAAGTTAAAGGGATGGTCGTGCATCACACGACAGGTCCCGCTATTGAACCACATATTATGATCCAGTCTCACGACAAGTATCACAGGTGGACAAGAGGTTGGTCTGGCGGGTTGGCTTACAACTGGTTGGTTTCTGCTGATGGTCAGATCTTTGAAGGTCGTGGTTGGAATCAAGGTGGAGCTACTAAAGGGTGGAATCATCGTTCGGTTGCGGTTTGTTACATAGGTGATAGTAATGAGCATTTTTCTGAGGATGGAAAGAAAGCAATGTTGGAAGTGTTTAACAATGTTCGTGCCACTTATGGGGAAAAATTATGGATAAAAGTTCATTCAGATTTTAAAGCTACTGATTGTCCTGGATCGAATCTTCGCAGTTGGGTTAAACATGAGGCACCTGATCTGTTGTCTGAGGTGTCTGACGCGCGCGCTGAGAAGCCTTTGGTTGGCTCCGAGTTCGATGCTCTAGTTGAGTTCTTTAAAGCTCTCAGAATGGCTGTAATCGCGTCTCCGTTGAAGCGTTGGTCTAGAAGCAACAACCATTTTTGTGTGTTGGCAGTGCAAAATTCTTTAAAAGCAAGAAAGTTTGATGCTGGTCCTGTGGATGGCAAGTATGGGCGTAAAACTAAGGCTGCTGTTAAGGCTTTTCAGAAGACACGTTTCCTTCCTAGTAATGGGGTTGTTGGTGCAGCTACATGGGATGAACTGTTTCCTGCTTAGTTGACGGGACAGGGTGAACATTGTTTAGGAGGCATTTTTATGGCAAGAGGTAAAGACATAGGCAGTTCTTTTCAGGACACTTTTGGTTCTCAAGATGAGCAGCCTTTCAACTCGACGTCTTCTTTCAACATGTGGGAGATTTCCCAGAAAGCTAAGAAAGCTGCCGCATTTCTTCGTAACACTAATTTGGGCAACGCCAATAGTGGCGGACGTCCTTTCGGAAAGTAGGTAGCTGTGAAAGACGGCGAGATAATGAACCTTGTAAACGCTGATGAAGTTTTAGTAACTAGCGTTGAACGTCCAACAAGCAATCTTGGCTTTATGGATGATGGTGCTATTAGACGAATGGGCTCCAAAATGAGAGCCAAGTTCGATCTCGACGACTAATGCCTCTAAAACGAGGGTCGTCTAGTGCGGCTGTCGCTCAGAATATTTCGACTCTAATCGCAGAGGGTAAGCCACGTAAACAAGCTGTGGCTATTGCTCTCTCTAAAGCTGGAAAGGGTAAAAAATGAAACCAGTGAATTTTAAAGATAGTTTAAACAGGGCGGTATGGACAGCAGTTCAGTCAGCGTGTGCCGTTTTCGTAGTGACTGATTTGTCAACCGCTAAAGCTGCTGCTGTGGCTGTAGCTGGAGCGGTATTAGCTGCTGTTAAAAGTTTTGCTGCTGCACAATTAGCTAAATAGTCATGCCTCCTCTCGATATGGAGAAAGCTTGGGCTGATTTTTTAATTCAGCAGGGCGAAGATATCGAGGAGTACATATCAGACGAGCTTAATAAAAGCAGGGAAACGTTTTCTTTTCAAGATGGTTCTCATGCCAAGTGGATTGATTCTAAACAAGTTGGGATTCTTTTAACGTTCTCTGTTGATGAGCTAGCTAAAGTTTTAGCAGCTTGGGATGAAGCGTATGAGAATCATAATGACTTCGCTGCTGACTTTATTATGCAGTGGTTTTCTCAAGTTATGAATCTTTTGGAACGTACCGCTGAAGCTCCTCTTGATGAAATGGGCTTAGAATAGGGGTTTTCCCAAGGTACAATCACCCCACTCGGTTGCTGGGAACGCCTTAGGAGGGCTGTACGGCGGAGCTTTTTTAGGAAATTAGTGGAATTTCCATTAAATCGTTCTTAACCATCACTCCGATGATGCAATAGCCGCATAGATCCAACAGGGTGTCTCGGATGGTTTCTTCTTCAGGGTTTACTTGAAGCTGCTCAAGGTTTTCTAAACGAGCGAACTTATCTGAGATGCGTATAAGGATACCTAACGTTCCGAAAGCGAGAATGTTGTAAGGCCCATACCATGATTGCTTTAAAGCTATTAGAGATATCAGCTCGGAATCGTCTATTGGTATCTCTGCTCTTTTTTGTGTAGCTGTGTAAACGTCAGCTAACCATTCATGTGTTGGTGCTTTTTCAGGGAATAAAGATCTTTGATCGTCTATCAGTTCTTTCAAAGAATTGTTTTGAGTGCCTAAAGCTTGGAGACTTTGCAAAGCCCAATGTGCAGCGTCTTGCCATGATTTGATGTTTTCTTTTTTCATTTCAATCTTTCTTTTATTATCGGGTTGTCTTCCAGCTCAAGTCTGAGCTGCGCTAAGAGAGCATCTCTGCGTCTAGCTAATGTTGTTTTGGGAATATCTAGTACGCGAGCAACGAACCTGAGGGAAAGTTTTGCTACGAACAAAACTTCAAACAGCCATCTTTCTTTTTCGGGTAGTGAATCGATTGCATCTGCGAGCAGTTCTCTGAGTACGTGTGCTTCTTCAATGCTTATTTCTGGTTCGTCGAAAGGTTTAGATTCCATAAGGGCGTGAAACTCGTTAGCTGGTTGGTTTCTTTTTTTCCCTGACATCCATGAGAAATCGTTAGGGTCATGGGCTTGTGTGTTCCGATCATTTATTTCCATCAGAACTCCAAGGCAGTACCCCTGGAGTGAATCGAAGGTAAGGTTTACTTCCTTCGTCGTATGAACTTAACGTGGCTTTCAGGCCAGCTAATTTCAGGAAATCGTTTAATTCGATTTCGCAATAGTCGTCCTTGAGGGACGAATAGAAGAACAGGTGGACAGGCAGATGCGTTTGCCAATGAAACAATCCTCCTATTTTTTCGATCTTTACTTTGAGAGCTGTTGAGAAGCCTTGAACTTCAACAAACCTTGCGGGGGCTGTCCCGTGTATGTAATCGGGTGCGTATCTGAGTATGGGTGGGATGTTTCTTATAGGAAATCTTGGAAGGTTAAACCCGAATCGTTCCGATTCATCTCCGTATACTTCTTCGTACACGCCTTCAGCTTGGTCCCCCATTCCGCTGGTCATTCGCTGTGACCAGTTCTTCTTATGAAATTCTGTCAATGGAGCTCTCCTAAGCTCCCCCGCTTATTGTTTACGAATTAATAATTTCTGCACCCATTTGTCATCTGGGTATGCGATCTCGTTTAAGGCGTCAAGTACACCTTTAGCGATGTTGTCTAAATCTCCGCGCACTTTCGATTCTTCAGCTTCTAGTTCTGTGATGTAAACGATCATCTTTTTGGGTTTGATTGTTAAGTTGATCGACACTGGTCCTTCAAACATGGGGCCTTTGTAGTAGCTGGCAAATTCTTTTTCGTACTCTTGGTATGTTTTTGGGGTGTAAGCATAACCTCGTTTGGTTATTCGTGGTCTTGGTTTAGCTCTTGGTTTCATTGGTATAACGAAACGGTATGTTTTTCTTTTCAAAGAAGGGTTCCTTGTGCAATCTCAGCTTGTGTTCTTCTGACTAGCTCAGTTATACGCCAAGCCCCGTCAGCACGTTTGCTGTATTTTTGCCCCCATCTAATGTCGCACTCTGCGACAAGTATTTCTACATCTGTTGAATGAAACCTTTGACGCAGTAGAGAAGCTGCGAAAGCGACAAGCATTGAGCTTCTGTCTTGCCCCGTTTTGGGTCCTTTGTCCCATATTTCTTTAGCTATCTTCCCGAAGGTGTCTGTGTGTCTTGTTCTAAATGCGTCTGTTTTAATTATTGATGATTTAGGTCGAACATATCTGTCAGCTAAGACTCTGAGATTTTCATTTAAAGCTGCTGTTTCGTATGCTTCGTTTACGAAATCTTCTAATGGTATTTCTTTCAAATCAGAATCGACTACAACTTGCCTACCAGGAGTTCTGCTTTGGGGGTAAGCGAGACGTAAACCGTTTCCGTATCCGCCTTTAGCTGATGTTTGCTTAGGGTATATTTCTGTTGTGGGTGCAGCTACTATTTGGCAAGCAGCCAGCATCGCGTATCTTGCTGTCTCGGCGGGAATCTCAGAAGTTAAGTAGACAAGAGTGTGGGCGCCTTTGGATCGTGACAGTTCAGTCCATGCTTTGATACCGAATTGTTCTAAAACTATTTCTAAGTTAGCTGCATGTATTAGAGAGTCGTGGTCCCCTACGTCTAGGTCAACTCCGCACCATTTAACTGTGTCGTTTTCTGTCAGCGGGTAAACACCTATTGCTTGATGGTGGTACAAGTGTTCTACTACTGCGTTGTGAAACGTTTTTCCGTTTGCGGGTATGGGTTTACCTTCAGGTGTTTTAGCTGGTCTGAAAGTTCCGTCTGCGTCTGAGGTGGCTAGTCTTCCTCCTTGGTTTAGGGCTGCGAACTTTTGAACAATATCCATCTACTCGTCCCTCGGTGTGTGCATTGGTGAATAGATGCGAACAACGTGACAGCAAGGGTCTTCACCATCCATAAAAGATTCTGATTCTTCTAATGTGTAAGGGGGGTCATGTGTTGTACAACCAACATCGGAACAGAAACCTTTGTCGTAACCAACTTTAATCCATTCCCAGAAGTCCATTAAAATTCTTCCCAGTCTCTATCCTGCATGTCGTGAACACTGGGTTCTCTTATCCTTCCGCTGTTAGGATCAAGAACCATTTCAATATCTATGAGCCTGAATGGTGGACGTTTGTTTTTACACAAACTCAAATTGATTGAATCAACAAAACGAATCTGATCTTGATGAGAAAGATCTTCACGATCTTTCTGCCTGTAACATTCTAAAACTGCGACAGCTTCAGACTCTCCGCCGAAACGCCCAGCAGATATCCCCCCTGCTGTGCCACGTTTTGATGCGCCACGCCCTATTTGGTGCAACAAAACTAAAGGAATGTCAGCTACCTTCGCGAAACGTTTAGCTTCCTGAGCTTTATGAGCAACACTGTTAGCATCAGCGGAATCTCCAGGCAATAACTCAAGGTAGTCCATTACCACTGCGTTAGCTGGAGCGTTCCAATAACTTTGAGCCTCATCCATAGCGCTCAACATTTGAGAAAAAGTTAAAGACTGGTCGCAGATAAGAACTCTGTCTAGCAAACCTCTGCAAGCATTTTCGAACTCTTGAACGTGAGCAACGTCTCCTTCTCGAATAGCTTTCTCTGTCTCAGCAGAGTTTCTTTGAAAAGCAATCGAATAAAGTTTCGCTATAGCTAGCTCTCTTGGTTCATCAGGTGAAAAGATGACAGCTCTAAAATCTGATGACCTTTGCAGGTTATGTATCACAGAGTTGTAAGCAATAGTGGATTTACCCGAATGGGTTTTACCAATGATTAAGAACATGTCTCCACGATCTAATCCTCCTGGCATACAAATATCTATCCCTTTAAAGCCTGTTTGAAATGACCCTTCGCTGGTCAGATAGTTGGCGTAAGAGTTAGCTGCATCTATTGATGGTTCAAAGAAGCGAGGTAGAGATCGCGCAGGGGTAGAAACAGGCATCAAGTGGGGGGGATCAGCGTCAACCGTGATCTCAACTCTCTGCGCGACCTCATCGCTCGTTAAAAGCTTGGGTTCCATTTAGGTTTCAGTCAAATGCTTGGATGAAAGCGTAAGACTCCCCACAACTTTTTTCAAAAGCTGTTCTCAAATCGGAAAGATCTTCAGGGATATCACTAACCCACATAGCAAGATCTTTTTTCTTCTTGTTTCTAAACGGTGGTGCTTTAGGTGAGGATTCACCTGAGATGATTTTGGGTCTATTGTCGTAGAACTCTCCAGCTCTATCATCTTCTGACAATTCCATTAGAGCCCGCCAAAGTGCTGCTGATGGTTTCTCCCCTGCTGGGGCTCCTGTGTTTGCTTTCCTTGGTGTTTTACGACTAGCGGACGGTGCGGCGGTGCTGCTTTTATTACTTCCAGATTCGGAAACGCCCGCCTTAAGACGCCTCATTATTAGACCATCATCTGAAAGGTCAGCTTCTACACCTGCATGTTTATAAACTTCAGCTTTGACTTTGTTAGCTAAACTCTCAGCTTCAGTTAAGAGGTCATCTTCAGAGAAGGAAGATGGGAAAGATTCGGTAATACTTATTCTGAGATCTTCGTTCTCATAATTACCTGTAGATATTTTTGTACCAAAAGATATTGATACAAGTTGTGGGTTTTCTTCAGCCATAAAAGAATCCTTTCGCATTGGGCTGATACTAACATTACAATTAATATCAGTATGTGTCTATGATTAAATCAATATTTTTAGATTTAATTCTTCGTCGTTCCTTTTCAGTGGTCCCACCCCAGTAACCTTCTTCATTATTTTTAAGAGCGTAAACCAAACATTCTTTTTGAACTAGACACACACGACAGCAAAGTTTTACCTTAGCTGAGACAGGTCCCCCACCTTTTGACCTGTAAAAATCTGACACTTGCACATCAGGATTTGTTCTACAAAAAGCTTGTTCAAAAAACTTTGGTTTCTCAATGAACTGTCTGAAATCCCACGTGTTGTCACGCTTACTTATGTACTTGCTGGCCACGGTTTATCACCTAAATGTAAGCCTCTGCAATTATCCCAATGGTCGCACCATTTCGGAGAGCAGTACCAGCCTTTCCAAGTCATAGGCCATACAGGTAGTTTCGCTTTATGAAGCTGAACCATCGCATGAACCTTCTCTGTTAAAGCCGCATAGTCTTTCGGCCCCCGTCTAATAGTCACCCAGTCAACGTCACCATTAATTAAATGCACACGATGAAACTCTCTCGTCTTGTCTAAATCACCATCCTCCTGTGCCATAGCCCACAAATAAACAGTGGATTGAATGTCTCCTCTTTGCAGCTCCCAAGCAGCAGGTTTTCGACCAGGATTTTTCCAATCAACAGCTCCTAAAATCGGATCATCCCAATCTCTTGTGCCTTTTAAATAAACTGCTTCTGTTTCTGTTTCATAAAGTAAATGACGGAAAGGTTTCTCAACAGCGTCAGGAACAGAAAGTTCAGGCAACACATCCTCGAAGAAAGCTTCGATGTTGTTCATGATTATCAGCTCAGTTTTTTCCTGAGTCTCACGCCACCCATCTTCGTGAACTCTAGGAAAGTACCAATCCTGAGAAAGTTGAGCTGCGTTAAACATCCGATCAATCGTTGGTCTCTTACCGTCGATCATGTCTTGACCTAGAGCTTCAATAGCTGCGTGAACCACGTTACCTCTAACTAAATCAGTGGAAAGTTTTTCAGGTTGAGGGTCAGCGTAGTTCCTGCGCAAAGCCTCTAAACACAACTCTGCTGTTCCCAAATCAGACTGACGGAACTCAATTACTTCTTGTTTCACCATACTGATATTACTATATATGTCACATGTGACAGTGGATACTAGAGCGGGGGGGTGAAACTAGAATTAGACAGAGGTGTGCTTAACCCATGAAAGGAAAAGGAAGCCCCTAAGGGCTTCCCTTCTTTTACTCCTTAAGAGCAGTGTAATAAAAATAGTAAAATTTTTGTCAGCTTGTCAAGGCTTCTCGAATTTTAATTTACGCACCTCGTCAACCAAATCTTTAACGACGCCATTCATTTCCCAAACTTCACTGTTAACCAAAACAGTTTCTTTCATGGCCTCAACATTTTTATTCAGTTTTTGAACTGCTTTCTCCATTTTGTCCAGCCTGTTAATAATCTCATGGCTGTTCTTTTGAAAAATAGTTTTAACATCCTGAGCTGACAAAGTGCCAGAAGCTTTCCTGTCCGTTCCCAAACCGCGCTGCTTCAAATATAAATACAAAGTAGAACCAGGAACGCCCGTAGCTTTTTCAATATCAGCTAAAGAAACCTTGGCTTCATATAAAGAAATAGCTTCATCAACCTGCTTATCAGTAACAGTTCTTTGTTTAGCCATCCCGCTCCCCCTCCAAGCAATCTAACATCGACCAACCGATCTCTGACGGATGTTTACCTAACTCCTCAGCTCTAATCAAAGCCTCATCAATAAGAACATGAAACGTTTTCTCTAAAGACTCCAGTCTTTTATTAATAGCCTCGAATCTTTTAACACCATTCTCATACAACTCGTCGATTTTGACTTTACTAGCGACAGAATAATTCCCACAAAACCTGTCCAATACACAAACAAGAGGATTGTCGTCCTCCACAGGATTCTCTAAATAATCTTTCCACCAAGAAATAATTCTGCACGAATCAGGCCCACTAGGTTGAACAGCGAAACCTATATAGAGACGCCACACCCACAACCCTGTAAAATTCTGTCGTTGATGACAAGCCCACACCAGCTCACCGTCACCAATCTTTCGCCGCAACCTAACGCCTTCCACACGCAAGTTTTCTTTCTCAAGGACACTCAAATTGTCCCTGTCTTCAGAAAGAGAATTATTAAACACTGCTGATTGAGTCGCAGGTGAATGTTCAATACCTATTTCTTCACTGATTGGATTAATAATATTGAAACCATCTAACTCACCGTTTAAAACAACCCCAATATGAGCCCCTATGTACTCACACATGTCATACAAAGAGCGATCCGATCTGTGTAAATGTTGTTCATAGTGAGATATTTCAGCAATGAGCTGTTCATTAAGATCAGATTCGATTCGCATCATCGCCCCCTGTCAAAGAAACCAAACCCTCTTTAGCCATGTCAGCCAACCTTTCCCTAACCCCATGCAAAACTTGTTGAACCTGAACATGAATAGTGTCAGGATGACTCAAATAATTTCTCATCTCAACTTTTTGATTCCACATGTAATCGTAAGAATCTTTAATAGCCAAAGTAGGCAAGTTTAAAACCTCTCTTAGTTCTTGTTGATACTCTCTGTAATCAACGCAATTATTTTTCAACATGCGGCGGCAAGTGATTTCAGTAATACCAGTCCTCTTAGAAAGCTGATAACAGCTCAAAGGACTAGGCGGGTACAAATCAACTAACATCGAATGAACTTCCTCAGAAGTTTTAATCATTTCCATCTTTTTCCTTTTCGTTAATAATA
>TARA_R110002012_G_scaffold104009_3_pt1 | contig 16886 bp, 14 predicted proteins | sample TARA_R110002012 | Tara Oceans TARA_R110002012 (sample SAMEA4396515) | marine metagenome | biome: Westerlies Biome; feature: [DCM] deep chlorophyll maximum layer (ENVO:01000326); material: water (ENVO:00002006), including particulate matter (ENVO:01000060) such as... | depth 40 m
CCTTGCCGGTGTCGCCGCGTTTGACCGCCGCGATACAGGCCGTGAAAGCCTGACGGTTGGCCCCGACCAGTCGCACGATCTTGGCCCCGTTGCTCGACAGGGCCGCCGTATACAGGGCCTCGCCGCCCGGCGTGGCCAGAACCCCGACCTTCTTGACCTCACCCTCGGTCGCCACCGCCGTCGTCTCGGCGATCATGTCGATGAAGGGCAGGCCGATGCCGCGCAGGCCGGTCGACTGGGCGTGGGCCGTGTTGCACGGCATGGCCAGAATCTGGGCCCCGGCCTCGCGCAGCCGCGCCGCCATCTCGCCCAGCATGTCGTCGGCCGCCTGCGGAGCCCGGTTACGATCGGGCACCTGCGGATTGATGTCGACCAGCATGCGGATGTGGTCCTGATCGCCGGTGGCCGGAGTCAGGGCCTGCACCCGCGCCAGGAAGGCAACCGTCGCCGCCGGCCCCATTCCACCCAGAACACCCAGTACCCGCATCGTCAATTCTCCCTGCCGCCGCCTTGCCAGTTGGCCGCGAACTCGTCCTTATGCCCCAGAATGCCGGAGAAACGTAATGCCCATCGATCCCGCGGTCCCGACAGCCCTGATTACCAATGACGCCGTCGTGCTGGGCCTGCTGGCAGCGATCCTGGCCTTCGTCTTCTGGAGCGCCGACCTGAAGACCGGTTGGGTGCGGAAATTCTACGCGATCTTCCCCCCCATCCTGCTGTGCTATTTCCTGCCCTCGCTGCTGACCACCTTCGGTGTGGTCGATCCCGAGACCTCGAAACTCTATTTTATCGCCTCGCGCTTCCTGCTGCCCGCCGCCCTGGTGCTGCTGACCGTCTCGGCCGACCTGCCCGCCGTCATCGGCCTCGGGCCCAAGGCCCTGATCATGTTCTTCACCGGCACCGTCGGCGTGATGATCGGCGGGCCCGTGGCCCTGTTGCTGACCAGTATCATCGCCCCCGACCTGATGGGCGGGGCCGGACCCGAGGCCATCTGGCGCGGCATGGCCACCGTGGCCGGCAGCTGGATCGGCGGCTCGGCCAACCAGACCGCCCTGTATGAAATCTACGGCGCGGGCCGCGACACCTTTTCGATCTGGATCGCCGTCGACGTCATCGTCGCCAATATCTGGATGGCCGTCGTGCTGTGGATCGCCGCCAACCAGCGCCGCGTCGACCGCCTGTTGCGCGCCGACAGCTCGGCCGTCGACCGGGTGCGCGACAAGGCCGAGGCCTATGAGCTGGCCCATGCCCGCATCCCCGCGCTCAAGGATCTGGTGTTCATCTTCGGCGTCGGCTTCGCCGCCGTCGGCCTCGCCCATGCCATCGCCGATCCCCTGTCGGCCTGGTTCGGCAGCCATTTCGAGATCGCCCAGCGCCTGTCGCTGGATTCCAGCTTCTTCTGGCTGGTGCTGACCGCCACCGCCATCGGCGTCGCCCTGTCCTTCACCCCGGCGCGTCGGCTGCAGGGCGTCGGGGCGTCCCGGGTCGGTTCGCTGCTGGTCTATGTGCTGATCGCCACCGTCGGGCTGAACATGAACATCGGGGCCATCCTCGACTCGCCCGCCTATTTCGTCATCGGCGCGGTGTGGATGCTGGTCCACGTCAGCCTGATGGTCGCCATGGCCTTCCTGATCCGCGCGCCCAGCTTCTTCCTCGGCGTCGGCTCGATGGCCAACATCGGCGGGGCCGCCAGCGCCCCCGTCGCCGCCGCCGCCTTCCACCCCTCCCTCGCCCCGGTCGGCGTCCTGCTGGCCGTGGTCGGCTATATCGTCGGCACCGCCGCGGCCTGGTTCACCGGCCTGGTCATGATGCAGATCGCGGCGGGGGCGGGGTAGGGCGGCGCGCCGCCGGCGTCATGACCTCAGCGAACGAGTTCGCTGTGGCGCGCTTCGAAGACGGCGAAATCCTCGACCACATCGACGTTCAGCGCCCGGGCCCGCTCCAGATCGTCGCGTCCCCCCGCATCGCCCAGCGCCAGACGCGCCAGCCCGCGACCATAGAGCGACGGTGACAGATTGGGCGCGGCTGCCAGCGCCTGCTCGTAATCGGCCCTGGCGTCCTCGTAACGACCCAGTTGCAGCAGCACCATCGCGCGGCTGTCGATGATGCCGGCCTCGCCGGAGGCGACCGCGATGTCGCAATCGGCCAGGGCCTGTTCGAGGTCGAAACCGCTGATCGCCTGATTCCAGCAGACATTGTTCATCAACGATGAATTCCCGTTCGCCATGCGACGCAAGACGGCGAAATCCGCCCGCGCGCCCGACTCGTCACCGGAAAGCGCCCGCACCTCACCCCGCAGCGACATCAGGCTGAAATCGTCTGGCGAGGCCACGAGACCGGCATCCAGCGCTTCCAGAATGTCCCGATACTGCCCTTCACCCTTGCCGATCCGGGCCAGCGCCCCAAGGGCCACGCCGTTCGCAGGCGCGGTGTCGAGTTTCGCCTTGATGATTGTCCGGGCTTCGTCCGTGCGATCGAGACGCGTCAGGGCACGAAGCTCTCCGAACAGGCCGACGTCTGACGACGGCAGGGCAATCTTGAGCGCCCGGTAATCCGACAGCGACCGGCCCCAGCGCCCGATCTGGTAATAGGAGGCCCCGCGCGCCGACAGGGCCGTGCCATGGCCGGGGTTCAGCCGCAGGGCGACAGAGAAGCTGATGATGGCGTCGGCAAAGCGGCCATCAGCCATGGCCACCCGTCCCTGGCCGACCGTTGCTTCCACATCTGCGGGATCAAGATCGACGGCGCTGTCAAAGTCCAACTGCGCCCCCTCAAGATCTTTTGCCTCAAGACGAACACCCCCGCGCGTGCGCAGAGCCTCGACATTATCCGGCTCCTGTTCAATGACCGCGTCCAGCAGGGCGAGTGCCCCCTCGGTGTCGCCCGTGCCCCAGAGACTCCGGGCACGCTTGATCAGATCGGCGACGGCGGCATCGCCGGGATCGAGGCGGGCCAGATCGGCCTCGGTGGGGATATAATGGGCCGGAGCCCGAAACCGCAGCGTCGTATCGACCATATTCTCGGCGCGTGACCGGGCATCGGCCATGTCCTTGGCAGACAGTTCGGCGGCCAGGCTGGTGGTGGTCAGGGTGATGTCCGCCACCCCGTCCTGCAGGGTCGCGCGCCGCTCCATACGATATCCGCCCGCCTCCACGGTCTGGTCTCCGCCTTCGATCTGAAAGCCTTCCCCGCCACCCGGCAGGCGAATGTGGATCGTCATCCGGTTCAGATAGGGGTGGGCCAGGGTATAGGGCGCGTCCGCATAGGGGGCGAAAACCCCCTTCCGCTCGGCCTGATAGGGGATGGATATCGCGGCCTCCGGCACCGCCATGATCCGCCCACCCGTACTGTTCACCCAGCTCATTCGGGCCGCACCCCGGATGATGAGGTGGAAGGTGTTGGTGTCATCGTCATAACGGGTATCGAAGGACACCAGTCGAGCCTGCCCGCTCGGATCATCCATGGCGCTCGCCATCATGGTTTGCAGCTGATCGGCGGGGATGGCGCTGAACTTCTGGCGAGTCGTGATCGCGGCGTCGCCATAGTAGGTCATGTCCACCGTGGTGGTCGCCTCGGCGTCCAGTCCGGCAGTGGCGTCGGTCTCGACCACGGTTTCGAAGGTGGGCACATGCGGCGAAGGCTGCTCGATACGCACCATCTCCGCCCCCTGCGCGCGCACAGGCAGGGCCCAGTGATAGGAGGGCGGGCTGAGATCGGCCAGGCTGCGATCACCGACCCGGGTCCCGTCGAGCCAGTACGTCTGTCCGTCGATCGTCGCCCGCACCAGAACATGGTCGAACCATCCGACCAGCGGCGACCGTTCCGGCAGGCCGTCACCGTTGTCCATACTGACCATCGCAGCCTCGGCCTCGATGCCCAGGCCGTGAAGCAGGGCCAGCAACAGGACCGTCTTGCCCTTGCAGTCACCATAGCGGTAGCGCCAGACCTCATCGGCGGACATGGGCACATAGCCGCCCTCGCCCATTGAGAGCGCGAGATAGCGAACCCCGTCCTGCACCAGCCGCAGGGCCGCGGCGGCGCGGTCGGTATCGGTCCCGTGTGCCGCCCGGATACGCGCGATCTCGGCTGCGAGCGGCGACTCCGGCTCCAGCGTCGCCGCGCGTTCATACAGGGGGGCCATCAGAACCGACGCTGCGCTCCAGTCGGCCATATCGGTAAATTGTGTTGTCCGGGTCAGATAGAACCGGCCCGGCAGGTCGTCAGGAAACTGTTGGGGCGCGAGGTCCCGGGCCTCGATTTCGAACGTCCAGTTCTGACCGTCGCGGCGGGGACGGACATCGGCCCACGGAGCGGTCGCCGCGACATGCAGCGACAGATCCGCCGGCCAGCTGGCGCGCAGCCGGTAGTAGTCGACCGGTCGGCCGGTCCCCAGACTGGTCAGGGCCTCGTGATGCGGGGCCAGAACACCGCCGTTGTCATGAATGGTGAAGGCGAATTCCAGAACGTCGCCGACGCGCAGGTCCCGCGGCTGCAGGGTCGCCGTCAGCTGGCCGTCCAGCATCGAGGACTCCAGATTGTTCTCGCGACGCAGGGTCTGGAAGGCCTGATCCGCCAGCACGTCGATCACCTGATCGCCACGGAGGATGCGAACTCCATGCACCTGAAGCGTCTCGCGCGGTGGGCTCCAGACTGCGCTGACGGTGCTGACCTGGGGCAGGCCCTGCCGGTTCTGCACCTTCATGCGCCGGAAGTAATAGGTGTGCTTGCCCTCGGCGTCGAACCGCACCTGGTCGTCGACCGCCAGCATGCGAATCGCCGCGTCACTGGCCTGCGATGGCCCGGCCTGTTGCGGTACCGGCACGACCCAGGCCGGTACCGGGGCCCGCTCCACCTCCTGCGCCGATGCCGGCCCTCCGGCCAGAATCATCCACGCAGCCGCCAACGCAACCAGAACTCGCAACATGTCACCCCCACCCTTTTGACGACCGGCTTAGCATGAAAAACGGAAAGTGCCAGCGGCCTCGGTGACTCGCGGCAACCGCGTCCGCCGGGCCATGGCCGGTCCGCATCCTGCCGGTCGGAGTCCCCTGTCAGTTGATGATGCAGATCAGGGCGGGCGCTGACCTTTTCTCTCCCTGCGGGATCACATCACCCGCTGTCGTCATCCCGGACAAGCCGCGCAGCGGCGCGATCCGGGACCTACAACGCCCCCTCGATCTCGCCCTGATAGCCGAACAGCCCCTGGGCCCCGCCGGTGTGCAGGAAGACCACGGTCTCGTTCTCGAACGCGCCCGTCTTCGCCAGGGCGATCAGCCCCTTCATCGCCTTGCCGCTATAGACCGGGTCCAGCACGATGCCGTCGGTGCGGGCCGCCAGTTTCAGCGCCTCGATCACCGCCCCGTCGATCAGGCCGTAGCCTTCGCCGACATAGTCACAGTCGGCCACCACCATGTCGGCCGTCACCGCATCGGGCCGCCCCAGCAGGGCTGCCGTCTCGCGCGCCAGCTTCAGCACATTCTCTTCCTGCTTGGCCTTCGGGGCCCGAACCCCGATGCCCAGCACCGGGATGTCCGCCCCCATCACCGCCAGCCCGGCGACCAGACCCGCATGGGTCCCGGCGCTGCCGGTCGCGGTGATGATCCGGTCGACGGCCATGTCCAGCTCATCGGCCTGGACCACGATCTCGCGGGCGCAGTCGACATAGCCCAGCGCCCCGACCGGGTTCGAACCGCCACCGGGAATGATATAGGGCTTGCCGCCCCGGGCCCGCACCTCGGCCGCCGTCTTTTCCAGCTCGGCCGGCATGTCGCTGCCGCCCGGCACGGTGCGGATCACCGCCCCGAACAGCCGGTCCATCAGCACATTGCCGTTGCGGGTATAGTCGGTCGCCGTCGACCCGGTCCGCTGTTCCAGAATGACCTCGCAGGCCAGCCCGTGGGCCGCCGCCGCCGCCGCCGTCTGGCGCACATGGTTCGACTGCACGGCCCCCTGGGTGATCAGCGTATCCGCCCCCTGTTCGAAGGCGTCACCCAGCAGGAATTCCAGCTTGCGGGTCTTGTTGCCGCCCCCGGCCAGACCGGTGCAGTCGTCGCGCTTGATCCAGATCTCGACCCCCAGCGCCTCGCTCAGCCGCGGCAAGGGCTCCAGCGGCGTCGGCAGATGGGCCAGGCGAATACGGGGAAAGCGGGCGAGATGCATGGGCGGGCTCCAGGGTTCGGCCCGTTCTAACGCGCCCATTCGCGCGAAGCGACGCCCAATCCATGCCCTGTCTGCATCCCCTCAGTCCGCGTCGGCCTCGACCGGAGCCGCCGCCACCGGCAGGGACCGTCCGTTCAGGGCCGCGTCCAGCGCCTCGCGATCCAGCTCGCCCTCCCAGCGCGCCACCACGATGGTGGCCACGGCATTGCCGATGAAATTGGTCAGGGCCCGGCATTCGCTCATAAACCGGTCGACGCCCAGGATCAGGGCCATGCCCGCCACCGGCACGCTGGGCACCACCGCCAGGGTCGCGGCCAGGGTGATGAAGCCGGCCCCGGTCACCCCCGCCGCCCCCTTGGAACTCAGCATGGCCACGCCCAGCAACAGCAGCTGTTCGCCCGGCGACAGCTGCACCCCCACCGCCTGGGCGATGAACAGGGCCGCCAGCGTCATATAGATGTTGGTGCCGTCCAGATTGAACGAATAGCCGGTCGGGATCACCAGCCCGACCACCGACTTGTCGCAGCCGGCCGTCTCCATCTTCTGCAGCAGACTGGGCAGGGCCGCCTCCGACGAGGAGGTTCCCAGCACCAGCAGCAGCTCGGCCTTCAGATAGCGGATCAATTTGAAGATCGAGAAGCCGTTGAGCCAGCCGATGGCACCCAGCACCCCGACCACGAACAGGGCCGCGGTCAGATAGAAGGTCCCGACCAGGGCGGCCAGGTTGATCACCGAGCCGATGCCGTATTTGCCGATGGTGAAGGCAAAGGCCCCGAAGGCCCCGATCGGGGCCGCCCGCATCAATATGGCCACCAGTTTGAAGAAGGCCGCCGAGGTGCTCTCCAGCACGCTCATCAACGGGGCTGCCCGCTCACCGACCATGGCCAGCGACACCCCGAACAGGATGGCGAAGAACAGCACCGGCAGGATCTGGCCGCCGGTAAAGGCTCCGACCACGGTCTCGGGAATGATGGCCATCAGGAAGCCGGTGACCGTGGTTTCGTGGGCGCTGGCGACATAGCCGGACACCGCCGTCGTATCGAGGCTCGCCGGATCGACGTTCATTCCCGCCCCGGGCTGGATCGTATTGGCCACGACCAGACCGATGATCAGGGCCAGGGTCGAGACCGCCATGAAATAGGCCAGCGCCTTGGCCGCCACCTTGCCGACCCGGCCCAGGTCGCGCAGATGGGCGATGCCGGTGCTGACGGTCAGGAAGATCACCGGGGCGATGATCATCTTGACCAGACGGATGAAGGCGTCGCCCAGCGGTTTGAGGCTCTCGCCCACGCCCGGCCACAGATAGCCGATCAGCGCGCCCAGACTGATGGCCACCAGCACCTGGACATACAGCTGGGCCCACAGCGGCGTCTTCGGCGGGAGCGGCCCCTGACCGGGGGCGGGAACGGCGGGCGAAACGCCCGGAGCGGCCTGGATCACGTCACATCTCTCCCCGACGATTCGGGCCATTGACGCGGCATATGTCGGTCAGCGCAATCAGGGATTTCCCCCGGGAACCAATTTCGCCGAACGCGGTTTACCCACTGGATCTCCCGGATGACCTCCTGAGCCCGGAAGTCCCCGGCGGCCCGGCCCTGTCAACGCCCCCCCGACCTAGGCCGGGTCGCCCCCCTTTCCGCTTCGCCGGGAACTTCGGACGTTCGGGGGTCCGCGACGATTCCAGCCCGGCACTGTGAAAATTCACAGGTTTGCCGACCCGACCATCCGGGTCAGTCTGGGTCCGACGCAACCGGGCGGGACGGCGCATGCAAGAGACACTCGAAAAAGACAAGCTGACCCTGCGGGAATCGGCGATCCAGCATGTGACCTGCGGTCGCTGCGGTGTCCCCTATGACTATGATCACACGGCCGAGGCTTCGGCAGCGGCCGGATATTCCATGACCGGTCGCGAGATCCCGTGGGAGGAGGCCCGTCAGAAGGCCGGCGCACGGCTGACCCGCCGGTTCGAGCGCGGCAAGGTCGTGCCCTGCCCGGACTGCGGAACCCTGACTCCCGCCATGCAGCGGCAGCAGATCAAGGCCGCCCTGCAGGATCTCGGCGTCGTCGCCATCGCCCTGCTGGTCGCCTGGGGGGTAGCGCTGGCCATGCTGGAGTCCGGGGCCCTGGCCTGGGGCATCGGCATCCTCGCCCTGCTCACTGCCCTGGGCTTCACCCTCAAGCTGCTGAGCCTGCCGTTCGGCGGCTATCACGAAAAGATCGGCCGGCCGGCCGGGACCGCGTCGACCGACGGCGGCGACCTGTTCGACAGTCTGCGCCTGCCGCCCAAGGACGCCCGTTCACACCTCTGACCCCCTCAGTATGGAGCCTTCCATGGGCCGCAAGCTGACCCTGACCCAGACCGTCCACCGCGACGTCCATTGCCGCCGGTGCGGTGCCGATTATTTCTATGACAAGGTGCTTGAGGCCACGACCGGCATCGGCGGGAGCCCCACGGCCGAGTCGGAGGCCCACATCCGCGCCGAAAAGGAAATGACCCGGCTCCTCGCCGACCCGTCCGACAGCATCGTGCCCTGCCCGGCCTGCAAGGCCCTGACCCCGGACATGCAGCGCACCCACCTGCTGGTTCTGGTCTTCGTCGTGGTCGGGACCCTCCTGTGCCTGGGCGTGGCCTTCGGCCTCATGCTGATGGCCCTGGAGTCCGGCGTCCTGATGTGGTGGCTGATCCTGCTCGCGCTGGGCGGGGCCCTGATCGGCGTCTGCATGCTCGTGGCCTGGCCCTTCGGCCTGTTCAAGGAGAAGATCGGCCGCATGGCCCCGCTGCCGGGTGCGGCGGTCACGCCGGACGATATTGAACCGGAGACGCGCCCGGCGTAGGGTCGCCCCGTTCTCCGGGGGGCCGCGTCAGGCGGCTGAGATAGGGCCGCGCCCTGACCCGTCGAACCTGATCCGGGTCATGCCGGCGAAGGGATGGGAATATCGTCCGGTGTGAGCCGGGCCCCAGGAGATCCGGTCCGGTCCGCGGGCCGGGCTCGCCCCGGCGTCGGCGACCTCTCACCGGAGGCTCGCTATGGACCGTTCCCGCTTTCTCGCTGCCCTCATCGGGCCGACCCTTGCGGTCGCCTCGCTCAGTATTCTGCTCAACCGGAGCCGGCTGGCCGACTGGATGCTGGCCGCCGACCCCCTGTTCATCCTGATGGCCGGGGTCATCACCCTGCCGGTCGGCCTGGCCATCGTCATCACCCATCCGGTCTGGCGCGGCTGGCCGACGATCATCACCGTGTTCGGCTGGCTGGCCGTGCTGGGCGGGGCGGTCCGCATTCTGGTCCCCGGCTGGATCAGCACCATCGCCCCCCACCTCGTCGCCGCCGGCAATCCCTTCCTGACCGCCGGCATGGCCGTCGGGCTTCTGCTCGGCCTGGTCCTCAGCGCCATGGCCTTCCGCGCGCCCCGCGCCTGATCCCCCGTTTCTCCCGGAGCCCCCTCATGAACATCGCCGTCACCCCGCCCGAAACGTCCGAGGCTCAAGAGGCTCAAGAGGCTCAAGAGGCTCAAGCAGCGAGCGACCGCGTCGCGAGCGATAGCCACGACCAAGGTGTCGATCTCCCGCTCAAAGACGCCCGCGACGAGGTCATGCGCGAGACCGGCACCATCCCCACCGGTGAGCGCGCCGGCAGCCACAAGGTCTATGCCGCGGGCGAGCTGTTCCCCGACATCCGCGTGCCGTTCCGCGAGGTGGCCCTGCACCCGTCGGCCAATGAGCCGCCGCTGACCATCTACGACCCGTCCGGCCCCTATACCGACCCGGCTGTGACCATCGACATCACCAAGGGCCTGCCCCTGGTCAAATCCAGCTGGCAGCTGGATCGCGGCGACATCGCCCCCGTCCTCAACCCGCGTGAGGTCAGGCCCGAGGACAACGGCCACGCCAGCGGCAAACACCTGGCCCCGCGCTTCGACACCTCCAACCACAAGGTGTTCAAGGGCGTCGAGGGCCGCCCGGTCACCCAGTACGAATACGCCAACGCCGGCATCATCACGCCCGAGATGGAATACGTCGCCATCCGCGAGAACCTGCGCCGCGAACAGACCGCCCCCTGCATCCGCGACGGCGAGGATTTCGGGGCCAGCATCCCCGACTTCGTCACGCCTGAATTCGTCAGGCAAGAGATCGCCCGCGGCCGCGCGATTATTCCCCACAACATCAACCACCCCGAGGTCGAGCCGATGATCATCGGCCGCAACTTCCTGGTGAAGATCAACGCCAACATCGGCAACTCGGCCGTCCTCTCCAGCGTCGACGACGAGGTCGACAAGCTGGTCTGGGCCACCCGCTGGGGCGCCGACAACGTCATGGACCTGTCGACCGGCCGCAACATCCACAACATCCGCGACTGGATCGTGCGCAACAGCTCGGTCCCGATCGGTACCGTGCCGATCTATCAGGCCTTGGAGAAGGTCAACGGCGTGGCCGAGGACCTGACCTGGGAGGTCTATCGCGACACCTTGATCGAACAGGCCGAACAGGGCGTCGACTATTTCACCATCCACGCCGGCGTGCGCCTGCCGTTCGTGCCGATGACCGCCAAACGCGTCACCGGCATCGTCTCACGCGGCGGCTCGATCATGGCGAAGTGGTGCCTCAGCCATCACCGCGAGTCCTTCCTCTATGAGCATTTCGAGGACATCTGCGACATCATGCGCGCCTATGACGTCAGCTTCAGCCTCGGCGACGGCCTGCGTCCCGGCTCCATCGCCGACGCCAATGACGAGGCGCAATTTGCTGAGTTACGCACTCTTGGCGAGCTGACCAAGATCGCCTGGGCCAGGGGCTGCCAGGTCATGATCGAGGGCCCCGGCCACGTGCCGATGCACAAGATCAAGGCGAACATGGATGAGCAGCTGAAACACTGCCACGAGGCGCCCTTCTATACGCTCGGGCCCCTGACCACCGACATCGCCCCGGGCTATGACCACATCACCAGCGCCATCGGCGCGGCCATGATCGGCTGGTTCGGCACGGCCATGCTCTGCTACGTCACGCCCAAGGAGCATCTGGGCCTGCCCGACCGTCAGGACGTCAAGGACGGCGTCATCACCTACAAGATCGCCGCCCACGCCGCCGACCTGGCCAAGGGCCACCCCGCCGCCCGCCTGCACGACGACGCCCTCAGCCGCGCCCGGTTCGAGTTCCGCTGGGAAGACCAGTTCAACCTCGGCCTCGACCCCGAAACCGCCCGCAAATACCACGACGCCACCCTGCCCAAGGAAGCCCACAAGACCGCCCATTTCTGCTCCATGTGCGGCCCCAAATTCTGCAGCATGAAGATCAGCCAGGACATCCGCAGGGATGCCCAGGCGCAGAATGACGCGGGCGAGAGTTTGGCTGCGGAGGCGGAGAAGGGGATGGCGGAGATGAGCGCGAAATTCAGGGCGGGGGGGAGTGTGGTGGAGGTGAAGGTCTAAGGGGGCCCGCCACCTCCTCCAGCCCTGCATCCCGCCGTCAGACGCAGTCGATCTTGACTTCCAGCGCTTCGATTCGCCTGTGAGCCCCGGTCGAGCCAGCCGGCAGTCCGTCGTAGTACCAGGAACTCCAGCCACCGGCGTTGGTGCCCAAGACGTCCTTCCGCGTGTGCACCCTGTAGCCGATCGTGCAGCAAACCGGAGCCAGGATCAGCCGGAACTCGACCGCTTCCATCCTTCGCGCATGGTTAGTGATACCGCAATCCGACCCGGCCGGCGTCCAGGGCGTCCAGCCGGCAATCTGCATGTGCGCGCGGTACTCCAGCGCGGTCCCGGGGACTACCGTCCCGGTCAACCAGGCCCGCATCGCCTGCACCCGCCGGTGCTGTCCGGTGGTCCCGGCCTCGCCGCCGTTGCTGATCACCCCCGACCACCAACCGCCATCCTGTTGGAAGAAGAAGTGTCGGGTATAGACCTCGTAAGATATCTCTGGACACGGCAGGCGCGGCACATCCTGACCGGCGCACAAGCCGTTCTTCGCCGTCAGTTCACCAAGGAGTGCCAGACCGACTGGCGATCGCTCGGAGTTGGTGACGACCACCGTAATCTCGTTGTCACCCGCCTTGAAGTGGGTGTTGGTTGCGAAGACCACCGGGGAGCTGAAGTTCGGTCCGCCTGTCTGCACGGGTGAAATCTGGTGCCCGTTGAGGAAGACATTCGCGAAGTAGTCGGCCAACAGGCTCAGCTTCAGGCTCGGCTGCGAGAAGCCCGTGCACAGCTTGAACGGCAGGCGGAAGGTGTAGTTTCCCGCGGCCAGCTCATCACCCGGCTTAACCCACAGCGACCCGGCCGGCGGGGCCGCCCACGGCCCGATCGGCAGGCTCAGCGTCGCAAGGTCGAAATTCGCTCCCGCCGCCGGTCCCTTGACCTCCCACGGGGCCACCCCGGTGCTGATGTCAGCGTCGAAATCCTCACACGCCGCCAGGCGGCGCGGGCATACCCGTTCAGTGTGGAAGGTCGCTACCGACCCCTCCTGCGTCTGGGCGCTGCCGTAGACGGCAACGACGTCCAGCTCGGTCGGGCTCTCAATAACCAGCCAGCCCTCGACATGCCCGTCCTTGCCTCCCAGTCGCTGCATAATGTCGGCGTTGTCGATCTCCAGCGCCTCGTCGGCGCAAAGGGTTGCCTCGGCGAAGTCGCTGATCGGCCCCACTTTCAGGCCGGGCAGGCCAACGGCCACCTTCCAGCGAAAGGTCACGCAGTCGCAGCGCGAGAAATTGTGGATATTGGTCTTGGTGTAATAGCGGCCGGGCGGCAGTGGGGGATTCCTCCCCTTCGCCACCACGCCGCACACGATCTTCACCGCGTACTGAAAGTCGGTTCGCGTGCCCGTCAGGGGCTCAGAACAGCAGCTGCAGCCCATGGCTTAAGTCTCCTGTCGACGTTCGACGAACATCGCTCTCCGCTTATGTTAACCCTAAGTCAATACGTGCGGCTTTCTCGATCATGGGTTGCAGATCGTCGATCTCGCTTTATCCTGCGCCTACTCTTGCGCCAGCGCCCATCCTCCCGCCGCCAATCACCCGCTTCGAGTTCCGCTGGGAAGACCGGTTCAACCTCGGCCTCGACCCCGAGACGGCGCGCAAATACCACGACGCCACCCTGCCCAAGGAAGCCCACAAGACCGCGCATTTCTGCTCCATGTGCGGCCCCAAATTCTGCAGCATGAAGATCAGCCAGGACATCCGCCGCGATGCGGCGGCGCAGAACGATGCGGGCGAGTCCCTGGCCGCCGAGGCCGAGAAGGGGATGGCGGAGATGAGCGCGAAATTCAGGGCGGGCGGGAGTGTGGTGGAGGTGAAGGTGTGAGGGGGCGTGCCTAGCCACACTACGCGCAAAGGCGCACGCATCAGCGCCACCTATGCGCGAGAGATGGTTTAGCTTATGTCATTAGGCGAAGCAGTTAGCGGAATCCGATGACCATCCCGAAAGTCTTCATTTCGTATTCCCATGACTCGGACGTCCACAAGGAATGGGTTCGACGACTAGCGACAAGTCTCATGGAGAATGGCGTCGAGGTTGTCCTTGATCAGTGGGATTTGGCATTGGGGCAAGACCTCTCGCTCTTTATGCAAGAGGGAATTTCTTCGTCTGATCGAGTCTTGATGATCTGTTCCGACACCTACGTCGCCAAGGCCGAAGCCGGAAAAGGTGGAGTAGGATTCGAGAGACTTATCGTGACCAAGGAAGTCATCGCCTCGATAGAAACCAAGAAATTCATACCGGTGGCGCGAGGAAATGCAGCGGAGCCGAGAACGCCAAACTTTCTTGGACCAAGACTATACGCGGACTTCAATTTCGAAGACGGCTATCATGCAAGATTGGATGAAGTTTTGCGCGAAATCCACGGCGTTCCGCAAAACCCCAAACCTGCTATCGGGCAGAACCCATTCTCTGGTGTCGTTGCGGCCTCCACGGAGACACCCAGAGAGGCCGGGCCAACGGGGAGAGTTTCCGGCGGAAAGTCCCTGTTGGATGATGAGTGGTTCAACAAACATCAGGATGCTGCAAAGGCAGGTGCATCTGAGCTAAAAATTAAGGGCACGTTATCGCTGAGATTTGGCCTTCATGAGCCAATTGAGAAGTCTCAAATAGAGTTGCTCGAAGCTATAGACAGCTCAACAATCAGTACATTTGGCTGGCCTATTGGCGTTACCCTTAGAAACGTTGAAGGATTTAAACCTCGACCATCAGGAGATGGCATTCGAGCCGAAATTGCCATAAAACGAGAAGCAATCACGGATCGAGAATCTTACGACTATTGGGCGGCTAGAAAGAATGGGGACTTCTACTTCCTTCAGAATCTATTTGAAGATCAAAGAACTGAAGGAAAAATTTTCTTTAACACAAGAATTATTCGAGTCACCGAGTCATTAATGTTTCTAGGGCGGATGGCGGAGAAGCTCGGCGTTCCGGAGGAAACAAAGTTCAGCGCCAGATTTGTTCATGATGGACTTAAGGGGCGCGTGCTATCTGCAGTTGGCAATCGAACTATCTTTGATAGATCTCGAGCAGATGAAGATGTCGTTTCTACAGAAATAATATCAACCGTTGGGGATATTGCTCCAAAACTAGACGCTTTGGTTAAGCAGGTATGCGCTCCATTGTTTATGATGTTTGATTTCGCAGAATTTGGCGACCCTATATACACAGATATAGTTCGAAGATTTGAAAAAGGCGAGGTTTCCTAGACATCGAGATTGACGTAAGTCGATACAGGACCATCGGGATTGATGCTGAGTGATGCCCACCCTCGTCCTCCTCGCCGGACCGAACGGTGCCGGAAAAACGACCTTCATCAACGGCTTCCTGCGGGAGCGGGCGGAGGCATTCGCCTTCGTCAATCCGGACGAGGTCGCCCGCGATCTGCCGGGCACGGGTCCCCAGCGCGATCTGGCCGCCGGGCGGCGGGTGCTTGAGCGGCTGGATCAGCTGTTCGCCCAGCGGGCCGATGTGGTGCTGGAAACCACCCTGGCCACCCGCGCCCACGCCGTTCGCATCCGCGCGTGGAAGGCGGCGGGATATCGGGTGGAACTGATCTATCTGGCCTTGCCAACAGCGGAGGACTCGATTGCCCGCGTGGCGCGGCGTGTCGCCGAAGGCGGCCACAGCATTCCCGAGGATCGATTACGTCGCCGCTTTGATCTCAGCCTCGAATACCTAGATGCGATCTACAAGCCGCTGGTGGACCAGTGGGAAATGTGGGTCAGTGGCGACGACGCTTACGATCTGCTAGATTGGGGATCACGATGAACACGATCTTCGACCGCGAAACGATCTTGAAAGGCCTCCGGCGTGCCGCCGATATGGCCAAAAACGGCACGCGCGAAGAGAAGTCGGGCAAATTCCTGCCGCCGCCCGGCTGGAAAGGCCGCGTCGTCACCGCCACCGACGACGGCCTGTCGAAACCGAAAAAAGGCAAGGCGGCGTAAGCTCCGCTACCCCCTCGTCTCCCTGATCTTCCGCCACCGCGCCTCAACGAACGCAAACGCCCCGAACGCCATCAGCCCCACCGCCGTCGCCCCCAGCATCCAGCTCCCGCCCGGCTGTTTCTCCACCGCGTCCAGCGCCTCGCCCAGACTGGTCACGGGGCGCGGTCCATCTTCCTTCTCCCCTCGTGGGAGAAGGTGGCTCGCAGCGCGAGACGGATGAGGGGGCTGGTTGAGGTCGCTCAGGGGTCGCCGGTGAGTCCCTGTCCGGCAGCCCCCTCATCCGCCCCCTCACGGGGGCACCTTCTCCCACAAGGGGAGAAGGCTCAGGTTTCGCCCGCGATCTTCCGCAACGCCTCCTCGAACACCGCCACCGGCTGGCCGCCGCTGATCAGATATTTGCCCTCGACCACCACCGCCGGCACGCCGCTGATGCCGCGCGCCACCCACAGGGCCGCTTCGGCCCGCACCTCATCCGCATAACGCCCCTCGGCCAGCACCGCGAGCGCCTCGGCCCTCGTCACCCCCGGGCTTGACCCGAGGGCCTTCGCCGCCGCATCGGCCAGCACCTCCGGGTCGGTCAGATTGCGGCCCTCGGTGAAATGGGCGTCGAACAGCGCCATCTTCAACGCCCTCTGGTCAGCCATGGCCTGCGCCGTCGTCACCTCCGGGCGCGACCCGGGGGCGGCCCAGTACAGCAGCCGGTGGGCATCAAAGGTGTTCCAGATCCGGCTGTCGGGCCCGGTGTTCATGGTGAAGCCGACCTCGGCCGCCCGATCGTGGATCATCTGCCGCGCCCCGGCCGACTGTTCGGGGGTCGAGCCGTATTTGCGCCCGACGTGCTCGACGATGTTCTCGCCCTCGGGCGGCATCTGCGGGTTCAGTTCGAACGGCTGGAACGTGATCTCGGCGTCGATCCCCTCGCCCTTCAACGTCTCCAGCGCCCCCTCCAGCCCGCCCAGCCCGACCACACACCAGGGGCAGACCACATCCGAAACAAAATCGATCTTCAACGTGCGGGTCATGGCGGGGCTCCTTGGGGGGAGACCCGATATAGGGCGCACCCGCGCCGGGGCCAGTGCCGCGTCTCCTCCCCATTCCATGGGGAGGAGGACCGCGCAGCGGTGGAGGGGCACTAGCCTCACATACCGACCGGGGACACTGACCCACCCCATGGGGAGGGGGACCGCGCCTTTAGCCCTCGGACTTGATCCGGGGGGGGTGGAGGGGCACTAGCCGCGCACGCCAATCTTGTCGTCATCCTCCGGCAAGCCGCGCAGCGGCGCTGACCGGAGGACCCAGCGGCGCCCACGCGAA
>TARA_R110002012_G_scaffold48331_7_pt1 | contig 16827 bp, 24 predicted proteins | sample TARA_R110002012 | Tara Oceans TARA_R110002012 (sample SAMEA4396515) | marine metagenome | biome: Westerlies Biome; feature: [DCM] deep chlorophyll maximum layer (ENVO:01000326); material: water (ENVO:00002006), including particulate matter (ENVO:01000060) such as... | depth 40 m
CACTTCCTTAAGGCTAGCTTTAGCATTTTCAATACGTAAAGAATCTCTTTTAGTTCTTGTCGTAACAGCACCAAGAACCTCAGAAATAGATTGAATATAACTAGCAAGACTCGGGGCCTTACTCTCACCGAGCAAGAACTCGCGAGTCAAGCGACGGTAGTCCATTGTTTAGTCCTTCTTGTGACTAGTTGTCTTTTTAGACTTGGGCGACAGAATCCCCGTAGCCTTATTAACTGTCGGACGCGAAGCTGGAATTTTAGCAGCCTTAGCTGTTTCAGCAGCTTCTGCGACCTTAGCTGCTTCTGCAGCTTCTGCGACCTTAGCTGCTTCTGCAGCTTCTGCGACCTTAGCTGCTTCTGCAGCTTCTGCTCTTCGTCGACGCTTGATCCATGGTGCAACCATTACTTGTTCTCCTTTTTAATTCGCTCGATAATACGTCGAGTAATTTGCTTTGCTTCCTTCACGGAAATCTTCTTCGGAAGCTCCTGATTCTCTCGCGGAGCACCACGTACAGCAGAAGCAGATCTGCTGCCTCGCCGCGGCTTGACTTTGGTGCCGGCATACTCCGGAGTGGGATTTGTATTTAGCCGCGGATCATCTGGGCCGGAGAGAGCGCGCATCTTAATGGGACCTCCCTCAGCCCCCAACGGGCCGGTGAGATCAAGATCATCCTCATCCCTCATCGGATGGTCGTGCCCTTCCGCTAGGGAGGCATTCGTAACCTGGATATCTTCGGCGGATACACTCTCAAGAATAGTACCGTCCTCAAGCTTCATATCATAATGAGTTACCTTGTTGAGTTTGCGGTCAAAATTATGATTGACAGCCTCGCCCATCTTAATTTGACCCTCATGTTGAACCCCACCATGATGAATACAATAATGATTCGGGGCAAAGATGCCCTGTTCTTCGTCTAGGTCCATCTTCTTGGCCATCGAGGGTCGATTACCTTCTTCGTCACCACGTTCTTTGGCAGCGCTCTTCATGGGTTCTTTCTTATCTCCATCCTTATCTAGATCGAGAAAATCCGGCTTAGAGCCTTCCTTAAGAAGTCCCCACTTTTTCATCAACTTAGAGTTGATCTCATTATTTTTCCATTCTTTTAGCGACATTTTAGGCTCTCCTGAGTCCGAGAAATCAATCTCGATATTAATTTTTCCTGTTTTAATTAGATCTTCGAAGTCTCTAAAGATTAAATTTCCTTTAGTATAAGCTTCACGCTCCATATTACGCAAATGCGGATCCTTTTGGGCGTATCCCTCATAAGTAGAATCACTATTTGTAAAATCTCCCCGACAGTTTTGTGCGTGGTGCACCAACTCATGGGACAGTGAACGCATTATATCTTTCGGATGTCGGTTATCGGTGTATAGAACCACCTCCTGAGCCTCTGGATTATAATAGGCTGTCTTTCCGAGCATTCTAGAAGCATTATCGTCATCGCTCTGAAAAACAATCGTTGCTGGCTTATCGAACCCAAGCTTCTCTTGCGAGTAGGGAAAGAAGCTATCAACCATCTGCTCGAGATGGTATATATTTCCTACTGTGTTATTTACGCATTTGTGCATTGTATATTAAATAGTTGAAAAAAGAAGAAAAAGAGCACCCCATAGATGATAGACAAATACAGTAATATAGGTTAGGTTCAAAAATAGTAAAATTCGAAATATTGCTGTAGTAAATCGTTTTCTAAAGTAGTAAAGAATCCAAATTCCTACAGCGCTCAGACCAAGCTTCGCGATGACAAACAGCAGAGGAGAAATCTCCAGCAAGAAAGCCATGAATGGATTTGCTTCCTCAGCTATGTCATTAGCTATCCAGAATATTGTTGCTGTTAGATCTATGAGAATAAAGATCGCCAGTATATAGGCAAGTCTAACGATCTGTCTCATCTTCTTCTACTCTTCTCTCTTCTCCGCTGCGCAGCAAAGCTCTTTTCCCAGGCACTTTGCCTGAAGCCTTTCTGGTTGTTGCCAAAATGGTATAACCATATGAAGAAGCATAGCTAGTCCCGACAACAGTAGAAGCCCAGAGAACTTTGCTGCTCTTTTTGTGTGGGATAGCCATCCCTCACCTTTAAAGTGTGCCCAATCCCAACTCATTTTCTATCTCCCTTTTGGATTATCTTTTTCGTAAGTAATTGACTCAAAAGCTGCTTTAATGTAATCCGCAGCCTTTGTGATTTTTGATTGTACCCATGGTTCGAGGTTTTCGTCATCCATGATCATGTCGTGCAGCTGATCAGCTTGCCTAGCGAGATGATAAAGTGACTTCTTGGCCATATTTCCTTCGTAGCCATCTGGGTCTCTATCATTGGGGTAGTTATCCTGGGCCCCCATCTTAGTTCCCGTAGAAGAGCGCATTGGCATCTCTAAAAGAACAGAATTTGATTCATTCCGAACTTCACGAATTAAGGCCATTAAATTATTTCTAGTAATCTTCATTACTTTTTCTCCTTTTGTTCCTGGAAACCGCCGATACCATCGCCCATGCCAATCATGGCACCACCACCGTAGTCGCCGGCATTAGAGCCGCTACTGTATCGTTGCTGATACTTTGGAGGGGCCACTACCCGCTGGGAGGGCATAGGGTGTGCACCAGATTCCTCCAAGCTATTGAGGGCCTTTCTCAGGCAGGCAGAGGCTTTGAAAGCATGCTCATAGGCACCGTCATAAATTGGCTCGTCGAGGGCTTCTACAAGCTGCTCCGCGGCCTCTCTGGCAACGAGGGCAAGCTCATAAAGACTATTCGCCTTGGGGTCGCCCTTATCCTGCTCTCTAGTATCGGTGTCGGCTGCTGGCATCCTATGGGGTACTCCCACAGGGGCAGACGGTTCATTAATTCCGCCACCGGTAAACATCGCCTCTTTTACGAGAGCTTGTAATTGTTTATAGTTGATTGTCATTATACTTTCCCCTGCCATCCAGTGCCGCCTTCTCTTTTCTTCTTCTTGGCCGCTTTTTTGAATCTTTTTGCCAAAGCTTTTCGCTTTGGAGTACAAGTGCTCTTGGTCATGGGAGTGCAATATCCTTCATGTTCTGGGTCTACTGCACCTCCTATCCAATCATCCTCTTCGTTCAATGCCTCGCCTGGTGGATCCTCGGAGGCTGCCTTCTTACCGGCTTTTCTTGCTCTTTTGTTGGCAGCTTTTTTCTCTGCCTTTGTCGCATCCTTTGGAGTCTTTGGGACTCTAGAGTCTTTTCCAACAGACTCATCAACGAATTCGTCTAATAATGCCGCCGGATCGAGATCAAACAGCTCAACCGCTTCTTCATTCGTTAATACAACTTCTAATTCTTCTCTGATGATTTGCAAAAGTTCGGACTTTTTCACAACACTAACCTCCGGCGCATATTTAATTAGTTCTGTTTTGCTTCTGCCGCTAAATGATTTATCCATTTATTTCGAAGGGCCTCGGTTAATCCTTCTTCGGATGGTACCAGAACAGCCTCGATTCCTGCTTCCTCTGCTGCAGCTATTTCTTCCTCATCGTCGTCCCAATGCTTTGATACACCTAATTCTAGTAGTTTATCGGCTTTAAGATTGCCATTAGTATAGTAAACCGCTTCTATTGGGAGTTCATGATCAGATATTATATCTTCTGGTAGGGGTGAATCATCCCACCACTTTTTTGGCCCTTGGGGCTCCATTCTAGAGGTGACGATAATAATCTTGTTACCTTGCGCAGCAAGTTGTTTTGCCAATTGAATATTCTCTTCGTGTGGCCCATCGTATACTACATTGGGAGGGTCGTCTGGATCGGACCGGTACCGGATCAAAGTGCTGTCAAAATCAAATGAGTATATTTTCTGTTCTCCCTCCACCAGGTAATCGCGCCAGGCATTAAGAATAAGTTTCATTCAGCTCCAGCCCTTCAGGTAATTGGTCCACTCTTGCCAGATTGTCTGCATTACGGGGCCCAATTCGTCAGCCTCATATCCACGAGAGATCGCATCTTCATAGATGGTGTTGACCTTGTCGGCAACCACGCTTTCAATATCAATATCATATCCGCGACGCCGCATAGCTCGTATGCGCCCTTTCGTCCCTGCAAGATGCCCTCGGATCTCTGCTTCTGAGGCAAAGTGCTTGTATATATTCTCTAGGCTTTCCCACTTCTCTTCGCCCTCGGGTATATCCGACCCCAACATGTCTGTTGGGTCGCAGCTGTGTTGTAGTTCGTGAGACAAAGCATCTTCCAAATCAATATCAAGCCACTCTTCAAACCCCCCAATCTCAGCATAGTTACGAGGAATATCGACCTCTATAACCAGGTTTGATTGGGATCGATCCTCCGGGACACATAAGTAATACGCGCCGATGTGAGCAGAGTTCTCATCGTTTATTGTAACAGCTATATAAACATCATTTAACGTTTGATAGTCGGAGAATAACTCCCCTTTATCCAATATAATTGAAAACTCTTCCCCGGTTTGGGCGCTCTGTAGTTCTTTAACAGTTTTAGAATCAAGCAGGAAAGCCCGAATCTTGTCATTAAGATACATACTAAATTTAGTTAGGTCTTCGGGCGGATCGAAAGCCTGCTCATTTAAAAAATCATTCCAGTTTTCAAGTAGGAGTTTCATTTATTACCACCCGACGTCCGATTCGTCCTCAAAAATTGAAGAGTCAATAATCTTGAAGTTATATCCTTTATCATATCCTATATTCCCGACACCGATCTCATCCTTATCGATAGCAAAGGACTGCATCGCTTTGCTTAGTTCTTGGTAGACGGCGCCGGCAACAGGAGCTACAATACCCTGAACCAAGGCAGCATCTCTCTCGTCGGCCAGGTGGGCCGCGGCCACCATCGCTACGTGCGAACGAACGCGCGCGGACTGTTGCGACGCGGCGGCGATTCCTAGCCCCCCAGCGCGCTCGCCGGCGTGAGCCGGAGCTTCGTCTCTGGAGGCTCGAAAAGAACTCATAATTACTCTCATAAGATGAAATGGGTCGGCAATATTGAGACTTGACAGCAAGGTACCTTTGGCCACGTCCTCCCAGCTCTGTAAAATTGCTTTTTGTTCGGCTGCGAACGACTTATCTAATACCTTCTGCATATCTTCTGGCTCTACTAGGGGTTCTACGTTTTCTAAAACGACCCACTTCCAATCTGGACCGTGAGCATATGCTTTGGGGAAAATAAGAGGGTAGGCGACAGCAGCTTCAAAGTCTTCTTTGTTCATCTTCTTTTTAAATTTGTAATCTTCGTGGATAACCTTGATAACATATGCCGGCCCATCAACCGGTTGATATACCTTACGGAAAGAACCCCCGCCAGCCTCCTTAAAACGATCGGAGTTTACGATTGCTTGAATTTCCTTTAAATCGTCAGTTGCTTGGATTTCTTTGAGCCACGGGAAATGCTGCGCTTCGTCCTCTGCAAGATACTGACGCCAGTTTTCAAGTAGGAGTTTCATTCTTTATATTCTCCAACAATAACTGCTGATTCTGGTGGCGAGACCAATAACTCACCAAGTGTTATAAGTCCGATAGGATTCCAATAACTCTCGGCATAACCTTTTATAGTATTAATGTCTCCGGATCGTTCCATTGATAAAACAGCCGAAGTCCATATCTCGGCATTTGTCTTAAAGATGTTATAGTCTCCGCGGAGTTCTACTATATAAGTCACACCTCCAGTGGGGTTATCGCTCCGACAAAAACTTCTTCCACTTAATCCATCAAGGTTTTCACATAAATAAACACAGTTTAAACGACTTGGACGATCTGGAAACTTTTCTTTTCTCACTTCTTCAAATATCTCTTCCACTCCATCTCTCATGCGTGGCTTTGCTTTGGGAACGTGGGTAACTCCAAATTCTATTTGAGACTCACTTTTCCAAGGACCGTTTGTCTGCCAGAAATATTTTGTATTTCCCACATCTTCAGTTATATACTGGCGCCAGTTTTCAAGGATAAGTTTCATATAGTAAATAGTTTAATTAACGAACTTTTTTAACCAATTTGATTCCGGGTGGACCAACAATCATTTCAAAAGCAGGAGGGCGTTCGCCTTGTTCGCCAGCCCAATATTGTTTCGCAAGTTGGCGGGACTTTACAGCAAACTCATCATCATATCTCTGCTGTTCCTTTACCTCCTCTTCGTCATCCTCCCAATAATAGTCTGGATAACGATCGATACGATCGAAGATTTCTTTTTGCAAATCTTCCGCAAGCCGCATATCCACCTTAGCAACATCCCCTAAAGGCTCAGCCAACCAAATATCACCTTTCCAAGTTTGATTATATTTCAAGGCACCCGTCGCGCTAGCGAAAAGAAACGCAGCATTCAGCCGCGAGGGGAGTTGTTTGGGCCGATACTTCTCCAATATCACTTCAAACTTATCGAGTTGTTCTGTTTCATCGCCCATAAACCCGCGCTTCTTGGCGCCGGTAAAATAAGGTTTTAAGATTTGTCCGGACTGAACATCAGATTTTTTCGGAACAATATGATAAAACAAGCCTTCGTCATTTTCAAGAGAAGAAGAATCAAACTTGGAAAGAAGCTTCGCAGCTGCAGCATCATATATTTTCTTTATGGTTGCATTCAAAGATCCCGAAATGATGGGGGTGATATATTCAAGATCATCAATATCCTTCCACCAGCCAGAAGCATTGTCTCCTCTGTAATGGTGGCTTTTGGTTTCGAAAAACCGATGAAGTGATTTTGTTTGAGGTTTAAGTTTGATTTCCGCAGCCGAGGGCACATAAACATAAAACCCATCAGGTAAAGCCTTTGAATCAATATCCCAAGAAGTTTTCTTGCCCTTATCTTCAAAGGGGTTATCACCGGGTCCGACGAAACTTAGTAGTGAATCAGAAAGAAAACCCAACCTTAAACCCTCAGGAATCTCAACTTTATTGAGGTTTCGCCACAAGGTCAAAGAAAGCTCAAACCAGGCGCCATCTTGTTCCGGGTCGAATGGGTATCGATTCTTCCATAGATCGGATTCATTGAGATACTTCCGCCAGTTTTCAAGGATTAGTTTCATGACTAGTCCTTGTCGATAGCGCTTCTGTCCTGCCAATCGTGCGATGTTTCATCAGTCTCAATTGGTCCGCCTGCAGCCCATGTATAACATGTGCGCGCGGAGTGACACTTAAAACTATGCATCCAACAGTAACCTAAGCGACCTTCTTCGTCTTCAATTGGTCCAGGCATACATTCATCCATCCTTGGAGAGATATCAAACGCAGCACAGTTGCCGCAGTTTGATTCTTTGGCGACATCAACGACAGTGTTCCAATGATCCGCCAATCTATCGTAATACTCTTTGTCAGCAAGATTAAGAGGACCATACTGGATGTGTTCTGCTTTGATAGCAGAATCACGGTTCTTTGTGTTTAATTCAAGATCCTGTGTAGCAGGAGGGCAAATATATTTTTTTGCCTCAGTGAGGAACTTCTTCCAGTTTTCAAGTAATAGTTTCATTATTCGGAGTTCCAGCAGCCACAATTAGAGCAGCACCGGCCGATTGTAAGGTCCGCGAGCTTTCTAAGATATTTGATTATAAGACTCATTACTATTCCTTCATCGACTTCTTGCCGCGACATTTCCACTTCTTTCTGGATAATGTGTTGGCGCAGGGCGGATTCTTACACTTTTTAATGCCGGCGGAACGAGCGCAATAGGCGTCTCCCTTTTTAGTTCCCGGCCGGATTCGATCTCCACCGCTTTTGGCTTGGCCTGCCTGACCATAGGATCGGCATTTACCGTCGACTCTTTTAGCAAATCGTTTTCCCTTGGATGGCTTACACGGTTTCTTCTTAGCCTCGTCCATTGTTTCAGCACAAACGGGGCAATATTCTTCGTTCTCGTCTAAAGCTGCGACTTCATAATATTCCTGGTTAGATTCTTGTAATCTTAGAACATTTTCAACTTCTTCGGAAATTATTCTATACAGTTCGTTTTTTGTCATGGACGTGTTTTCCTTTTTTCCTTTCTTTCCCCAAGACTTACCTTTGCCTTTTTCATCGCAAGCACCTGGGGTAGGACGGCAGGAGGGATACTTCGAGCGCTCCTCACCTGAGGAACGTCCGCAAGATTTACAAGTCTTTTTTCCTGTTTTTTTATCTTTCCGGCACGTATTACAGTCAACCCAACCCTTTTTGGATCCTTTAGCCCCCTTACGACCAAACCAGTCCCGAAGTGAAGATTCCTTACTGGACTCTGTCCCTGCCTTCTTCTTTTTCTCGTCAAGGGCTTTTTTAACATCGATCTCTTCATCATCTTGGAGGATGTAATCCCCATCTTCATGAAGGCCAACGTCACTCATGCCTTTGATGGCGTCTTTGATTTCTTTTTCTGACGCTTTGGTATGGTCCTTGAGTGCTTTCATGCCTGCGGCACCACCTTCCTCGATCAGTGCGTTGCGAATTTTTGACTCTAGGTTTTCTTCGCCCTCAAAAAGTTCAGTTTGTTCGTTTTTCTTACTCTTGTTGCCCCAGTTTTTAGCACCAACCTTGCGGCACTTAACGAGAGCCCCGGAAGCATAAGCGCTTGGCCACACTTTGTAGCGCGATTTTACTTTGCTATAACAAGCATCCTTCTTGGTTTTCTTCTTCTTTTCATCTATCTGATCCTCTTCGCTAAGATCTTCTGATTCGTCGGTTCTTTTACGGCAGGAGCCCGATGTACCTTCAGCAGTCCCCTCTACGCGTTCATAACCATCCCAACAATCTTCTTTAAGGTAAGTTCGCCAGTTTTCAAGTAGGAGTTTCATACTATAAATAGCATTATAAATTGCATTTAGGTGAAATCTTTGGGGTCGCGATATTTCATTCTTACTTTTTCTGATATTGGGATCGCCTCGCCATCGCCATCGATGCGGACAAAGGTCATAGTAGTGCTTACTACGGCGCGCTGCGTTCCGTTGTATACAGAGTGCCTTCTAGCCTCCATATTCAACGTTAGAGAGGTTTTTCCTACCTTAGATACTCCTCCATATATCTTGATGATCTGTCCAGGTCTACAAGGCTTTTCGAAGGTTAATCCGGAGATATGCTTGGTGACCATACGAGGAGTATCGGCAACTTGGGCAGCATATGCCGCAGCCGCCTCATCCAACCATGCCAACATTACGCCTCCAAAGAGGTTGCCATGATAACCCACATCTTGTGTTTTTACAAAATGGGTTGATATTAATTCCATCTAACTCTTAATATCTTTCTCGACGACAACTGTAGGCAACAAGTCTTTGTTCACGGCTTTGACTCGTGTACAATCTGTGCTTTTACACAACTCATTTACCTTAGCCTGAAGTGTCTCCAGCTTTAAGCTCAAACTTTCAACCACGGTTGAAATTTCAAGAATTATTCTGTCTTTAGAATCCATTTTCTTCGATCTCCTGAATCATTGAATAGTGTGCTAACGCAATATTTCTCCTTACGTTTGGTTCCATAAGGGCTATAGCATCTTCATAATTTGTCATAAAACCATTTTCCGAGAGAACCGCCGGCATATTCGTTTTACGAAGCACATAGAAATTCGCCCATGTTTCGTTACTACGAACACCCCTATCCCTGAGGTTGGTAAGGTCTCCAAGGTGTTTTTGTAGACTCACAGCTAATGTTTTACCGGTCGACGATCTGTAATGATGAAATGTGCAAACTCCTTTAGCACCATTGAAGTCCTTTCCGTTTCCGAATGCATTGGCGTGAACTGAGACATATATGCAATTACCCTTTTCTCTGTGGATCTTGTTTGCTGCTTGGACTCTCTTTCTAAGTGGAACATCTTCCAGGGAATCAACGATGTCTATAGCTTCAAAGCCTCCACTTCGACAAAACTTCAAAAGTTGTCTTACAACTTCTCGATTAAACTCCCCTTCGTACAAAACAGACCCATCCGGAAAGGCAGGGGACCTTTTTCCGGCTGTTTGATAGACTCCATCAATAATGCCCCCGTGTCCGGGGTCTAAAAGCCAAGTATAGCGCGACATAGCGTAACTCCTATACTATAAGTACTCTTTCCAACTTGAATTAGCGTCACCTACTCTTTTTTTGATCATTGAACGGTAGGTTGGGCGCTTTGGGCTTCGAATAAGCGAAACAGGAGCGTTTTCAAGTAAAAAATGGCTTTTTCGCTGATTACAGTCGTGACATGCAGCCACAACATTGTCCCACTCACTCGACCCGCCCTTGGACTTGGGGATGACATGATCTATAGTTAAATCCTCCTCCCGGAACGTTTTTGAACAGTATTGACACCTATTTTCGTCTCGAAGGAGTATATTTCTCCTTGTACAAGGCAAAGTAAAGAATTTTTCATCAATATATCGAAATAATACGATAACAGAGGGTATTTGGAAGGCCTTTTTGGCTGAATTCACCCATTTATCGGTATATTCGGCCGCCCAGGCCTTATTTAACCAAGTTAACACGACAGCTTCCTGCCAGCTGATTATTTCAACCGGCTTGAAGGACGAATCAAGCTTTAAAACAGAAATATTTTCCATTTTCTTATAGTAAATACCAAATGAAACTCAAATACCTATTGATTATTCAGAGCATTTGTATTATAATGTCTTATAACAAAAAAGTAAACTGGTTTTGTAACTCTCGAGAGTATTTAGAGTATGAGCGTATTCAGAAAACATAAATCCATAGTCGATCGAGCTTCAAGTGACCGTATGCGTCATAAAAAGAAGATTGAAAAAGCAATAAAAGAGTCTATTAAGGACGTAATCGCTGACGAATCGATTATTGGTCAAAATGGCAAGAAAAAGATTAGAATTCCAGTAAAAGGTATCAAAGAATATCGATTTATTTATGGAAATAACGAAAATAACAAAACCGTTGGATCTGGCGGGGATCATGGACTCAAAAGAGGTCAAAAAATAGGCAAAGGACGTGCCGAGAAGGGCAAAGGACAGGGAACAGGTAAAGCTAGTGACAAAAAAGGTGATCAGTACTATGATGTAGAGGTTACTTTGGAAGAATTGGCAGAATATCTGTTCGCAGACCTCGAATTACCCGATTTAGAGAAAAAACAATTCAAGTTTGTCTCACAAGAGACGATAAAGAGAAAGGGATACCGGTTTCAGGGCATTCGCCCGCGCCTTTCTAAGAAAGAGACGCTTAAAAGGAAGATCCGTCGACAAAAGATAGCTGAGAAGGTCGGAACATACGACCCAGAGAGTGGTGATCGCTTTCCGTTCCACAAAGACGACCTAAAATACCACCATATCAAGCCAAAAGTTAAAGAAAACAGTTCCGCAGTCATATTTTTCCTGATGGATGTCTCGGGATCTATGTCTCAGGACCGAAAATATCTTGCCCGAAGCTTCTTCTTCCTTCTATATCAGTTTCTTAACCACAAATATGAGAAAGTTGAGGTTGTTTTCATCTCTCACTCGACTGAAGCGAGCCGTGTGACGGAAGATGACTTCTTTAGGGTCGGAACTTTCGGTGGCACGATAATATCCAGTGCTTTAGAGATGGAATTAGAGGTAATTGAGAAAGAATACCATCCAAATTCTTGGAATATTTACACATTTTACTGCGGCGACGGGGAGAACTGGTCGACCGATAACGAAAAATGCATTGATTTGTTTAAGGAAATCAAAGATCGATCCCAATTAACCGGTTATTGCGAAATAAACGAGAACTATGAGGGACTAGCGGAGAATGAAAACCCTCATGGCAAGTCTAAAAGTGCTCTATATGGCCTGTTTTCTGCCTGGAAGAACGAAGAAATGGAAAATTTATGGTCCAAACTCAGCCCAATTTGTGATAATAAGTTCAAAAAAGTAATGGTAGGGGAAACAGCACACATATGGAGTGCGTTTCAGACCCTGTTCGGCGGGAGATTAAACAAATGAGTGATTGGACAGAAGCGGATTTACTACATTGGGATGAAAAAATCACTCGTGTAGCAGAAGATCTTGGATTAGACTGGCATCCAATCGATTATGAAATTATTGATTACGCCGAAATGCTCGGAGCGATGGCTTATACTGGGCTTCCGACACATTATCGCCACTGGTCTTACGGAAAACAGTACGAGCGAACCCACACTTTGTACAATATGGGCCAGACAGGGCTGCCATATGAGATGATTATCAACTCAAATCCTAGTATCGCCTACCTTATGAGGGAAAATGCCCTCTATATTCACATTCTTACGATGGCTCATTGTGTAGGTCACAGTGATTTCTTCAAGAATAATCGGATGTTTGATGAAACAAACCCAGAAAACATTATCGACAGCTTTAAATCTGCCGCAAAATACGTACGACAGCTTATTGAAGATCCTTCAATCGGCATTGATAGAGTCGAGGCTATCCTCGATGCAGCACATTCAATCAAATACCAGGTCCCAAGGTTCCCGGGAATAAAATATAAGACGCGAGAGCAAATTATTGCAGCTGAACGAGAAAAAATGAAGCGTAATCTTGATTACAATCCCGATTTAACTCGCGTCCCGATAAGGCCTGAGTACAATCTTTTAAAATTTATAGCAGAACATAGCCAGAGACTAGAGGAATGGGAAAGAAATCTTATCTTAATCGTTGAAGAGAGTTCAAGATACTTTATACCCCAAGCACTCACGAAGGTAATGAATGAGGGATGGGCATGCACTATTCACTATAAGATAATAAACGAGCTAAATCTTCCGGACAGTCTTCATTTACCATTTATAAAATTACACAATCAAGTTGTTCGCCCTCATTTGGGGCAACTTAATCCTTACCACCTGGGATATAAGCTATTTGAGAAGATCGTCGACGAAGGCGGCTTTGAAGAAGCGAAGATAGTTAGAGAGGTTCACAACGACATGTCCTTTTTAAGATTCTATGTTGACCAGGACTTTATGGAGGACATGAACTATTTCAGTTACTCCTTTAAAAAGAGCAAAAAAGCAATTACTATAGATGATATATCTGATGAATCTGGATGGGAGAGCGTCCGAAGCGAACTAATTAAGAATGTAGGACTCAGTCGAGTACCGGTTATTTTCGTGGACGAAGTCGAGAAAGATAATACTCTCTGTTTGGTACACGAACATGACGGAAGAGATTTAGACCTAGCATATGCTCGAAAGGTATTTGACCACATTAATACCTTGTGGAGAGATGAAGTAAAATTAGTGACAATCGTGGAAAATGAAATATGGGAGTTTTAGATTATGACCACAACCAATAAATTCTTAGAACGAATTAAAAAGCATCGCGACAGCAAAAAAGAGGAGAAGTTCTCGGGCACTCTAGCAGAGTATCTTAAATTGATAGAGTCAAATGCCGCGATCGCAGTATTAGCCCACAAGAGGCTATACGATCAGATCACATCTCATGGTATTACAACCCTAGATGAAACCAATGATCGATGCAACAAGATCTTCGACGGGGAAGAGGTCAAAGTATATAATTACTTTTCCAGCCAATTCTTCGGAATGGAACGACCTCTAGAGAAAGTCATGCGCTTCTTACGGTCCGCAGCCATGAAGGGCGAAGAGAGCCGCCAGGTTCTCCTTCTCCTGGGTCCTGTCGGCGCCGGCAAGTCAGCCCTAGTCGAACATGTCAAAAGCGCTCTAGAACAGTGTGAGCCGGTCTATGCCCTAGAGGGTTGTCCAATCCGCGAAGAGCCCCTGCACCTTATCCCTCGTACGCTTCGGGAAGAGTTCGCTGAATCATACGGCATAAAAATTGAAGGGGACTTGTGCCCTGTTTGTCGTCATCGTCTCATCAAAGAGCTGGACGGCGATTACACTAAATTTCCAATCACACAGTCTTCCTTCTCGGTTAGAGGCAGAAAGGGTGTTGGAGTCGTCCCTCCCATGGATCCCAACACTCAGGATACAAGCTTGCTAATCGGTTCGGAAGATATTTCCAAGTTGGATCTTTACCCTGAGGATGACCCGCGGGTCCTATCTCTTAACGGAGCTTTCAATGTTGGTAACCGCGGCATCGTAGAATTCGTCGAGGTCTTCAAGAACGAAATTGAATTCCTTCACACGATGATCACAGCCACGCAGGAGAAGAATGTTCCTTCTCCCGGTAAACAGGCAATGATTTATTTTGATGGCGTTATTCTTGCGCACTGCAACGAAGCAGAGTGGAACAAGTTTAAGGCCGAGCACACCAACGAGGCTATTCTCGATCGTATTGTGCGCGTTAATATTCCCTACAGTTTAGAGTTTGAGCAAGAAGTAAAGATTTACAAGAAGTTAATTGGACGATCAGATTTCGATTGTCACATTGCCCCCCATACTCTAGAGGTCGCCGCGATGTTTGCTGTTCTCTCTCGGCTTAAGCCCTCCAATAAGGTCAACCCCATTACCAAGATGAAAATCTATAACGGTGAAGAAATTGTTGAAAAGGGCCTCATCAAAAAGGTTGATATTAAGGACCTCCGAGAAGAGGTGGAAGATGAGGGCATGACTGGCATTTCTACGCGCTTTGTTATGAAAGCTATTGATGCTGCACTGTCAGACTCTAGCAAGGGGATGATTACACCGATCTCTATTCGAGATGCGCTCATTAAACAAGTAAAGGAACAGATTGTCAATGCCGATGCTAGAAAGGTGTATCTGCAGTTCCTGCAGAAAGCCCTTCACGAGGAGTATCTGTCGATTCTTGAGAAAGAAATCACAAAGGCCTTCGTTACTGCTTATGAAGAGCAGGCAGAGTCATTATTTAATAACTACCTCGACCACGCCGAAGCGTATGTTAACAGTACCAAGGTTAAGGATAGGGTAACAAACGAAGATATGGAGCCAGACGAAAAGTTTCTCCAGACAATCGAAGAACAGATTGGTATCAAGGGTTCTGCTAAAAACAATTTCCGCGCTGATATCACATCTTACATGTTCGCGAAGCTTCGAAGAGGAGAGGTTATTGACTGGAAGTCTTACGGGCCTCTACGAGAAGCTATTGAAAACAAGCTTGTGGCCTCGGTAAGAGATATCTCACGTATTGTCACTAAGAGTAAGAGTCGCGACGTTAAGCAACAGAAGAAGTTTAATGCTATGGTTCAAACTCTGATTGATAACTACGGATACAACGAAGACTCAGCCGAAGAGGTTATCAAATTTGCTAGCAACAACTTATGGAGAGATTCATAGACTACCGCTAGTAGGATCAACAACCGAAAGGGAGCCATCATGGCTCCCTTTTTTGTTGACCAAAACGAGACTGTTTGCTTTGCACCAACGGTAAGTTTGTACAGGATGAGTAAAGACCACCCTAACCCATGGGTTATCGGGGTCAAGGTCTCCAAAGATATCCGCCACTATGCCGATAGCATTAAATCTATCAGCCCTCACCAAATCCCCGGGTTTCATAGAATAGGCATACTCTTAATGGTAGGTGTTATCATCAGGATCAGAAAATCCAACATAAAGACTATCCTCAATTAAATCCTTGTTTGAAGAGAGGAGCAATTCCTGTGTATCGCTGTCTAGGTAGACCGATACGAATTCTGAATCGGAAAAAGAAAAGTCTTCCACAGACAGTCTTACATCTCCAAATTTATGAATTAGAACAGTCACAATCGTAGCTAGCAGTTCCGGAGAATTAACCATATCGTTAACATTGTCGGGAGTGATGACGGTTTCCTGTGCCGGCTCTAGAGGCCTCTTGGCCGTCGTCCTAGTTTCCTCTATTGTCTTAAGAGTCGACGCGATCATCTTGTCCAGTTCATCTGCAACAAGAATGTTGGTTTTGTGGGAACGATAGCTTCGAACAGCCCAAAAAACGGCAAACGAGATAGCCAACAATAAAAGTACTCCCAGAGATACGTACAGGTTTATCATATTGCGTTCCACTTATAAGTAGTCAAAATCTCGCCAATTTTTCCCGCTAATTTTTATAAGCCCTCACAACCCTCACAATCGCTTTCGATACCCGAGCCCTACTCGCACCTCCCACGACAAGAGGCAAAAGCACAGAGCGACCCGCCAGTGCGTCAGGGAGAGACTTCCGTATTGCACGGAGACACCCAGCATACAGCCATAATGTCTCGCGAAGCTAAAAAAGGGTAAAGGGATCACCAGACGTGCACCAATATCCAAAGTGTACTACCGGCGATGGAAGCACAGCATGCCCAAAACACTGCTTGAGTGAGTTCGGGGTTGGTTGCAAAGATATTACGCATGACAGACATAAGTAGAAGGCATTATACCAGAAGGAACAAATAAGTTATTGTGGGGTTTTGCACATGGTGTGCCAAAACACTGCAGTCTATGAAATTTCTACTGGGATTTTTTTCGGCGTTTGGTTCGGGCAACCTTAAGACGATTTAAGCGGTTGCGTGCTCTGAGAGAATCCTTGGGGTATTTGGGGTAAACCTGAAGGAAAGCTTTTAAAGCTTCGTCGGGGGTGGGTGATTTAGGTTCGCGGCTTAATGATGTTGACCGCAGTGCAAGGTATAGAAGCAGACCACCGGGTATTATGATGGCCAGTATAAAGACTATGGCGTGTACAATCGGATTCGTCATCTGCCATGGTCTCTAGTAGTAGCTTCATTTTGTTGATTCCTTTATTTTATTCCCAATTCTCTCTTGAGTTCATCGTAGACGCCTCTTTCGTTTTGTTGGTCGAAGGCTGCTTTCATATCCTCTCCGAAGTAAGCGCCGGCCAACTGGGCGACATCTGCAATAAGAAAGCCCATTTCCACAGCGGTGTCCTTCGACGGTCCGAGTCGATCAGTTATCAGTTCGTAAAGTTTTTTCTGAAAAATCATGGATTCGCGGTCCCATGCTTCTTCCGAATCGGGGATTTCGTCAACAAAGGCTTTCCCGGCGCGTCCAAGCCGCTTTCCGAGTGCGATCTCTTCTTTAATAATCTGCTTAAGTTTTGTTTTAGTAAGCTTCATTTTTTT
>TARA_R110002012_G_scaffold306260_1_pt1 | contig 16822 bp, 17 predicted proteins | sample TARA_R110002012 | Tara Oceans TARA_R110002012 (sample SAMEA4396515) | marine metagenome | biome: Westerlies Biome; feature: [DCM] deep chlorophyll maximum layer (ENVO:01000326); material: water (ENVO:00002006), including particulate matter (ENVO:01000060) such as... | depth 40 m
TTTTTGGTTCTGTCCTTAAAACGAACCAGATTATATCATGGGAACTAAAAATGCATTAAAACGCATTTTACAGTAAACGTTCTACTCAATTAGAGAAAACTAAAAAAAATGAAACATTAAATCTTTGTCGGCATCCTATTCCTAACGATTTTAATTTCTTGTACTTCCAAAACATATGAGCCTGAAGGATTAACCAAACTTTCCGATACGGAACTTATTGGCCGAGCAAAACAAAAAAAGTTTCCTGACATTCAAACATTGATATTTAAGAATGAAAAAGGAGAACTACTAAGTCTTGATTCTATCCGAAAAATCCAGAATCTCGATGAATGGACAACAGACAGTTATGTTGATAAGAATGGTGACATAAAGGAATTGATTTTAAGAAAAGCAACAACAGAAGACAAGAAATTACAAGAACGAATCCAAAAAGCTTTAGAAGATCAACCGGCAATACAATTAGTTGATATTGATTGCACAAAAAAACAAGAAATACTGCAAGAAGTATTTGAAAGCGACCAGAGTATGCGAACAAATGATGGTTCAATAAACCCTGAAATTGACCGCCAAAATCTAACAACGGTAATAAGCCTGTTAGAGAAATGCGGAATACCGACATTAAATGAAGTTGACGAAATACAAATGAACGCGATATGGGTCGTTTTTCAGCACGGAGATAATGCAAATCGAAAAAAATACTTACCACTTTTGGAACAGTCTGCTGAAAACGGAGACCTAAAAGCAATACAAATCGCCATGATGAAAGACAGAACATTGATGATGGATGGCGAGCCTCAAGTTTACGGAACTCAAGTTTCAAAAAATGGAAATGAATGGGTACTGTATGAACTATCTAATCCTGAAAAAGTAAATAAAAGAAGAGCGGAAATGGGATTTGAACCATTACAGGATTATTTACAGCGTTGGGATATCGAATTCAATGTTAAACAAACTGAATAGAAATACTGCGTAGAACATTATATAAGAATGCATAGCTACCTACGATCAGCTACGAGATGTTATACTATACGTTAGACAATAATTTGAAAATGAACGAAACCCAAGTAAAATATCGTGATTGGGAATTCTTTTCGGATAAGGAAACAACCGAACTGACTTATCAGGAATTTCAGAACTCAGGAGCAGAGAGTTGTGGTTGCGCTCAGGTTTCTTCTGCCGAAAGCTTTCGGGACCAGATGCAATATCTGAGTCGGTTCCTCAGCCACTCGGCGAGTTGTTTGAGCTTGGCCTGAAAACTGGCCAGTCGATAATTGTTTCCCCAGCCCATCCATACCTCCCTGAGTTTTTGAAGCAGTTCTCCGAAATTGGTGTAGATACTGAAGTCATCCGCTTCTCGGACGTATTTCAGGTTTCTCCGCTCCAGTTCCTTGTCCAGCTGATCCACTTGGCTGTTCTGGATTTGTAATCCTGAACCTAAGTCGTTGGAATTGTAATCCTTAAAAAGTAGAAGACATATTTGAATAGAAAGAAAAGGAAAATTTAAAAAAGCCTCGAGATTTTAAATCTTGGGGCGCTAGGAATAACATTAAGGTTTGAGTCTGCAAATTTTGAAAATCATTTTCCGACTTATTCCAAATTTATTTTAAAGCTTCTAGAATCACATCTAAATAAGTACTTTCAATGTTTTTTCCAGTAAGATTAAATCTCTTTCCAAATTCACTTTTACAATCCCTCAGTACATTCTAATTTATTATTACTATATACATTTAGATCTGACTTGTCATAAACGTCACAAACTCCATTATCATAAAAGTTATTGTTTTTAAAAATATTTGGTTCGCTTAAACTTAAATCCGAACCTGCATGAACACCATAATAATTATTGCCTACAAATTGATTACCCATAATTAAATTACCTGAGCAATAGTCATCTATTCGAAGTCCATATTGGACATTGATTAATTTATTATTTTTGATATCATTGTTTTCAAATTTATCCTGATATAAAGCACTCTCAGGCCAGAAATTAACAAGAATCCCCCCATTTGCAGAAGTTCTATAAAGTGTAGAATTTTCTAACACATTATTTTTAATTGAATTTCCAGACATATTCGCTCCTATAGCAATACCTCCAACTGCAAAACCGGAAAACACATTATTTGAGATATCAGTGTCTCTCATCACAAAATCATTAACAAATACTCCATCAAAGCCTTCACCTATAGATTCTCCAGTAGTTATGCTCATCCCGATTAGCATACCTATAATTTTATTATGTTGGATTTTTGATCCAATCGAATTTCTAATACTTAGTCCGGTTAATCTAAGATATGGACTTGATTCAATCTCATTATTTTTAATTGTTACTCTATCCGCATGTGCGATATAAACACCAGGTGTTTCAGGAGGCATATTTATTTTGAAATTCTGAACTGTCACATCATTTCCATTTTCAAGAATTAAAATTCCCCCACTTTGATGCACCTCGTTACCAATACCCATTAATTTTACTCCTGGTTTATCGATAAATATTCTTTCATTATATACGCCATTACTAACTAAAACATTTCCTCCATCACAGACATTATCCACTGCTTCCTGAATTGTAACAAAATCTGAGGGAACCTTAACAGTCATTTTACATGCCTTCTTCTTTAAATTCGACATAGAGGCCAACCTTTCTCTATTTTGCTTTCTGTAAAATTCCCCTTGAGTTCGGAGAGTAAATGAATCAAATTCAAAACCCGAATTCTCCAAATTCTCTGTTGTCAAGATTTCCTCCTGACTAGTTTCCATACATCCAAAAAACAGGAAAATGGATAGTCCTAATAAAATACACTTTCTCATAAAAATCGATTTAAACAATTAAAAACTTATCCCATTAATAACTTTGACAATATAGTTGCCAAAGCGAAAATTTTCAAACTGAACTGATTTTATATTTAAAAAAAAGTATTTCAAATTTCAATTTTTATATTTCACATACATTTCCGGTTGTTCAGGATTTTAAATTCTTAACCTAATTTGCAGGATTTTATAATCAGGTAAAAACTATAAGGTTCGAGATTGTAGATATCGAACAACGAGAAAAAAGAAAGTTGGGATTAGTTAAAAAGATAAATTAGCAAATCGATAAATTAGGTCTCACATAAAACGACCTGGGCCATAAAACCGCAAATTTTTAATGGGTTTTATGGTTATTAAGGCAGAATTGAAAATAATTCTTTCTCCAATTTGAACACAAGAAGGTTCATTTTGGAAACAGTATATATTTCTTGATTGGCAACATTTGCATAGTGAAAATTAACAAATCATAATATGCAAAAAACGGTTAAATTTTAAAACAGAGAATGGGATGTTGCCGGAATCCTTCATTTCCCACAAGATTTTGATGATACTAAACAATATGCCGCAATAGTATGTGCTCACCCTGGTAGTAGTGTTAAAGAGCAAACGGCAGGTCTTTATGCTTCGAAATTGGCAGAAGGTGGCTTTATAGCACTGGTTTTTGATGCTTCTTTCCAAGTAGAAAGCGGTGGTCTTTCTCGTTATTTAGAAGATCCAACCACACGTGTGGAAGATATCCGATGTGCAGTCGATTACCTGGTAACCTGCTCCTTTGTGGAACAGCCACTAGCCATGTGCAAACCGTTTAGGTAAAGCAAAATGACAGACAAACAGCACATATTAAGACTGATTCAAAGCCATAAACAATTGGATAATTTCGATTATTCAAAAGCAGTTGATTGGGTGATTGATTTGATCCGACAAGGAAAAGAGACTGAAAATGTGCTAAGGCTTGCTTCATTTAGTGAGCCGATTGATAGATTTGAAATCAGACCTTATGTTACCAAGGCTCTTAACGACTTTGGAATTGAAGAACTCGATTATAAAAGTGCTGTGATTGCAGTAACGCATTACCACTTGAATGAAATTCTGAACGACCGACAGGTAAGAAAAAATTTACAGTCCCTCTCTCAGCTTTGCGTAGACAATGACTATAAATATGGACTTGTGAACTTCTATCTGATTTACCACGGGTGGGACGAACTCGAAGAAATTGGAGTGAACTACTACTTTGAAGGGGCGAACTTAGACAACATCGAAGAAGTCCTTAAAAAGGAAGCAAGAAGTGGATTGACAAATATATTCACGGAAAAGATGAGGAATCAATCCAACAACATTAAACAGGAGAAAAAGAAAAAACACTACCCCCGACCGTAAAGGGCATTTTAAAGGACAATCGTGAGACAACAAAAAATAAGAGGACATAAAAGAAGACATCGACATATCGAGGAATGGAGATTGGAAAATCTCAATTTAAGATTTGATTTAATCGAAAAATACAATGCTGACCACATTGACATTGTTGTCCACCCTTGGTGTGATATTTCAATAATAAATAGCAAAATACCTGAGCCAAAAGCTAAGACTAAAGAACTAATGTTAAGCGGCTTAATGGATATATATGAATCTTGGAAAAAGCAATTAGATGAACTTGGACAACCATACTATCTTAAAATTTGGCTGTATGAACCACGTTTTTCGAAATCTCAGCTCGTTTGTGGAATTGGTGAAAAAATAGATTATTACGAAAATGCTTTCTTCAAACCGGGTGAGAGTAAAAAATTGAAGCCAAAAAATTATGGACAATTAACAGGCAAAATTGAAAGTTTCAACTGGGATTATCGGGTAGACGAAGATCTCTACGAAAATACAGAAGTTGGAGAACCCGAAATGTATGCTTCAAGGCAAGATTATGAAGACACAAAAAAATGGTTTGCACAACTTTTAAAAAAGCCACACAGGACGAACAAGTTTATAGAACCAATTGGTGACATAACAGAATCTTATTCATTCAAACGTGGGGACATATGGCTTGGTGGACAAAATTAAAAACGTCTTATAGCAGGCTTTTGGCTCAATGGCGGGTCAAGTGATTAATTGAAGCTTTGTGATTCTTATCAAGTTCAGTGTTGACAGAATGTTTAGTGCTTCGAAATCAGCTTCTTCGCCAAGCGCCAATCCGTAGACTGCACTAACCTCAAAACTATTTTTTAATTTTATATACATAGAATTTTGATGTATTGTAATTCTGTGTATATTCATTCTATGAATTCAACAGAACTATTAAAAGGAACTCTCACAACGATATTGCTTAAATTACTTGATGAAAATGGGAAAATGTATGGTTATGAGCTTACTCAAAAAGTTAAGGAACTATCTGACAATAAAATATTAATTAAAGAAGGTTCCCTGTATCCTGCCTTGCACAAGCTTTTGAGTGATGGTCTTGTGGAAGTTGAGACAGTGAATGTAGGAAAACGGATTCGAAAATATTACTCTATAACAAAACAGGGGCAGGATAGAAAGATTGCTTTATATAATGAGCTCAGTGAATTTCTTAACACAATTCAGCATATTGTATTTCCAGATCAAAAAGCTTCTTTTCTATGATTTTAGAGGATAAAGAGGTTTCTTTTATAAAGGGGGAAATTGAAAAAAGTAAAATTTCCATTTCAGAACTTAAAGACGACTTGCTTGATCATTTTTGCTGTTTTATAGAAAACGAACTACATAAAGGAAGTTCATTTGAAGCTGCTTATGTAAAAGCTTTGAATCACATATGCCCCAATGGATTTGATGAAATTCAAAAGGAAACTATTTATTTGTTAAACTCTGAAAAGATAATTACTATGAAAAAGGTTATGTATTTAATTGGTCTTTTAGCCTCTATGAGCATGACTCTTGGGTGGTTATTTAAGTATTTAAACTGGACGGGTGGAGGAGAAATGTTAACTTATGGTATGATTTGCTTTTTATTGCTCTTTTTGCCAATGCTCGCTATTAACAGATTTAAAATGACATTGGGTAAAGCTTTATCTGAAAAACTTAAAATCATTTTAGGCTTCAGTGGTGCCATTCTAGCTGGTCTAGGTATCATATTAAGAACAAGCGGAATGCAATACGGTTCTTTAATAGTTGTTATAGGAACATTTATAATTGCATTTGGATTTCTGCCTTTTTTATTCTTTCGAATGTACCGAAAATCAATAGAGCAGATTTAATTTAAATAACAATGTATAGCTAGCTTTCGATACTTGCTTATCAAGTGGGTGTATACTGCTAAATTTGAAAGTAATTAACTTTGGTTGTAAGGCAAAGTGAATCTGATCTCAGACCCGACAGCTCGAATCCTTCTCCGTTACCTGCCAATTGAAAGATGAATATGGTAAAAAGCAAATTAATGGAAATGCACAATGTGGGCATTGTCGTAGAATCACTTGATAAAGCAATTGAATTCTTCTTAGAAATTGGATTGACACTTGAAGGAAGAATGATGGTTGAGGGTGAATGGGCAGGGCGAGTAACTGGGCTTGGCAACCAATCTGTTGAGGTAGCAATGATGGTTACTCCTGACGGATACTCACGACTTGAACTTTCACAGTTCTTGCATCCAAAAACAATTGCAGACCACAGAACAAATCCTGTAAATTCACTTGGCTATCTAAGAGTAATGTTCAGGGTTGACAACCTTGATGAACTTTTGGTCAGACTTGAAAAACACGGAGCTAGAGTCGTTGATGAAGTTGTTCAGTTTGGTGACGCTTATAGACTCTGCTACGTTCGGGGAGTAGAAGGATTGCTTATTGGTTTAGCTGAACAACTAGGTAACAAAACTGCAACAGATATTGTAGAAGACAATAATTGAAAATACAGCGAACCGCTAAAATGACTTCTACGTCAAGCCAGCAGATACGCAAACTTGCAGCCATTTGATTCTAATAAAATTCAATGCTGGTCGACAGTTTTGTTCTCCGAAGTCTGCCTAAAGCAAAAACCGAAATTGTCAGATTTTCAGTCTACTGGAAAGTGCTTCGAAACTACCCCAAGTTATGTGTAGGCCGTTGGCCACGAGCTATAATAGCAATCCGGATTAAAAGTTGTAAAGAAAAAATTGGTTGAACAGATATTACCAAAACTGTAGCACAAAAAATGGGAATCAAGGAAGGCATGCGAAGCATTTTAATCAATGCACCAGAAAGCTCAGTTAAGGCAATCGAACTTCCGCCAATTGAAATTGAATCGGAGTTAAATGGGCAATTTGACTATATTCATTTGTTTACAATTACGCAAAAGGATATGCATAAGGAATTTTTAAAATTGAAGGAACATTTAAAAGAGGTAGGCTCTTTATGGTTGTCTTGGCCAAAATCCAGAAAGTTGAATACCGACCTGAATATCAAATAAGTGATTAAAATCGGATATGATTATGGGCTTGTGGAAAGTAAATGTTTAAGCATAGACCACACGTGGTCAGCGTTAAAATTCACGTATCCGAGGAAAGGCAAAACATATAATAACAGCTACGGGAAATTGAAAAATGAGGATGGTAAATAATATAGCGAAGTGATAAACGAGCTAATCCATAAATTAAAGCCAGTTGTAATACTGCCACCAGCCATATGCAAACCGTTTGCACATATTTCAAAACAGTAGCCAGTAGACTTGATAATTTATATTTTCATTCCTTAGTTTATGAAAAGATCAGCTATTGTCATTTTTATTTTTTTTAGCGTTTTCCTTGGATGTACAAACTCAGGAAAAAATAATGCATTTGATCTTGAAGAAGAAGATATTTTAAATCTGGAAGGAATGAAGACTTATTTTCCAGAATTATTGACGCCTAGGCGTTTAAATATTGTTGGGGATTATTTAATTGTATCTGAAAGAAGTCGTTTATCGCCTGGATTACCCCTAATACATGTTATAAAGCGAGATCCTTTAGAATATAAATTTCCAAAAGGAGTGACAGGTTTGGGCCCCTTAGAAATCACTGATGCTACTCTAATAGAACCAGGATTCTCTGACAGCACTTTTATCGTTTATAGCGCCATGGCTAAAAAGTTTACAGACTTTTCTCTCAGTGATTCTTCAAGATTGGGAATCAGTGAATATAAACAGCAAGAAGGTTTATTTGGAATGTATAGAATGTTCCATGCGACCGATACCACCGTTATTGGAATTATGACAAATGATCCCAATAGACTGGTTGAATTCTCAACGAAAGATGGAAGCAGAATCGCAGGCTATGGAAATTGGGAAGAAATACCTGACACTGGTCATTTGATTGATTATACTGATCCGGATATAAGTTATCATTTGGGTGAAATCAACAAAGGTGGACTTAAAGCAAATAGAAAATTAGGACTATTTGTAAAAGCAAATAACTATCGGGATAGAATTGAAATATTTCATTATGATTCCAAGACTTTTGATATAGTAAATGGTCCTCGAATGGAGGTGCCGGATTTTAAAATTAAATATTCTGGTAGTAAGTCGGCAGTAATTTTCGATCGTGATTATCCTTATGGTTATGGTGATGTTTCCATTGGAGAAAAATATATTTTTGCTTTGTACGGCGGAGTAACAGATAAACAAATAAGAGAAACCAATGAGATCGCAAAGATCATCTATGTCATCACACATTCCGGTGAAGTGGTAGGATGATTAAACTTGGATATATCTGTGGCAGATATGATAGTAGATGATGAGTTAGGGCAAATATTTGGAATTACTACAGATGAAGATCCTGGAATCGTGATTTTTGATATTCCTGAAAAGTTTTTATAACTATTAAGAATTGTTGAATTGGGTAGAACCATCTATTCCCGTGAGCATTTTTTATTATTGTTAGAGGACAATTCCCGGACCCTGTTTAATCAGTTTTGAATTTGGCCCGTATCTTTAGTATGACCTCAGATGTTGACCTTCAAATCTTTAAAGAAACTAAATATTTTCCTTCAAAATTGGTCTGGTTATGTCACCCCAGTCTGATAACTGCCCTAAAATAGGAGATAATTTTTCACCGACTTCACTTAAACTGTATTCCACTCGTGGCGGTACAGTTTTGTAGTCTTTTCTAATAATTAAGCCGTCATCCTCAAGCTCTTTTAAACGCTGGGTGAGCATTTTTTCTGAAATACCGGCAATTTCCCTTTTCATTAAGCCGTATCGATTTACACCTATTTTCAGCATCCATAAAATATTAATTTTCCATCGTCCGCTTAAAAGGGTCATGGCATAGGTTACTCCGCAATGTTCTGCCAGAATCTCTTCATTTAATGAATTGGTCGAATTTGACTTTCGCATAGAATATAATTATTAATAATGCTAAGGTACGAACTAGATTGTATGTACCACACTTTTTGTGTGTAATAAAATCTACAGATAGTTTTGCCCCACTATAAAAATCTAAAAGTATAAAAATGGGAAAACTAAATAATAAAATTGCATTTATTATAGGTGGTAATAGTGGTATTGGTTTAGCGACAGCTGAGCTTTTTGCAAGTGAAGGGGCAAGGGTAGCGATTACTGGCAGGGATGAGAATACACTTAAAGATGCTGCCTATCAAATAGGAGAAAATACCCTCGCTGTGAAAGCTGACGTACTTAATTTATCCTCACTGGACGAGGCTTATCAGCAAGTGGAGTCAAAATTGGGTAAGATTGATGTGCTAGTCGTCAACGCCGGTATATTTAAAGGAGCACCGCTTGCAGCCTTTACAGAAGAACTTTTTGATGAAATTGTCGACATTAATTTTAAGGGAACATTTTTCACCATTAAGAAAGCTTTACCTTATCTGAATGACGGAGCATCAATTGTAATTACCGGTTCTGCTGCTGCTGAAGCAGGTGTTGTAAATGCTTCTGTTTATTCGGCAAGCAAAGCGGCGGTTCGATCGTTAGCCCGTAACCTTTCGGCGGATTTATTAGGCCGTAAAATAAGGGTAAATGTCTTATCTCCTGGCCATGTTGAAACACCCATCCACGGAAGACTTGGACTTTCTCCAGAGCAGGTTAAAGGCTTACGTGAGGAATTGGCAAATGGGGTTCCTGTAAAACGTGTCGGCAACGCAGAAGAGATGGCAAAAGGTTACTTGTTTCTAGCCAGCGATGAGTCTTCTTTCATGCTTGGGGCAGAAATAGTGATGGATGGAGGCTGGTCACAGCTCTGATATAACTGCCTTATTGAGTCAGGTTATAAAAAATAATCAATTCACAAATATAGGTTTAGCCTGTAATAACAATTGAGGGATTTTGTATGCTTAAAGATGCTTTTTTACCAGGGATTTTATGCCGGTCCAAAGAGCTTAGCTCATAATTACCCATGATTTTCGTTACAGGCTAAACCTCATTACAATGAAAAAATCGATACAGTACGAAGGCTTACTAGAAAATATTGGACAATACGTTTCTTTAACTGAAGAGGAAACGGACAAATTGATTGCTATAATTAGAACTACCAAAATCAAAAAACGTCAATTCATTGACCAACCAAATTACGTCTGTCAATATCGTAATTATATTGTGGATGGAGCATTCCGGTCCTATTTCGTAGATGCCGAAGGAAAGGAGCATACAATCCAGATCGCAGTAGAGGATTGGTTTATAAGTGATTTTTGCAGTTACATTACCCAGACGCCTGCGACATTATTTGTTGAAGCTTTAGAAGATTCAACAATTTTTCAAATGGCTTATGATGACGTGGAAGGTCTTTGCAAAGAAATCCATGCCTTAAGCGAGTATTTTAGAATTAAAACTGAAATAGCATTCGCTTTTTCAAGAAAAAGGGCTTTATCCTATTTAAGTTTGACAGCAGAAGAGCGCTACTTGGAATTTTTTAATCGGTATCCAAATGTGGTGAACCGTGTTCCACAAAAAGTTATTGCTTCTTACTTAGGTTTTACACCCGAATTCCTTTCCAAAATAAGAAGAGAAATCGCCTCAAAAACTTAATCTAGTTCAACACAATTTCTTAATCCAGTTCATTTTTAAAGTTTGTGCGTCGAGACACCTTTGTAATGTCAATTTTGAATTCACATAAACAAACTAAAATGAAAACCGAAAGAGATTCCTATCAAGAAAACTTAAAAGTATTAAGTGAAAATTTAGGAACTATGCTCCCAAAACAAGCACTTGAAGTATTTGATAAAGATGCTAAGAGATTAGAAAAAAAGTATGATTCTATATTGAAAATACAAGTGGGTGACCAAGCTCCGGACTTTTCCCTTATGAATGCAACAAGCAGGACAGTGAGATTGTCAGAGTTGCTAAAAAATGGAAAGGTTGTCTTAACATTTTACAGAGGCTCTTGGTGTCCATACTGCAATTTACAGTTATCTCACTACCAGAAATCGATGGATGAGATTCATGAATTAGGTGCGGAATTAGTCGCAATCTCACCTCAAACTCCTGATGAGTCTTTAAATATCAAAGAGAAAAACGAACTCAATTTTGAAGTGTTAAGCGATAATGGAAATATTGTAGCAAGAAAATATACTACTGTATTTAGGAATGCAGATGCACCAGTAAATACTATGGCAGGGCTTGGATTGGATTTTGACTCCCACTATTCTGACGATTCAAGAGAATTGCCAATTCCTGCAGTATTTGTCATCGAAAAAGACTTTACAGTTTCTTTTGCAAAATCTTTAGGCGGAGATTAAAGACACCGTGTAGAAGTTTCTGAGATATTAAACCATCTGAAGTAAATTGAATTGATTTATTAAAGTAAGTGTGAATAACACTTACCTAAGTTGAAATTGAAAATGGGGATTTTTGCTTTAAGTAAATTCTGTAAGCATTTCTAGATTTACGGATTTGCAAAGAAGTATGTAAAAATCACCTTTTCAATTTTATCTGGATAAAATGGATTGAAGCTGATTTGGTCTTGGATGTGAAATAAATGGTAAATTCTATGCCGGGTTGTATACCTATTCCAAGGGCCCTATCAATTCAATAAAGATTCCATCAGGATCCTGTACCAACACAAAATGTAAGTTTTCATTTAATGGGGTAGGGGTACTTCCCAATAACTTCACTCCTTGTTCTTTTAATCGTTTAATCACAGGATTCAAGGCTTTAACGTTGATAGTGATGTACTGGACTCCTGTACCATCTTGGATATAGTCCGGTTTAGACTCAGTTTGCTTATTGCCAAAACTCATTAGCTTCCACTCATTCGCATTAGGGCTATTCTCCAATTTTAGGACGCTTACCTCAACAGCGACGCCGTTCGAAAGACCCGAACGTTTGGAAAATTCTTCATTGATGGTAAAGTTATATGCCTTTACCATTCCTATTCCATTTATATAGAAGTCTAAGGAACGATCAAGGTCAGATACCACCACACCCGAACCGATTAAGTTGCTGCTAAAATTAGACTGCGAGTAGGCAGTATAGTTGATTATCATTGCCGTGACTATACCAAAAATTTTTATCAGGTGTCTTTTCATGGATTTTATAATAATAGGTTGAGAAATTTTAATTGTTTCCAATTTAGCAATAAATAGAACCTACAGAGAAATATCGATCTATGATGAAAAATATCAAAAGATATAAATGATTTGGAGACCAATCCAGTTTGATTCCACAAGGACGAAGAAGGAATTGATACAGTTTTAACCATACGGAAGCCACTGGAGTTTAAAGGTCCATTTAAAATGACTATTCTAACTATTCGATTATTTAAATCTTCTCCGATGGTTGCTAAATCTGAAAACGGATAATTCTTTTCAAGACATACTATTCGTAAGAATCTTTAGCTTTATCACCCATTTCTATCTCCAAATACCCACCCGTAGTGATAGCTTTCAACGGAATAAAAGGTTCAACAATCTTTTGGTTATTTAGTGTGATTTTCTGGATGTATTTACCTGTAGATTTATCGGCTGTTTTCCTGATCACAAACTCTTTTCCATCGTAATATTTAGGATTTAAAGAGATGGTCACTTTATCAAACAGTGGTGAGGATAGTCCCATTTTTGCATCAGGTTCCGTCAGTCCTGCTACATCAAATAAACCGATAGCCCCTAGAACATACCATGCGCCCAACTGACCTTGGTCTTCGTCCTGCCCATAGCCATATCCATGAATCCCTTCCGTTCCATAAAATTTATTGCAAATTTCCTGAACCCACTTCTGTGTTAACGATGGTTTACCTGCGTAATTAAACATCCAGGCAACATGAAGGTTCGGTTGATTGCCCTGATTGTACATGCCTTCCAGCCCACTGAATGCGTCAATAGTCTTTCCACCGCCAAATTCTAAAGGTTCAGCTTTGATGAATATGCTGTCCAGTCTTGTGACAAACTCATCTTTGCCTATCGCATTGATCAACCCTTTGGCATCATGGGGAACATAAAATGTGTACTGATAGGAATTTCCCTCCTGAAATCCACGCCAAGCTTGGCTGGGAATAAAGTTTTCTACAAAATTACCATCTGCTAGTTTGGGTCTGATAAGTTTAAGTTGAGGATCAAATAGATGCTTCCATCCATTGGAAAGTTTGTTGAGTTTTTCATAATCATCGGTTTTTCCAATAGCCTTTGCAAATTGTCCTACAGCGTAGGAACTGAAGGAATATTCCAGAGTATGCGAGGCAGAAAACATCCATGAATCTTGGATCTCATCGTCGGATTCATCTATATGTGCTATATAGCCATTATTGACAAATCGATCTACATCAAGTTTTCCCGCACCTCGGGGTCTATTTTTTCCTTCCAGTTCATTTTTTAAAGCAGCAGCATAACCGAGCTCCACATCAAAATCCCTGATACCCTGAAGGTATGCACTTGCAATTACCAGACTCACAAAATTTGTCCCTACACCGGATACATATTTGCTATTGGCAATCCCGTCAGCCAGCCAATCGGAGTCCTTATATACCAGTAACTGGGAGTTAACAAATTCGGAAAGATACTCCGGATAGGCAATGGTCCAAACTTGTGTCAGATTCCAGAATGCACCCCATATTGCATCGGTATTGTAATGGTGATGGATTGACGATCCATCTTTGGCCAATGATATCTGTCCCACAGATCCATCGTTTTTTGGATAGGTCCCCGAGATATCACTTGCTAACCCTCTTCCTAGCAGGGCATGATACAGCCCAGTGTAAAACTTAGTTCTATCCTCTACTTTACCCCCCTCGACATTTATCCTGCTTAACATGGAGTTCCAGGTTTCCTGATTTAGTTTCTTTGCAGAATCGAAATCCAAACCCTCTGCTTCCCTTAGGTAATTTTCTTTTGCGGCATCAACGGATGTATAGGATAAGCCGATTTTTACTTCAATTGATTCATTTTCTTTGGTAGAGTAGGTGAAAAATGCACCGCTTGATGGTCCTTTAATTGTCCTTACGTCTTTTGTGATACTCTCTCCCTGAAACACCCCAATGTTCTGAGCCTGCTTGTTAGGCACCGCATAGAAATACATTCGGATATCAGCTCCAGCCTGATACTTTTCCACATAAACTGGTGCAGTAATTACATAACCTTCCACGGTTCCGTCAGAATTGATATTAACTTCTGCATCCTTCACTTTGCCACTCTCTCCCATCATATTTCCAATATCAAAAAGAATATGCGATTCTTCGTTTTTTGGAAATGTATAGCGATGGAATGCTACCCTTTCAGTAGCGGTAAGTTCTGCGGTAACACCATAGTCTTTTAATAGGACACTATAATAGCCTGCTTCGGCAATTTCATCTTTCCTGTCAAAACTTGAACGATATCCTGAGCTCGGTTCATCGGCTTTTCCAGGAATAGTCTGCAGCGTGCCGGTAGTTGCCATGAGAGCTACTCCGCCTACCTGAAACTCATGAAAATTTGGAAAATTCTCTATAGTACTATCCCTATAATCGTACCCAGTGGCCTCCCATCCGCTTTTATTTCCAAGGCTTCCGTTGGTAGAGGGTGAAGGCTTAGCCATTCCAAACGGCATGGCTCCGGGGGCAAAATGGAAATATCTTGCATGAGCAGTCCCAATAAGAGGATCAACCGATTTAATTGGTTCTTGGGCATTCACCTGCGTTATGAAAATGGCGAAAAGCAAAAAGTTTATCTGAATTAGTTTTTTCATATGACTTCGAAAATAGTTTTTTAAGCTGGTTGTGTCACTAATTTTAAATAAAGGTGGTTGGATGGCTCAGTAATATTTATTAAAGGGCATAAAATGCCTTATGTAAGATCCCTCTATAATTATTGGCCTTGTCAAAATTTTATTAAGCATATGCTTTGTTACTAAATGCTTATGATTTAAGTTTAAATGTTTAAACATATGAACATTTAACCTAAAATAAAAACCATGGAAAAAACTTTGTGTTAAAGAGAGGACACGGGAGCAGGAGGCGGAATGTCTCTGCCTCTAACAAAATGAAAGATAGGGAGCAGGTACCAGGAGAATTCATTAATTACTATGAATATGCAATTGAGATTGTAAACAACACCTTCCCGGGATTACATCGCAAATAATGTCTATGCATCCACTCCATAAACCAATCAATGATACTGCAGAGGAAATAGATTTTGTAGATGCGGTGGTGTAGGAAATTATTTCAATAGGAATATCAAAGCATTATACATGATTTTGTTTGCTCTGCAGCAGCTTCATAGCAATCCATCAATGACACAAAACCCAGAGTACGCTAACAATTAAAATTAGTTTTTAAATACCTAGGACGGATGTGATGCCCGTCCTTAAATGTCCAGCATTTGTTAAAAAAGGAAAAGTGAATGCTACTGCATTGCGCTTTTATAAAATCAAATCATGAATAGATTAAGCAATCAACCTCAGGTCCCATTACACAAACAAAAGAAAACTACAGATACCTACGATATATTTCCAGCTTTTCAGCTAGAGCCTAATAAGATTCAATCCGGGTATACAGGTCTTTTTGATAAGCTTAAAACAAGTAGGATAATCATTTTGGATGGGTATGTTGGTGTAGACTGGAGTGAAGTAGCGGCAGCAATCTCTGACTATTTTTCACAAATAGGTGTAGAATTTAACTTGATCAATTGTGCCTATTATTATAAGAAGGTTGATGAGCTCGAGAAGCTTACAGCCCCTTTCTTAGGAAATGAAGACCCAGTGTTTGGTAAGAAAACGGATCTTTGTATCAAGGATTATTTCCAATCGGATTTCTTATCCGAATTTGATTCGCTTCCTCAGGCAACTACTATTATTTACGGTTGCGGAGCGTCATTGTGCGGAATCGATGGAAGCTTGGTCTATTTTGATCTTCCCAAAAACGAGCTTCAGTACAGAATGCGTGCTGGATCAGTGACTAATTTGGCCATTGATGAATTAAAAAATCCAAAGCAGGCTTACAAGCATTTTTTCTTTGTGGATTGGGTGGTCTGCAACAAAGAGAAGAAAAGGTTATTACCCTATGTCGATTTCATTGTTGACCAGCAAAGATCAGCTAGTCCTACATGGATGAGTGGAGATGTATTCAGAGCAGGTTTGGATGCCATGTCTGAATCTTATTTCCGCGTGAGACCCTGGTTTGAGCCCGGGGTATGGGGAGGGCAATGGCTGTCTAAAAATATCCCCGGTCTTCCACTGAACGAACCTAATTATGCATGGTCCTTTGAAATGATAGTCCCGGAAAACGGCTTGATTTTTTCTTCTTCGGATATTTTGTTGGAAGTGTCTTTCGATTGGATAATGTATAGGGCAGGAGAGAAGGTTTTGGGCAAGGCATATAGGCGATTTGGGGATGATTTTCCGATCAGATTTGATTTCTTGGACACCTTTGACGGGGGCAATCTTTCCGTGCAGTGTCATCCCACCACGGACTATGCAAGAGAACATTTTGGAGAGGATTTCACACAGGATGAAACTTATTACATTATGGATACCAAACCTGAATCCCACATTTACCTTGGGTTTCAGGAAGATATTGACCCAGAAGAATTTAGACAGGAATTGGAAAACTCCATTGCCTCCAAATCCACTATTAACGTGGAGCGGTTTGTGCAAAGGCTGCCGGCTGAAAAGCATGGCTTATACC
>TARA_R110002012_G_scaffold214683_2_pt1 | contig 16794 bp, 11 predicted proteins | sample TARA_R110002012 | Tara Oceans TARA_R110002012 (sample SAMEA4396515) | marine metagenome | biome: Westerlies Biome; feature: [DCM] deep chlorophyll maximum layer (ENVO:01000326); material: water (ENVO:00002006), including particulate matter (ENVO:01000060) such as... | depth 40 m
TTTTTCGCTTGTTAGAGCGTAAAACTAACCGGATTCGTAATCCGCAAACAACGAGAGCGTTCCCCCTACGATAGTGGGTATACGGATAGGTAGTCGCTCCAAAAGACGACTGGTTTTTAAACAACTTTGATAAGGAGAATTATCATGGCAAATACAAACTTTGCCGCGTTGACCAGTGAACAATTAACCATCTGGTCGCGTGATTTTTGGCGTGTCGCTAGGAATATGTCCTTCATCAACCAATTCGCGGGAAGCGGATCTAACGCAATGGTTCAGACTATATCTGAACTTACTCAATCAGAAAAAGGAGCTAGAGCAGTATTAACTCTTTTAGCCGATATGACTGGTGACGGTATCGTTGGAGACAACACTCTCGAAGGTAATGAAGAATCATTAAGAGCTTTCGACATAGTAGTACAATTGGATCAACTAAGATTCGCTAATAGACTTTCAGGTAGAATGAACGACCAGAAATCTGTTGTGAACTTTAGAGAACATTCTAGAGATGCACTTGCTTACGCAATGGCTGATAGAATGGACCAACTAGCATTTTTAACTCTAAGTGGTATTGCTTATACACTTAAGAACAATGGTGCATTAAGACCTGTTCAGAACTCTGGACAAAATCTTGGTGACCTAGCGTTCTCAGCTGATATAACTGCACCTACGTCTAATAGACATAGAAGATTTGATGCTACAAATGGTATCGTAGCTGGTGATGTTACTGCAACTGTTGCAGCTGACAAACTAACTTACGGCGCTATTGTTGATCTAAAAGCTTATGCAAAAGACCAATATATTAGAGGTCTTAGAGGAGCTGGTAACGATGAGACATATCATCTCTTCGTAACACCACAAGTAATGGCTGACTTAAAACTCGATTCAGATTTTCTTGCTAACGTAAGACAAGCTGGTATTAGAGGACCTCAGTCTAGCTTGTTCTCTGGTTCATCAAGCTTAATGGTTGATGGAATCATGGTGCATGAGTTCAGACATGTGTTTAACACATCTGGCGCTACAACTGGTACATCATCAAATGCTGGTGCTGCTGGGTACAAATGGGGCGCTGACGCTAATGTTAACGGTTCTGCATGTTTATTCTGCGGAGCTCAATCATTAGCAATGGCTGACATTGGTATCCCTGAAATAGTTGAAGACACATTTGACTATGGAAACCAAAACGGTATATCAATTGGTAAAATATTCGGTCTTAAAAAGCCTAAGTATAACTCTGACGTAACAGGTCAGGCGGAAGACTTTGGTGTTATAAGATTAGATGTAAGTTACTAATTGTGGTATATTTTATGGGTGGCTAATATTAGTCACCCATATTTAAGGAGTAAAAAATGAAAGTAATTTCTAATGATGATAAATACATAGCTTCCACTTGGGGTGCAGCAATACATTTAAAAGCAGGTGAACCAAAAGAGGTGTCACATGAGCTAGGTTTATTGTGTCTGCAAGAGGGCTGTTCAGAGTTTAAAGGAGAAATGCCAACAACACCTGTTGTTGAAGAAACTCCAGTAATAGATGAAGATTCTGGTGGAGCGGCGGAAGAAGTTCCAGTAGAAGAAGAGTCTGTTGTAGTAGAAGTAGTTACACCAGATTTACACGGTATGACTAAAATAGAACTAGAACAATACGGACGTACTATAGGTATTGAACTAGATAGACGTAAAAAGAAAGCAGATTTAATAGAAGAATTAAAAGCTGTATAGTAGGTAATATAAACAATGGGAACCTTAACAGGAGCTAACATAATTTCTAGGGTACAAGATACTCTACAAGATACTACTAGTGTCAGATGGCCTGAAGCAGAATTGCTTAGGTACATAAACGATGCGCAAAGAGAAATTGTTAATTTTAGACCTGAAGCTTCTGCAACCCATGCAAATGTACAACTAGCTACTGGCACAGAACAAACTTTACCTTCTGGTGGTTTGCGGTTAATAAAAGTAGTTAGAGGTATGAACGGTACTTCTTCTAGTGCTACTGGTTTAAGAGCTATTAGGATAGTAGATGCTGATATTTTAAACACACAAGAACCAGATTGGCATAACCCAAGTGTAAGTGGGGATGCTGCTCATGGTACTGTACCAAAACATTACATATTTGATGAAGACGACCCTAGAAAGTATTATATTTACCCAGGAACAGCGGGTACTGCGTACGTAGAAATAGTCTATTCAGCTTCACCAACAGATTTAGCAAATACAAGCGCTGTAATTTCAGTAGATGATGTCTTTGCAAACGCTATAGTAGACTTTGTTTTATATAGAGCTTACATGAAAGACGCGGAATATGCAGGAAACGGCCAAAGAGCTGCTTCTCATTATCAGTTATTCGGCGCAAGCATTGGCCAAGGAGGGCAGGCTCAACAACTACTAAGTCCGAATCCGGACGTAGCATCTAGTCAACCGCCTGGATTAGGGGGTTAAACCATGGCCGCTTTTGATGGGTTAGTTAAAGAAATTTTACCCTACGTACCGGGGTGCCCAGATACTTTAGTTTTAAACACGTTGCGCGCAGCAACAATAGACCTTTGTGAAAAATCTAAAGCTTACGTATTTGATTTAGACCCAATTAGTACAGTATCTGGAGTTTACGAGTATGATTTTGACCAACCTACAGCGACTGAAGTCCACCAAGTTTTATGGATGACTTATAATGGAAATGACTTAGACCCTATAACTCCACGTAGCTTAGAATTAAACTTTCCAGATTGGAGAGATAGAAGTTCTATACCCCAAGTTTATTTACAAAAAAACCCTAACACTTTTTGCGTTATACCAGTCCCTAACGCTACTCTTTCTAATGGGTTAATGTTGAGCGTTGCTCTTAAACCTACTAGAACTGCTAGTAGTATAGACACTACTTTTTCAAACCAATATAGAGATGGTATTGTATATGGAACTTTACACAGGTTATTAAGAATACCAAACAGAGACTGGAGTGATATTAATTCTGCTAATAATTACTTTACTTTGTTTAGCGAAGAAGTAAGACAAGCAGAACTTAAAGGTAGAGGCGGAGATTTAGGTGTACCTAGAAAAGTACATTACAAAGGAGTCGGACTAAACCCAAGAAAAAGATACAGAAGATATGGTAAGGAGATAGACTACTAATGGGCCTTTTAAGTGACATTTTTGGTGGAGTAAAAGTAGGTTCTTCTGTTTATGAAGGGTCAGAGCAAACTAATATATTTAGTAGTCTTATGGACTCTTTGTTAGAAACCGCTGGAAACATTTCAAAAGATGCTTTTTCAAATGCTTTACGTACAAAAAATGAAGGGTTAAAAAACACAATAGGCGGCATAACAGGAGCAGATTCTGAACTTTCAAAAGGTCCTTTAACTTACAGTACTTCAAAAGATTATCAGTCTGCAGCTGTAGATGCTACTTCTGCAGTTCAAACAGTAACTGGGACTAACGTAGCCGCTGAAAAAAGAATATTAGCTGATGAAGTAAAGTTAGCTTCTGGAGACCTTAAACAAGTAGCAAACAGTGTAAAATCTAATTTAAAAAATTTATCTTCTTTAGAAGGTGTAGATATGGCTAGAGAAGGTTTTGAGTTTACTAAAGATTCTTCAAATGCTGCTATTGGGCAGTCTTTTGCACTGGGTTATCTTGGCAGTATGACGGGGCAAATGAAAAAAAACTATGCTGACACAGGCGGCGTTTTTGATAGAGAAGTTATTGACATGGACAAGAAGTCTACAACTTATGGGGAGTTAGGGTATGAAGGCATGTTTGGTGGTCGAGGTTTTAAAGCTTATGGCGAAGAAGTTGCTAATACGAAAAAGGGTGTATCTACATAATGGCTTATAATAAAGAAGACCAAAACAAAGCATTCCAAGCTAGTATAGCAAGCTATTACCAAAATACTGAAGGCGTACAAGACGCTATAGATAACTTGTCTGTAAAAGTAGATACTGTTGCGGAAACTACTGCTGATGTCGAAAAGAAAACAGAACAAGCAAAACAACGTGCTTCAAGAAACAGGTCTAGGTATAATGTAAATCTTACAGCAGCTGAACGTAACGAAATGGCTAAAATGAACCAAAGGACTGGGCAAGCTACTATGTCTGGAGCTGCTAATTTAGCAAGAAGAACTGACCAAGATTTAAATTTATTTAGGCTGCAAGCTTTAGATAATATAAGAGCAGGCCTGACGGACGTAGCACAATCGGGTTTAGGCGGTTTAAGTTCTTTAGCTACTAGTAGGTATAATCAATACGAACAAATGAGAGGAAAAGCTAAACAACAAAAATCTGGTTTTTTTGGAAAAATTGCTGGTATGGCTGGTTCTTTATTAGGGAGTATTTAAATGAGTATTTTTAGAAGCAGCGGTAGTCCAAACCCTTCTAATTTAGCAGCTGGTGTTTATCTAGAACAACAAAGCGAAAAAAAAGCTCAAAAAATAGCAGACTTAAATGCGCAACAGTTTGCTGAAGGCGGCGACGAAGCTTTTAAAAATTTACAAGCTTATAAAAACTATCGTGAGCTATCAGAAAGTAATCCAGAAAGCGAAGGCATAGACCAAGAATTTTTAGTAGAAAATATGCCGGGTTTTAAGAATAAGCTTGAGATAGACCAGTTTTTAGGGTCTAACCCAAATATATCTATGGGCCCTTCTTACATTACAACTTTTACTGCAAGTGGGGGCAACAGGTTTTTAGACGAAGCAAATAATCAAAAAAAGAGTATTTTAGGAGATAGACCTGATTTAGATTCTACTGAAATAATAGGGTTTAAACCTGAATGGTCTTCTAGACACCAAGAACATTTTTTTATTCCTATGATTAGAACCGCAACTGGTGTGGAAGCAGCGGCTACTAAAGACGGCACTCCAATAGTAGAATTAGCTGCAGACGGCGATATGTCAAAAGTACAAAATAATTTAATAAAACTAAGCGGCCTTGAATATGATAGGGTTGTAAACAATGGGTATTTAGAATTACAAACTCAGGCTGGCTTTAGTCCTTCTGTAAATGCAGATGCTTTTGGTGTTGTTACTGTAGGGGAATCAGAAGATACTTCAACTAACATGCAAGCAGTAGATAATATTTTAGGTACTTCTGAACCACAAACCTCCGAAACAGTTACAGCGACTGGTGGAACTTCTTACAGTATTCCCGGGGCCGACCTTATACAGTTAGACCCGAATAACCCAATTAGCCTTATTACTAAGGACAATGGAAACTTAGTAAAAGTAGATGCTACTAATACAAGAATTGTAGACGGACAAATTTTACCAACTTCTAAAGAATATATCCCTTTAACAGAAGAAGGGCTAGAGTATGTTAATCCAAATGTGTTACAAAGAGCTAAGAATGGAGAACAATTTTACGTAGACCCAATACCTGATAAAGCAGGAAATTATAAAATCTATGATAGTAGTGGTCAGGTTGCAAAACTAACATCAGGAGGGCCCGGTAATATAGGAAAAAATGCTTTATTTAGGACCGGGACTGCTGGGGCTGATACTTACATTAGTAATCTAACTACTGGCTATCGCTCATCTATTGAATTTGAAACCGTTAAGAATACAACTATTAACAGAGAAAACGTAAAAGATGCTGCAAACTCTATACCAGCAGGTAACAGAGCGCAAATTAGAAAAGCTTTTGCTAATGGGGATTTTGTTACAGCTGAGAAATTAATAAGCGCAAATACTGGAGAAAACCTTCTTAGTGAAGATGACCAAATTTCTTTACTACAGTTAATTCAACAGTCTGATGGAAACCTTTACTCTCTTAGTTATGATGATAAATTAGCTGTTGCAGCTGCAGCATATTCTGCTGTACCTAAAAATTTAAGGGATGCAGACCTTGCTAAAAGTTTTACGTACTTTTTAGAAACCGGTAAGTTAGATTTTAACACTAGACAAATAGAGGCAAAAGAACAAGCAACAGAAAACGAAACACTTAAATTAGCAGGAGTGGATAGGTTAAATGATTTAGTAAGAGAGGCAGCAGGCGCTGAAACTGATGAAGGTAATGGAAGATTAACCCCTGTTGGTGTTTCTACCATGGAAACAGTTATAAGAGAATTAAGTGCAATGGAGGCTGATATTTTAGCTACTGGAAACGCATCAGCTATAAACAAACTTAACCGACAAAGAATAAATGCTTCTGGTAGAATAGCTGCAGATAAACTGTCTGAAGATACTGGGTTTGGTAGTAAGATTGCTGCTTTATTTACAGGAAAACCTGAGTTCGGCAATCTTCCTCCAGGCGACTTAATTCCTAATGTTATAACTTTAGACAGAAACGGAAACCCTACTAACGATAGAAGCAAAACTAAAGCTGTTCAATTCATAGTGCCCGGTACAAGAACAAGGCTCGCAGGAGACCCAATAAAAATTGGTGAACTTACAAATGAACTAGGCTCTGATGAAGCGCAAGCTATGATAGACGTAGGTTTATACAATTATCAATTAAAACAGTTAGGCACTAAATAAGTGTCATGGCTGAAACCAAAAAAAGAAGAACCGATGATGAAATTCTAGAGGAGGTTGCTGGACAATCTCTTTTAAGAAGTTACATGCAAAATCCAGCGGGTATAAGCATGCCTGTACAAGGTGCATCGGCAGATGTAGATTCTCCGTTTAGAGAGGGCATAGCAGCTGGGACTGCACAAGTAAAAGGCGACTTTAAACAATTCGGAGCTTTGCTTTCTCTTATGAAAGGGGATGACAAAACAGCTAAAAGAAAGCTAGAGTCTGCAGATTTTTTATACGAACAAGCTGATGAGATATCTCAAAACTTTGTACAGTTTGAAAACGCTTTTGATGATGTAGGTAGCTTCGGCGAATACTCCAAATTACAAATAGGTAAACTAGTCCCTCAAATACTCTCTAGTGTAGGCGCGGGTTTAGGTTCTGCAGTTGTATATGGTTTAGGTAAACAAACACTTAAACAAGGGACTAAAAAATACATAAATAATAAAGCTACTAGAATTGTAAACAAAGAAAAAGCAGGCATACCTTTAAACAAAGCAGAAAAAAAGTTTTTACAAGAAGGCTATGAAGGACAAGCATACGTAAAGCTTTTAAAAGATAATAAAACTTCGTGGGATAAATTTGCTATTGATGCAGACGCAAATAAATTAACAAGTAAAATTTTTGGTACAAAAGTTGTAGGGGGCGTAGGCCTTAACGCACAAACAGCTTTTTGGGCTGGTAGTTTTGGGCAAAGCGAAGTTATTGGAGCCGCACAATCCGCACAAGAATATAGAGACCAAGGAATAGAACTTACAAAAGATGAAGCTGCTCTGGCTATTATGTACGGTGTTCCACAAGCTCTTTTAGATACTGCTTCTGAGTTTGTATTTTTTAGGGGCGCTTTAAAAGTTGCAGCAGGAGAGCTTAAGAATGCAGCTACTCAAGAAGGAAAACAACAAGCAGCTAGTGTTATTACAGACATTCTAAAAGCTTCCGCTATACAAGCTGGTAAAAGTTCCCTAATAGAAGGTGCTACCGAAATGGGCCAAGAAGGGGTACTTATAACTCAAAGATTGTATGACCCTTTAGGTGGGGGTAAATATGCAGACCCTACTTACGACAAAGAAATGATTAAAATGAGGGTATTAGAATCGGGGTTTGTTGGAGCGTTAGCCGGGGGTGCTAGAGGAGCTGGTGGTGGAGTAATAGCCAAATCTTACGATTTACTTGCAAATAAAGAAGGCAACCGAAGCGACATAGAAACAGAAGCTGCAAGAATACGAAAATACGGTTCTCCTGCTACAGAGCCTATGGTTAATATTAGCGCACAAATAGATGACATGTTTGACCCTGATATACCTAGAGACATAGTATTTATACCAGGTATGAGTCAAGCGGCTTTAGAAGCTATGGGTAGTACTTCTAGTACTTTGGGGGTAGCTACTTTAGACATAGAGTCTTTAATGAAAAAATACCCTAGCCTTGGTACTTTTAATTCTACAAACCAAAACCCGGGATTGTTTATTTTTGATGAAAATAACCCTACTAGTAATTCTATAATGAAAACTATACAAAACGGGCAAAAAGTAACTGATGAATACTTAAGAGATATATCAGGCTTTTCAGGTACGCAAAATCCCAATGACAATGTAGTGGTAGTTACAAGAAATAAAGAAGGTAGAGTAACAAAAGCAGAATCAGTAGGAGTGGATGAAGATGGAAATACTACTTTAATAGAAAAAGTTCAAGCAAAAGCAGAACAAGACTACCCAGCTACAAAAGGTTATACAGTTGAAAGGATGGACAAAACTGACTATAAAAACGAGTTAGCTAATGATATAGAATTAGAAACTCCAACCCCTGTACAGGCAGAGTTTGATTTTGTAGACGCAGAAGAAGACCCAGACATAATAAAAATAAAAGAAGAAGAAAAAAAACTTAATGTTAAAGACGTAAAAGGGGTTACTTCTTTAAAAGACTTAAAACAATTAAATATAAAAACTACAAAAGAGAAAGAAAACATAGAGGCTTTTAGAACTCAAGATATAAAACGTGCTGCTTATTTAGCAATTACAGAAGAAAATAGACTTGTTGTTACTGACCCTGATACTAGACAACGAAAAAGTAGACCTTTTAAATATAAAGGTAAGTTACAAACTGCAGAAAAAAATGGTTTATTTTTGTTTAAAGGAGAGTTTTCTCTTTTAGAAGCTGTAGCTATAAGCGAAGCTTTAGAGACTAAAGCTAATTTAAATCTTGAGCAACCTTTTATTGGGAACCAAAAACAAAATGGAAAATATGACATAGTCTTTAAAACAAGAGGTTTTAGTAGGTTTGCGCAACAAGCAGAGTCGGAAGGCCCTAGGTACAATAAAGATAGAATAGCAGAACAATCTACAGGGTATGAAGATTCAAGTGCTGCTGCCCCAGATTCTGCTTTTTTACCTAGCGTAGCTAGTTTAGAAAATTTTGATGACGTTAAAGGGTTTTTGTATGCAAGGAATTTGTCACAGAGAAACGCCTCATTTCGTCCTTTAAATGCTTCTGGGCAAGCAGTAACCCGTAGAGCTGCTAAAAGCTGGGAAGAAGGAGGGACTAAGTTTGGCCCTGCTGGGTTTTTTACCCCTTTGTCTAATATGACACCAGACCAAAGAGAAAGATTTACCCCGTCTCTTGAACTCAGACGACAATTGCAAGGATTGCTAAGTACTGAAGTAGAAGGCGGTTTAGTAGAAGCATCAAAATTAAAAAAAGTTATTTCTGATTTTAATGTAGATGCAGAGGGAAATTCTGCACCAGACATACCTTCTCCTGTGTATCAAGCTATTATAGATGCACATGCTGCTAACCCAGATGTAGAACTTACTATATTTAGAACAGATAGAAATGGAGAAACTATTTCTAATTTTCAGTATCAAACAAGACAACAACCAGCACCAGAAGTTGGGCCCCCAACTAATAGGCTTGAACAAGTTAAAGTTGCAAACACACAAGATTCTTTTTATAGGGTAGTAGAGCTTTTACAAAATGATAAACAAGAAACTTTGTTAAATAATTTAAAAAGTTCTTTTAACACCGCGTACAAGGTTGAAAGGCGTTATAAAAATACAAATTTATCAGGAGACGCTCTTTCTAGTTTTAATAATAGATGGAACACTAGCCCATATGCAGAGGCTTTTAGGATACGTTTAGACCCTTTAGAAAAAAACCCATTAATTATTAAGCGTAATAAAAAAGCTCTAAATAACTCAGAAACTAGAGTAGTAAGTTTAAAACAACTTTTAACTGGACAAGCTAAAAGGCGGTTAGATGAAAAAACCATGGGCACTACTGGTCTTATAACGAAAGCTGAGTTTGATGCTATTACTCGTTTAGAAGATACTAGATTAGTTTTTGATAACTTTATGGGTTTATTAGTGTCTTTAAAAGAAGGCGGGTTTGTTTTAGAGTATGGAGAAGGCTATGCTAGAAAAGACGAGGGCGGGTTTGATTTTACAAAACCAATACCAAGTAACCAAAGATATAAGCCTGTTATAGAAAAAGATAATGATGGCCTAAAAGCAATAACTATCCCAGAGTTCAAGAACAAAAACCCTTTACCCCCTGAGTTAGTTAAAACTATATCTAACAAAGCCCAAACCATAGGAGATTTATTACCAGACCCAACACGACGTTTGTCAGAATATAAAGTTAACGAGAATATACTTCAATTTGTAAAAAAATCTCCTAAAATAAAAGATACTTTTATTATGAAAGACCTTACAGTCATTTCTGGAGGCCAAACTGGAGCAGATATTATTTTTAGCCAAGCTGCAAAAGAAGCAGGGCTTAAAACTGGAGGAACAGCAGCAAAAAACTTTAGAACAGAGGATGGTAATAGGCCTGAGTATGCTGAAGAATTTAACATGGAACAGGATACATTTGGAGGATATACTTCTAGAACTAAAAAAAATGTTGAAAATTCAGACGGCACTATTATTGTGGTTAACGACAATACTGTTGCGCAAGACAAATCGTACGGTTTCATTTATCCAAATATGTCTCCTGGTTCTAGACAAACGCAAAAATTTGCAATAGAGGCTCTTAAACCTTATCTTGTTGTTAGACCTGATGTAAGTGCTAAAACAATAGCAAGATTTCTTGTAGAAAATAAGATAAAAGTTTTAAATGGAGCTGGGTCTAGAGGTAGCACATTAGAAAACCAAAACAAATTAAAAAATACTTTAGCACAAGTTTTTAGACAGAAAGACATAAAACTTTACACAGATGATTCTGAAGGGGTACAAATTCCAAACCCACATATAAAAGAAGGTAAAGTTTTACTTAGAGCTTTAAATAAACTTCCCCAGTTAAAACGTTCTCTTGAAGTTGTACTAGAACGAAACACAGAGGTAGATATAGAAAATACTATATACGACCTTGGGCTAGAAAACTCTGATATAGCCGAATCTGACCTTGAGTTTGATAGAAAGAAAGGGCCTAATATTTCTCAAAAAGAAGCTATAGATAGAAGTGTTATACGTGGTATTTTAGGTTTAACTTCGGAAGAAGATACCCATGCAGATTATCCTTTTAAAAATAAAAGAGGAGGTTTAGACTTTATAGAGGCATTAGAACTAAAATTAGATAAAGATTTTTATGAGTTAAATAAAAATGTTGGCGTTGGGGAAGACCCTTTAGCTAACCCAGCAAAATATTCTCCTTTTGTAACAGGCGAAAATGAAACCGTACGATTTAAAGCCCCCCAAGGGTCAAATAGACAGAGCTACCAAGCACAAAGCGATTTTGAAATAATTTTAGAAGCCGCTATAGAAACAATACAGCTTGTAGACCAGACTTTAGAAGCACAAGCTGAAGTAGGCTCACAGCCCCCAGTAATAAATGACAATTTAGAAGTATCATATACGGACGTTGTAGGTCTAGCAAAATCAGATACCGACATGTTTGCAACCTCTTCTATTGTTCAAGAAAACAGAAAGCTAACAAAAGAAAGAGCAGTACCTATTAATGTAGCTACCCAAGCTAAGTACGGTTTAGATGATACAAAACTTTCTGGCCGTGGAAGAGCAGACGAAAAAGCAGATAAATGGAGAGACTATAGGACACGAAAATCTGGTAAAACAACTTTTGGTCCTAAAATAAAAGAATTTTTTAAAGAAAAATTTGTGGGATTTCCTATTCCAAATCAAACTTTAAGTTTTACCAGCATAGAAGCATTAGACCAATCAATGCGTAAGAGGTTTAAAAATACTAGAGATATTACAGTTTTATCGGTCAATGATAAATTATCTACTATGAAGCTTACTAGCTCTCAAAATTTACAAATAGCAAAAATAAGAAACGGCATGATAAAAAACAGAGAACCTGCAAAATTTATTGGGTTTGCTGAAAATAAAGATTTAATACTTCTTAATCCTTACTCATACCCTCTTCAAAAAACAGGTGATAATGTAGCCCTTAGGCAAACAGGTTTGTATTTTGAACTAGCGCATGAGTTTGGCCATTCAATTATAGAAGACCAAATACAAGATTTATTTAACTTTAATAACAAAGAACTTAGAAAAGATTTTATGGGTGCTTTTGAACTAGCAAGAAAAAAACTTGAAGCTAAAGGAGATATGAAATATTCAGACCCTGATGTTGGGCCACAGGAATTTTTAGCCGACCAAATAGCTGCGTTAGCTTTGGCAGATGTATCATTAAAACCGAGTAGCGATGTAAGAAAACAACTTGGATTGCAAAACGTAGAGGGCATTAATAAATATAGTTTTGATAACTTATTAACAAACCGTTTACGTGCATTCCTACGTAGAATACTTATTAAATTAAAAACTTACATAGATACAATTCATGTTCAATATAATAATAGATTTAAAGTAGCTAGAGATATTAGAGGGGACATAGATTCTAGGTTCCTTAAAAGTTTAAACAGAACTTTGTCTACTTTTAGGGGTAAAGATAAACAAGAACTACGCGGTAAGACGTTCACTCATAAAATGATTATTATGGATGCCGCTACTACGGTTTTTGAAAACAATAAAAAATACATAAATAAAAAACAAGCTAAAAAATTAAAAAATTATTTAGCTAGACAAGCTAGTAAAATGTATAACTCAGAATTAGGGTTAACAAGGGTTTTTGGGCACCCTGCCGAGCATTGGAGTATGAAGTATATGTTTTCTTCGGCTGCAAGTTATTTAACCAGCAAAAGTTTTGATTTAGGAAAATCTATGTATGGTTTGACTCAATCAGAAGATGATTTTGGGTATAAACGTACTTACTTAATTATACAAAACCAGAAAATGTCTGACTTGTTATCTGTTTTACCTACAGATAAAAAAGGAAATCCAGACTTTGAAGTCTTACAAGAAGCAACAGCTATAGCTGAAGACTATGTTAAATACCCTGCTGGTGAACTAGACACCAAAAACCCTACACAAAAAATTGCTTTAGATATACGTAGCTGGTTAGATAACTTTTTTGAAGATTATATACAAGACCCTGGAAACCCTAACAAAATTAAATTTATGCAAGAGTTTTTCCCTAGGTTGTGGAGTATGGCAGAGTTGCGTAATAATTCTAAAGCTAGAGAAGTTTTAGCTGGTTTATTGTTTCAAGCTAATAAAGACAGAGTAGATACAGTAAAAAACAAAGAAGGAAAACAAGTTCAACTACCGCATCAAGTCCCTATAGAAGATTATAAAACGGGTAGGCTTGTTGATTACCCAGCTGCCAAAAGAGAAACTTGGGATAAATTTGTAGATAAATGGCTAGGCACAGAAGACGATAGCGACGTAGTGCTACTTGAAGATGATGAGTTTAATGTAGACCAAAACAAAAAAAGAAACAATTCAGACATAGATAACTTATCTATTGGTATGACTAAATCAAGAGCAGATTATTTTGTTGCGTTAGAAAACGGAGCTATAAGACAAGCAGAGTCTGCAAATAATGTAACTTTATTATCTTCTCCTGAAAATGCTTTAAGAAGATATGTTCAAGATACTGTAAAGAAAATAGAATATAACAAGCAAGTACAAACCTCTTTTACTATAGATGATTATGAAAGAATGGAAAAAATGTACGCTAAAAAAGAAGATATTCCTTTTACTAAACCTAAAAAAAGAAATATAGCTAAGAAAGGTCAGCTTCCAGTTTATATACAAGAATACCCTGTTTTTGGGGCAAGAGCAGCTGAAGTTATGATTTCTAGAATTAATGACCCTGCAGAAAGACAAGGAGCTAGAAAAGCTGTAGAAGGGCTTTTAGGTAAGTCTGGAGCTGGTATGAGCCCTTTCATGCGTCAAGTTAACAGTTGGGGGCTTTTACTTAATTGGTTTGGGTATTTATCTTTTGCAGTTCTAGCCTCTGCGCCTGATATGGCTGGCCCTTTGTTTAGGGGTAAAGGTCTAATTGGTATCTCGGATGTAGTAAAAGAAGCGGTTGTGCCTTGGACTAAAGACGCAGATTTTGCAAAACAATTCGCAATAGACATAGGGGTTGTATCCCATGAGTCTATAACTAGCATGTTTATTGATGCTGCTGAGTTGGGATACATGAATGAAACAACCCAAAAATGGGCAGGAATGTATTTTAAAGGTATTGGTTTAGATTGGTATACTAACTTTACTAGGAAGTTTGCAGCTGGTTTAGGAGAACAATTTATTTTTAGATTAGCTACCGCTAAACAAACCTTACAAACAACTAGGTGGTTAAAAGAGTTAGGTTTAACAGCAGACGATGTAGTTTATTGGCATAATCAGAACGGAGACAAAGGAAGAGCTAAAAGAGACTTTAGTACCCCACAAGGAGAAAAAGTTAGGATGGCTATAGCTCAATTCGTTGAAGAATCCATTTTAAGACCGGGAGCAGCTGAAAGGCCTGTTTGGGCTTCTAATCCTTATTTTGCTTTAGTATTTCAGCTTAAATCTTTCTTTTATGCATACGGTAAAACTATTATCGGTGGTGTATATAGAGAAGCATTAAACAGTTATGCAGACAATATTGCACAAGGGCAAAGGCCTAGTAGTGCTTTATTTGGCGCTACAGCCCCTGTAGCTTTAGGTGCTAGTGCTTTACTTGTGTTAACTGCCTTAGGTTTAGAAATGAGAGAGCTTATTAAGTACTTAGCGAACGGAGGAGACAGCACTAAATTCAGAAGCGATAACATGGATTGGGGCGAATACATGTTTGAAATGACTGACAGAGCCGGTGTATTGGGCCCTTTAGGTATTCTAATACCTATATTTGAAGCTCCTGGATATGGAGATTCTATGATTTTAGAAGCTTTAGGCCCTATGGCGGGTAGAGTAGATGATTTACTAGTCCAAGGAAACATAGCCCTTAACCCAGAAGATTCTTTCTGGTCCTTTGTACCTATAGCGTCTGGACTAGAACTTGATTGGTTTTAGTATATAATAAATTATGGCATATTCAGACACAATAAAATTAGTTGTAGGAGATACACTTCCTGAGCTTACTTTTAATCTAAAAGACAGTAATACTGCTGCTTCTGGATTAACTTTAGACCCAGAGAATAGCACAACATGGGCTGCAGTTAATTTAACCGGCGGTTCTGTAAAACTAAGAATAAGAGAAGTTGGTAAGACTACTGTAATATCTACTATTACCGCTACAATTTCTGCTCCTAGCGCGGGTACTTGTATTTTAATATTTCCCTCTGGCACGTGGACAGCAGCAGGAACCTATGAAGGAGAGATAGAATTTACTAAATCAGATGGGAATATACAGACAGTACAAGACTTCTTAAAGTTTAAAGTACGTGATGATTTTGATTAATGGCTTTCAAAGTTCTAGTAGGTTATCAAGACCTACGAGCAGTAATAGATACAGATTCTGTTGAGTCTGTAAGTGTATTTCAACATTTAAGAACCACAGTACAGTTTATCGACATGCAGCAAATCGTTGCATTCCAACAACTTACAGCTGCAAATGTCTTTATAGATGCAGACACCTTAAACAGATACTTTACTGCACAATACAATTCACCTAACGCAGAATCCTTTAGTTTTACTGATTCAGACTCGTTTGAGTTTTTTAAATCATTAAGTGACACGTCAATAATTACAGAAGAATTAGCTAACGCTATGCAAAAGTCTTTAACAGAATCTATTTCTGTAAGTGAAAATTTTAGCAAAGTAGTAACCTATCTTAGAGATTTTACAGACTCAACCAGTGTGTCAGAGTCCCATTTATATGCGTTTGGTAAGAACTCGTCTGATTCTGTAAGTATTAGTGAAGCGCAGGTTTTTGATGTAAGCACCGTATTAGCTGACAGCTACGCTTTTAGTGACTCTCAAGTTTTAGATGTATCTAGTTTATTAGAAGATTCCTTTAGTGTAGGCGAATCTTTAGCTAGAACAGTAGTTTACTCACGTGATTTTGCAGATGCGTACGGCCTAGATGACTTAGCTTCAGCTAGTGATGAGTTGGCTACACAAAGTGAAAAAAAAACAAATGTTGTAAGTGTGTCAGAAACTACTGCGTTTGCGTTTACCCCAGGCGATATAGCAGAAGGTGTAAGCGTAGCAGAAGCCTATGCTAGTTCGTTCGTGCCGGGCGATATTGCAGAGGGAGTGTCCGTAGCAGAAGCTTATGTTTCTAGTTTTACACTAGGCACAGTAGCAGAAACAGCCACAATTAGTGAAAGCGCAGTTTTTTCTGTACTACCTGTTTTTGCAGATACTGCTACAATAAGTGAATCAATTGATGTAGAATTGATAAGAGGAGGCGGGCCTATGAATGTCACGTCTCTTAATAATAATATGTTAAACGCTTAAAGCGAGGTAATTATGTCTAAAATACAAGACAACCTAAAAATGAAAGGTCGTTTACAAGTTAGCCTAAATGGTGAAGTTGTACGTGACATTGACAACTTAGTGGTTACTGCAGGTAAAGCTTACGTAGCAGACCGTATGAAAAACAACTCCAGCGTCATGTCTCACATGGGTATTGGTAGTGGTAATACAGCGGCAGCTGCGGGTAATACAGCATTAGGAAGCCAACTTGGTAGAGTATCTCTAACAAGTAGTACCGTTTCTAGTAATGTTATTACTTACGTAGCTAGTTTTGCAGCAGGTACTGGTACAGGCGCAGTCACAGAAGCAGGTATATTTACTGCATCTTCTGGTGGAACTATGCTTTGTAGAACAGTGTTCTCAGTTGTTAATAAAGGTTCAGCTGACTCAATGACCATCACTTGGACTGTAACAGTAAGTTAAAATAGGAGTACTTTATGGGCGTAGTTTTTACAAACAATGCCGAAACTACTCTAGCAGCGGCTATATCTAGTACAAGTGCTACCAGCATATCCGTTACTAGCAGTAGCAC
>TARA_R110002012_G_scaffold1455_19_pt1 | contig 16781 bp, 18 predicted proteins | sample TARA_R110002012 | Tara Oceans TARA_R110002012 (sample SAMEA4396515) | marine metagenome | biome: Westerlies Biome; feature: [DCM] deep chlorophyll maximum layer (ENVO:01000326); material: water (ENVO:00002006), including particulate matter (ENVO:01000060) such as... | depth 40 m
ATAGTATAAACTATCATCACTTTCAGCGTGTCTAAAAGCTATGTTATCTGAACTTTCAACAATATAAGAATGTATTGAACTTTGAGGTGTTGCAAGAGTTTGGTCATCCATAGGGCTATAAGCTTCAGCTACACCATATCTCGCTATGTAAGTATCTCCTCCAAAAACTCCTGGAATTTCAGATCCTGAAGGTGTAATATCTTCTGTAGAATATGTTCCTTGAGTAGAAGGAGCGTATATTGATCCATCATCAAATAAAAAGTTATTTAAATCGTCACCAAGAACTTCCCATCCTGTCCAAACTAACTCTTGAGTATCTATACTTTTATATACATCTGTTTTAAAAGCATTTAAATTAACAGTGTAATTTTGATGTCTAGGTTGTGCATTTACTGCAGTACCAGTTCCCATAACGTCTGATTCACTTCTAGTAACTAAACTAAATCCAAATCCAGGATTATAATTACCCCACCACTCGTTTGGATTAACTTTATGTTGTTGAGACCAAAGTGCTGGTAATTCTAATTTATCTTTTAAACCTAAAACTATAGAAGAGTTTCCTCCTGTGTTTACTAGTTTACCTCCAAAACCTAAACTACCGGCTTTAAAAATTGAGTCTCCTTGTATATAAGATTTTGACTTTTGTCCTAATACTCTATTAACATTCCAATCATTTGAACTCCATGCTGCATATCCTCTTTTATAATGTCCTCCAACAAACAAAGCACTATCAACTTCTCTTTCATAACAGTTTTGAAATTTATTTTGAGTGTTTGATCCCCCATAATTATCATACCCCCAAACTTCTCTTACTTTATAAGGGTCAGAAGCAGTTGCTCCAGCTTCTAATACTGTAATCATTTTTTTAGGTTGATTTATTTCTGGGCCATTCCATACTAAATCATGAGTTTTATATTGCATTTGTAAATGAGTAGCAGGAGCTAAACTATGTTTATTTCTTAATAAACCAAAATCATAAAATTGTATATTTTTATAAGAGAAGTTTCCATGCTGACTAGAGAATCCAGTATTTTGTGTATAGTTACCCCCACCTAAAGCCCAAGCAGTCATAGCTTTAAAAGTTTCAGCTTCTAGTCCAGCCGAACTCATTACTTGAGAAGAAAACTCAATTTGATTAGGATCTAAAGCTTCTTTACATAAACCTAATACACCAAACTCATCTAGTATAGGTACTACATGACTTTGACCTAAAATAGTTTTATTTGAATGGTCTCTCTTTGCTCTGTATATTCTAAATCCTTGTATCTTATCTTTATATGAAGCAGGTATTTTTATATCATCAAAATGCATACCTAAAAGATTAACATTATGTCTAACATGTGCATCATGATAATCTTCATTTGCTCCGTGTGTTACTGTATATTGAATATAAGAGTTTGTAGTAAAAGAACCCCAAAGACCACCAACACCAACAGACTGGGATTTATTATGACATAAAGGTGTTAACTTTTTACTACCATTATTATTTTCATATCCATCACCTTTAAAATTAACTTTATCTCCAGCATTAAGTTGGACAGTCCAAGTTCCTTCCATATTACCTGTACCATAACCTGGAGAATATATACCTGCTCCATATTGCAGTGCATAAGGAAGTCCATAACCAGTTACATTTGCACAAGATCCACATCTTGTTGGTTGTACATACACTGATTGTGTAGGACTACTAGCCCCTCCTTGAACTGTAAACCTTCCTTTAGCTGTACGAGGAGAACAAGCATCATCATTATTCCATTGCACGTGCATATAACATGTTAAAGTACAAGTAGTTTGTGCTGTAAAAGTATTACCAGCATAAACAGTACTAGTTGCAGATACAGTGTTTGTTGGATTATCATCAAATACTTGATCCATATCTACAGTAGTCCATGCATCAGGAAGAAATTGATTTCCCTCTGCATCAGGTAAACACAATGAAGAGTAATCATAACTTCCATCATGTAATTTAACTTTAAAACTTCCAGCATAAATATTTGGAAGAACTGGTGTTGGATCTACAGTTGACGGTATAATTTCTGTTCTAAAATCTTCTTCAACAGTTGTTCTAGAGCCATTGTGGTTTGAAGGCATTTTATGATGCCTAACTCTTTCTCCTTTTAAAGAGCCAATGTTTCCAGCAGCACCATTCCAAATTTCAAAATTACTTGTACTAGGATACTTTTCTGTAGCATTTCTCCAAAACTGCATATGCCTTGCCCCAGAAGAATGAGAGTTAACTCCAGTGTTAACCCAGCTTCTATCATAAAAATGATACAACTTTGCATCATCACTTAAATCTCGTAGAGCTCTTGAAGCTACTGATGTCCCAGGAACATCATCAATCTCGTCATGATTACCAACTAAATCGTATCCTGAATAATCAGACCTTATATAATCTCTACCTGGAATATGATAAGCATAAGACATGCTACCATCATTCATAACAAACGCAATATAAAAAGCATATACTTCATCACGCATATATCCTTTAAAATTAGTTATATTAGGTACATATCTATATGACCTATTGTCTTCAACATAATTTCCTTCATCAACTTCACTCTGTCCAAAACCTGTTTGAAGCCCATCTACAGTAGCCCAAATAGGGTCAAAATCATCAATCCTTTTTACAAAAGATCTAGACTTAATATTATTAGCATATTTTTGAAAACCTAAATCTATATCACGAGTTGTATTACCTAAGTATAAAACACTATCTAATTGTTGTATAGTTTTAGCTGAATCATAAGCTATAGTGTCTATTATAACTTCCTCTACAGAACCTGTTGCTTTTGTTTCTAATCCACTATATGTAACTTCTTGAAATGGTGTAGGTGCTGTATTTAATTTTATTTCTATATCATCAAGTTTAAAAACTTCTGTAGCTTCCCCCATCTTTCTTACTATAGCGGGACGCATGTATTTATAATTTGTATTAAGATTATTTACACGCCAAGTTATAGATTTAGAAGTTTGACTTCCTGCTTTAGCACCATCTTTTTTAGTAGTAGGTCTTGTATGATCATACTCTTCTACAATAGATACAGGATTTGAAACTGTTAAATAATTAGTAGCCACAAAATCATCATCTACATATGCAAGAGCTAAGTAATAAACTCCAGTTAATAACCCACCTCCTTCATTAACAACCTCTTGAAAAGGAGGAGTACCCCACCATGTATCTCCAACATAAATGTGAGGAACAGGTCCTGAATATGGAAACAAATTTAGAATATCTATATTATCTAAATTAGTAGAACTAATACCATATAAATCTTGTATGACTATAGCTCCCCCTGAAAAACTTTCTCTTTTTTGCCTGTCTATATTAAAAGTTCTAGGAGGATTTAAATCATCTGTCCAATATACAATTAAATCCCCTTTAGTATCAATTTTAAAAGTACCTTCAATTGGATGAGTTTGTCTAAAGTTTAAATCATTAGTGTGTTTGCCATTAGGAGGTGTAATGGTAGGATTAAATAATGGAGTGTATATACCATCTTCATATACACCTATTTCACTTCTAGCTACCCCTGGAGCACTAACAACATCAGTAATAAACATAACTATTACATCTTTAGAGCATTCAATAGTTCCAATTACTTGGTCGTTTTGAGCTCCTGTACCTGGAGTGGTACCTAAATGTCCAGCTAGTGCAGTCCCCCCTTCATTAGATACTGCTCCATCTGTAGAATTAATAACCATATTACGAGCATGTCTCCATGTCCCTTCTGGTTGATCTATATGACCAGTATCTTTAAATAATCCTTTTACAAATCGTTTTTCTGCCATTAGCTTCTATATAAGTTTTCTCTTGTATTTAAATTTTCAAAAGCTAAATCATGACTACTTATCTGTGGTATTAATCTAACCCACTGATTCATAAAGCTTTCCATTCTATCTATGTCTGGGAAGTTAGCTGCGTTTCTAGCTTGTGTGCAGTAGTACTTCCATTTTTGATCTGCAAAATTATAATCTATTCCATTGTTTTTAATTTGTGGATTAGATAATAACATTTTTTTATATATGTACCAAAACATAGCTTCTTGATAACTAATGTCTTGTGGTACTAAAGGATAGCAATCTTCGTCTATAGGTATAGCCATATAGCTTATACATATTTTACCTGTTTTAAAAGATGTTTTTATATAATCGCAATCTACAATATAAGTTTCTTCATAGTTTATATTTTCATTTATACAACCATCACAATGCATACTTCTATGAAAAGTACTTGCACCGTATTGCAAAGGCTGCATATTAACATCTCCTGAAAAATAAACATTTTCTAATATTACAATTCTACTATTTATATCATGTAATACTGATGCTGTATCTGAATATTCTAATCCATTTGCTTGTGCATCTTTAATTTGATCTTGTAAATCTTTTACTTTAGATGTTAATGTATCTAGTTCTTCAGAAGAAGCAATAGAAACTTTATTATTAATTGCTACTTGATTTATATAATAAAGATCAGAAGGCATCATTACTTTATGGTCTTTAACACTTAAAACACATTGCTTTTGACACAACTGTGGTGCAGCTCCAATGTGTTCTAAAGCTTCTCCTATCCATTCTATAGCGTCATCAATCCAGTTATCTTTACTAGGTTTAAGATCTCTAAATATTTTTCTTATTACTGTCTTGCTTGATATTGTTTTATATATACTCATTATTATATAGTTTCAATAGGAGGCTCTATAAATCCTCCTGTTTCTTTTTTATTTATAGGTTTACAAATATCTTTTTTATTTTTTTTATCGTAACCTGCATAGTAATAACCTTCCCAACAAGCTTTACCATCAGATCCTTTTTTCTTTCCTTTTCTAGCCATACTATTGTTTTTTAAATTTTAAATAAGCCAACTCATCTTCTTTTAAAAGATTAATTAACTTTTCTTTGTTTCCTTTTATTCCTCTTGTAGCATCAAACCTATATGCAGATTTATTAGAAACTTTACATTTACCTTTTCTCCAATAATACCTACAATAAAACTCATCAGTATGATATATATACCATTTGATTCCAAGCTCTGTTATAGGATCGTATAAAGACTTACCTTGTTCTAATAACTCTTTTTTATATTTATTACTTTCCCCCCAATCTATTCTAGGAGATCGAGGATCTCTGTCTCTCCTAGTAATAGATATAGTGGATAAGTTATGCCCCATATTAAATTCTTTACCTTCTAAAATATAATCCATTATCATCATATTAAACTGATGACATAAATCTGTAAATAAAGCTTTATCTATATCACCATTTATTTTACAATAATCTTCATATATTTCTTTTAGGTTATGAATCATTATCTTCTGCCTCCTGTTTTATATTTAGGGCCACTCATTATAACTTCTAGTCCTGTAGGAGGAGTCTTTCTTGTAAGTAAAGGATTCTTTTTCTTCTTTTTCGTTTCAGTTTTCTTTACTGGTTTTTTATTTTTCTTATCTTCCTCTTCTTTAGTTCTAGTATGGTATTTTTTACCTTTCCAAGTAAATTCTTTTTTACCTGCAGCTCTGTTTGTTTTAAAAGCATCTCCAAAAGATTGTTCTTTAACTACTTTTTTAGTTTCTTTTTTAACTTCTTTTTTAGGCTCTGTCTTTTTAACAACAGGCTCTTTCTTTTTAATTACAGGTTTAACATTCTTAGATGAGCTTTCAGATTTATTTAAAGTATTTAATTTCTTATTTACTTGCTCTTGTTTACCAATTTTATTTTGAGCTCTTTGTTCTTTTCTAGCTGCTTTTTGTCCAGCTCTCAGTTCTTTTCTAGAAGTACGTCTTGCTTTTCTTTCTTGTTTTTTAAACTGTCTAGCTGCTTTATTTGTAGCTCTTCTATCTTCTCTTTTTTCTCCTCTAGACATCTCTACAATAGGACCTGCCCCATCTACAAACGGTTTAGCTTTTCTTGCTTTTCTAGAAGATTTTTTTAGATTTCTAACTGCTTCTCTATCTGATTTTCTATCAGCTCTTCTATTTTTTCTAGCTTCTTTTCTTTCTGCTCTTTGCTTTTTTCTTAGTTCTCTCATACGCTCTCCACCACTCTGAGCTACAAATTCACTTTTACTATCAAAAGGTCTTTCCATTGGTGGCTCAATAAAAGACTGTGCAGGAACTCCTCCACCCATTTGTCTTTTACCTCCTTTTTTCATTTTACTTTTTTGTTTGATAGCAGACTTCATACTTTCGTTTTTGTTGCCATCACCGTCCATGTCTAAGTAATCAGGCTTTGATCCGCCCTTTTTATACTTCATTCCGGCTTTTTTATACATCATTTTTTTCATTATTTCTAGTTTTTATTAAAGTTATTATTTTTTAGGGGCTGTGCCTCTTACTGTTTTTGGATCTTGCATTCTATCATTATCAGTGTCGCTGAAAGATCCAGACAGCAACTGAAGTTCTCCTGCTAGTATACCTTGATTAATTAAACTTAACATATCCATAGGTATTGGAAAAGGATGCTTACTATCATCATAGCACCCACCTTTTTCACACTCATCAAACTTAGAAACATCTTGAGGATCTTCAAAAACACCTCTAACATTTATAGCTTCTAAACCTTCTGCATTGTATACATATAAATAATCTTCAATCATATATGCTTTCATTTTTCCTTTTGTATATCTATCAAAAGGTAACCATTGTATTGTATTAGAATTAACCATAGGTATTGTACCTATACCTGTAATATCTCCTACGTGAGAAATAGCTTCTTCAAAATTATACCTAATAGTTTTAGGTATTGGTTTAACTGTTCTGTATACAGGACATTTTGTATCTAAATTACAACACTTAGAAGCATCAACTGGTTCTACTCTAACGCATCCTAAATCTTGTTCTACATGTCTGCTTACAAATCCATTTTTTGCATAATCTCTTCTAATAAACATAGCTCTATAATGTTTAATATTAAATTTAATCTGAGACAAAGATATATGCTCATCATTATTTGATCTTCCACCTCTTACAAGGTTTAATAAATTATATGCTATTTCATTTAGGGTCATATTACTTTTTTGTTTTTTCTATAGATCTACCTCCAAAATAAGCTCCAATTACTGTAATTAAAACTAATTGTAATAAATCTGTCCATTTGTCTTCTACTACAAACTTAATAGTACCAGCATCAATAAATATCATTATAACTGTTGATACTACTAAGAATGCTAAAACTAATGGTCTGATGTTTTTAGATAACCATGAATCAGAACTCATGTCTGCTTGCCATCTGGAAGTTATTTCTTTTTCCATTTGAGTTTCATAGTTAGCTATTAATTCTTTTACTTTTAATTCAGCAGCAAGTTTTTCTTCTTTAGATGTATGTAAGTTATCTATAACTCCACCCACACCTTCTATAAGTTCTTTAGCTCCTCCTGAAAATATTTTACTTATTATACTCATAATTTATAATTTAATGTCTTGTTTCATTATTACGTCTATTGTACTTGAACCATTTAATAATTTAATATATAAAGAATATTGTGAATTATCATATGGAATAATATCTTCATTGTCAAGTATAAGGGTATTCCCATTTTCTACTAAAAGATTTTTAGCCATGTAATAAGTTTGATATTGCTTTGTAGCCTCATCAAAATTTAAGCTATCTTCTTCATCAAAGTTTCTTCTATGTTCAAAATAATCTTCACTAACATCTTTAGAAAAATATAAATCTACATACGCATCTTCTGTATCATGAGTATTACATATACTAATATAGTATAATTGCCCACTTATATTTTCTCTAACATCTATTAATACTTGAGCAGTATTACCGCTTATATTTTTATATATCAGTCCTTTGTTGTATTTACTCATATTCCTTCTATATATTTAATATCTTCCATTTCTTCTTGTGTTATACCTGTATTATCTCCTACCCACCCAGATGGATATTCCTTAGTATATTCTTCTAAAGCTGCCGCAGATTCAAATGTAGCTATATAACCATCAATTGTTTCACTTGTAACTACTATATATTTTGTTTCATCTATACTTTTGTGTAAATATATTATTTTACTTTTATCTGCTAGTGCAAAAGAATTTGTATTTATTATATAATAATTCATTATACTGATGTAAGATTAGAGTTACCATTTATTACAAAACTAGGATGACTGTTGCCACTAGAATCTGTACCGTCATTTTCAAATTTATAATACGCTTCTAAATCACTAGCTGCTGAATGAGTTTTTGCGTCCATTCTTGCTCCTGAGTTATACAGCTCAGAAACTTCTGATGCACTTAATTTTTTATTCCAAACAGTTAAATCATTAAATTCAGTTTCTGCATTATTACCAGATTTAGTATAAGTATTCCAAGTATTACTTCCTAATGCTATTTGTCTGTCTGTACTACTTGACATATTCATAGTTCCTGAATGTAAACCACTAGGATAATGCCCATTACCTAAATCTGTTGCATTCCAATAAACATTTATATTTGTATTTGCAAAACTATCAGCCGATCCCTTTGTAAAAGTTATCATAGTAAAATCATCGTTACCAGTGTTTCCTCTATTTGAACTACTCCAATACGTAGCACCTAATCCGGCTGCTGCATATGCTGCTGCATGGTTTCCAGAATTAGAGTGGAATAACCAAAAGTTTTGTTTCTTTGTACTACTTGTACTACTCCTCATTTCCCAATATAATCTATTATTAGATTCATGATAAAAACAACGTATCATATTACTACTAGCGTTAGTACTGCCTGTTTCATTAGAAGAAAACAAATGTATATTAGTATTTAGAGATGAGTTCCACCCAGGTTTTACCCAAAACGACACACTAAACGCACTATCTTCTGTGTAATTCATTAAGCCATTTCCGTCTGCAATATATATAGCTTGAGCTGATCCAGTAGTAATAGATTTAGAAACTGAATAAGAATCAGCAAAAGAACTAGGAAGAGTACCACTATTTACATCTGCTATAGCAGCATATGCTTTAGCATTAATAGAGTTTACACTTGCTATAGCTACACTATTTATATGACTTATATTTCCCATTATGATAGTTTTACAGTAGTATTATCTGGATTAAACCACATTTTATCATCTATTATAGTATATCCTACTATTCTAACATAATCACCACTTCCTGTTGGTACTGTTGCTGATATATTACCATCATCAGTAAGATACAAAGGAGAGCCAGCATTTCCTACTGCTACAGCTCCACCTGTAAATGTATACATACCTCTTAATAACATTCCTACAGAATTAGCTGCCCCAGTACCTAAAGCTACTGCCATTAAATTTACAGAATTAGCATTATCAGAATCAGCAGTCACCCATTGAACACACTCTTCTGCTGCTGACTCTTCTTCACAGTCTGCTGTATTATCAAGAATATAACACCTGCCAGCATTGACGCTAGTACCTCCAAAATACATAACATCTCCTTCATGAGAACCAACTGTACCGGCTATACCTTCAGGATGAAAATTACGTGATCCAAATTTTTCATACTTCTGTGCCATTTATTAATCTATTTTAGTTATTAAAACTGTTACATCATCAGCTGATGGCGCTACATTAAATGTTAATACAACTCTATTTATAGTAGATCTAACTACTTGTGCGTGTACAGTTTCATAAGAACTTGAGTCATATAGTTGCACCATTACATTTCTTGTACCTAAATCGTGATCAACATTTGATGATGTAGCTCCTCCTACAGTTGTTGTGTAAGATCTTGCTGCTAAATTACCAGGTGTAAGAACAACAGTATCAACTGATCCAGCTAATGCTTGATCATCAGTAGCATAAGCAACTCCTAAAGCTGTTCTAGCAGCAGATGCTGAAGTTGCTCCAGTACCTCCAAGAGAAACAGGAACTGTACCAGCTGTAATAGCTTGACCAGATAGACTTAAATAATTACCACTTACTGAAGCTAAAGTTACATCTGTTGAATTATCTGTTCCTGCAGCATCACACCCAATACTTGCTCTAAGTGTTGCACCACTTTCAGCAACAGGGTCTGTAGTTCCATCTCCAACAATCATTTCACCATCTCCTAAAACAGCCATTGCTGTTACAGCTCCAGTTCCAGATCCTAATAGTATACCACCATCTGTTAAAGATGTTGCACCTGTTCCACCTTTTGCAACTGTAACTGTATCACTTAATGTAGATCCTGCTGCTGTAACTGTAATGTTACCAGTACCATCGAAAGAAACTCCGTTTATGTTTCTAGCTGTAGCTAATGCCGTGGCCGTAGCTGCATTACCTGATGTATCCTGACTACCACTTGTATTTACACCAGGAAGATTTATATTTCCAGTTCCGTCAAATGACACACCACCAATGTTTCTTGCCGTAGCTAAAGCAGTTGCAGTTGCAGCATTACCAGTACACGATCCAGATGAACCTGAAGTGTTACCAGTTACGTTACCAGTTAAGTTACCTGAAAACCCATCAGCAGAAGTAATTTTACCAGCTTCTATATCTGCTAAATCATAACCAGTACCAGAAGTATTTACTGTAGCTCCAGGCTCAGCTTGTAATTCATCAAAGAATATAAATGGATTACCACTTGCACTTCTATCTCTAAATATACCTGAGTATTTTTGAGTACCATCACCATATGCTCCATAAAAACCAAAATCAACATCATCAGCATCTGCAGACTGATCTTTAGCTAATTTTAACATACTATCAGCTATTGCAACTGTAGTTGAATCAACTGTTGTTGTAGTACCATCAACATTTAAAGTACCTGAAACAGAGAAGTTACCAGTAACAGTTGTATTACCTTCTAACTGAATATCACTAGCAGCATCTAAAGTAATTGTAGTAGCTGCAACTTCTATATCATTTGCAGTTGGAGAATTAATATATGCATTAGCATCTCTAAACTGTATTTTAGTAGTAGTTCCAAAAGTTTTTACACCAGTAAATGTTTGTGCTCCAGATAATGTAACATCTCCAGTGTTTGTTGTATATCCTGCACCATTTGTTATAGCATTGTTATTTAATGATATATTAGAACTACCATCGAAAGCAACACCTGCTATAGTTTTTGTTGCAGCTAATTTTGTAGCTGTAGCCGCATTACCACTAGTATCTTGATTACCACCACTATTAACTCCAGGTAAATCAATATTACCAGACCCGTCAAAACTAACTCCTCCTATATTCCTAGCAGTTTCAAGAGCTGTTGCTGTAGCAGCGTTACCAGAAGTGTCCTGGTTACCTCCAGTATTTACACCTGGTAAGTTAATATTGCCTGTACCATCGAAGCTTACACCACCTATATTTCTAGCTGTTGCAAGTGCAGTAGCTGTTGCTGCGTTACCTGTACATGAACCTGAAGATCCAGAAGTATTACCTGTAACATTACCAGTTATATTACCAGTAAATGTTGCAGTAACTCCTGTAGCAGTAAGCATTCCTGAACTAGAATTGAATGTTAAATTAGTACCTGATTTAGGAGCTAAATTACCTGTTGCAGCTGTTGTAAATAATACATTACAAGAAGTATCAGAACTTTCATCAGCAACTGTAACAGTTGTTGCTATTGCAGCAGTACCTGTCGTGTTCTGATTAAGTGTACCTACAGTTATAGCACCTCCAGCTGCCATAGATATGTCAGAAGATGCACTGTTTATATTTGAAAATATTTGATCTTCAAAATTAGAGAAAGTTATATTTTTAGTAGGATCATTTGTTGCACTCTCATCAGAGAAAGCAACTAAATCAGCTTGTGCTATTGCTGTTGCTGTTGTTAAACTACTATCACTTATATCTAAAGTTACTGTAGGAGCTGGTCCACTACTATTAGCTACTGATATACCATTACCAGCATTTACTCCTGTTACATCTCCAGATGATGAAGTTAACGCAACAAATTCTGTTCCATTATGAAATTTACATACATTATTATCACTATCGTAAAAAATACGTCCTTCATAATCTTCACCTGCAGCACCGGGATTTCCAGCTAAATGTTGTAACGTTACGTTCGTTAATTGATTTTTATTTAGATCTATGTCTACTAAATGTTTTATACTTGCCATTTTATTTTTGTTTTATATTGTTTATTTTAATTAAAAAAAGCCTTTCCTGAAAAAGAACTTTGAAAATCTAAAGTAACTTGATTATCACTATTGTAGGTTATTTTACCTATTACAACTTGATTGCTAGAGTCAACGACTGTGACTGAACATTTCTTACTTAGGTTATGTGTTATAACCCATTGTGATGCAGGAACTCCTTGATCATGTGTATAATTCGCATCTCCTGAATAAATGTTGTTTGTTACTTTAGCCTGCTTTAACCATTTTGCCATATCTATATATTTATGTATTTTGTTTTACCGTCTATTTTTTTTGCTAATGTTAATTTTTTTCTGTTTTCACGATGTGTAACATAACTCACATGTATCCAATTAGGATTATCATCATCTCCAAATTCCCATATTAATTGATCAAATGTTAAATTATCTTTTATATAATGAAACATTTCTGCATTTGTTTTATATCCAAATGTATCATCTAAATCTAAAGCTTGACCTTTCATATGTTGTGAATTTTTAGATCCGCCTATAGCTGTATTTACAGGCTTTCCTCTAAACATACTAGTTATTTTTATAGGACCTCCAACCCATTCTCGTAATGGTTCAAATAAATCTCTAGCAATTTCGTGCATACATTTTAATTGCTCAGGACCAGGAGTATTATCTAAACCTAATCTTAATGCTGTATTACTTGTTACTGCTTCTTTATAACTTATATGTTCACTTATTTTTTTCATTTATTATGCTTTTTTAAATATTGCGTATTCTACTACTACAGACTCATCTATTGCAATTACTTCTATACCAAGATTTACTTTAGCTGGAATATATGCAAATTCTCCTGTAGTTATTTGTGCGTAAGCTGTACCTCCTGCAGTTCTTATATCTACAGGTTTACTGTTTGTACTACTTATATTTTTTATATATACATAATGAGCTCCAGTACTAGCTGCTGCTAATTCTGTAGGTCCACTATGCAATACAGTGATTCTACCTACATCCGCAGGATCTGTAGTAGTTAAAGTATTTGTTAAAGATAAATTAATACTATCTAATAAAGCGTTTGAGCTAGATATGCCTAATGTTGCGTTTACTGTTGCCATGTGTTTTTATTTTTTTATTTTAATTTTTATTATGATGCTTCAAATATCATTACTTCTAATACTGGATCTCCAGAAGCAGCGTCTGCTACTAAATCTACTGAAGAATCCCAAGGATAAAATGCAAATTCTCCAGCTCCTAAAGTTATATTAGTATAATCTAAAGCTGCATTAGTGTCAGCATTTTCACCTATAGTTATTATTTCTGCCGCTACAATACTTGTATTATGAAGTAAAACATATGCTTTTCCATAAGAAGCATTTCCTATTACTATGTTTGCTGTTTCTAGATTAGATGCTCCTGAAGCTATAACTTTTCTAAAACTTCTATAATCTCCACCTACTGTTAAAACTTTACTTAATAATACGTTTAAACTGTCTGTTGAAACATTTGAACTTGATAGGTTTAATTTTGCTGTTAATGTTGCCATTTGTTTTATTTATTTTATTGTTATTTTTCTTTCTACGCTTCCATCACTATATATATATAATAAAAGCTTATTTCTTATTTCTTTACTTGGTCTGCCTAATAAATCGGTTACTAGTATTAATTCTTTAGCTTCTACAACTCTAGACATTAAAGGTCCAGCATACGTGCCATAACAATATTCATAAGTTAATTGGCATATACTATCCCATTCATTTTCACAGCAGTATTCATCTACTTCTATAACCCAAGCATAACATCCATCATTTAAAAAGAAAGGCTCTCCAGGTTCTGTAGCGCTACAATCAGCAGCATATAAACATCCTAAAGAATCATGTCCTAAAATTACATTTGCTAATGGGTTGTAGTTCCACGCATTTGGGTCCATGCATCCGACAATCGCTTCAATACACGAACCGTTGTCAGTATTAGCAAGTGAATCATAGTTAATAGCAGTACTATCAGTACAGCCGTAAATGTAAGCAATACAACTGAAATCTTCTGTATTAGCGTTGGGGTTGTAGTTGAGGGCTGCAGGGTCAGTACAACCATACACAAAAGGAATACAAGTATTATTATCAACATTGGCTAAAGGGTTAAAGTTAAACATAGTGCTGTCTGTACATCCATATATAGGAAGTATACAGCTAAAATCATCTGTATTGCAAGTATCACAGTAATTTAATGCAATAGGATTAGTACACCCTAATATAATAGGTATACAAGTTCCATTGTCTGTGTTAGCTAATGGATCATAATTAAATGCAGATGTATCCATACAACCATATATAAACGGAATACAACTACCATTATCAGTATTAGCTAAACTATTATAATTAAACATTGTAGCGTCCATACATCCATATATGTAAGGAACACAACTACTATCATCTACATTTGCTAAAGGTGCGTAGTTCCACATACTAGTATCAGTACAACCATAAACTACACCCTCACAAGTTCCGTCATCTGTATTTGCTAGAGGATTATAATTAAAAGCTATAGGAGATGTACAACCAAATATAACTTGAATACAAGTATCTGGAGTATTAGCATTAGGATTATAATTAAATGCTAAAGGTTGCATACATCCTGTAATAACAGGTAAACATCCTCCATTGTCTACATTAGCTAGATTGTTATAATTAAAAGCCAATGGATCAGTACATCCAAATACTGCTGAGGTTATACAACTATCTTGTACATTTATATCTGTATAATACCCATTTGCTGTATCAACATGGTATTCTAAATATGCTGGTGATATACAACCAGGATAATAATAACAAGGTAAAGCTGTATTAGCACTATCAATATAATTAAATGCTAAACTATCTAAACATCCATAAACTTTTTCTTCACATATATTACCACAATATGTAGTAGTAGTATAAGTATTAAAAGGTATTATAAATGGAGGTTGTATACTTATTGTTGTATCTCCTAATGGATTTATTAATGTAAATCCACATTCAACAGCAGTATGCTGTGCTTGTTGAGATACAAAAAGTTTTGCGTTAACTTCAGCTGGAGCATATAAACCTAAATCAAAAGTTTGATTAAATGATTGAGATGTCATAATAAATATAGAAGTATCTGCATCTTGCCATATCTCTAATCTTGTTCCTACCCAACCATTACCTATAAGATCATGTAATATTAATGTATATCCACAAGAATCAATATCTTCCATTGTATTTGCAATAGGATCATAGTTATACATTGTACTATCAATACAACCATATATTTTTAAAACTGTACAACTACTATCGTCTACTGTAGCTAATGGATTATATTCTACATAATCATCATCCATACAACCTGGTACAGGTGGTGGAGGTATGCAAGTGTCAGATAAAAACGTATGTGAAGAATCGTTGCCAAAATTAGGAACATCTCCAAAAACTAAGGTGTCTCCACACTGTACTACATAATACGATCCATCTTGTCCTCCCCACAATGTACCAGCTAATCCATCTCCATAAGTATCGTTTATAGTAAAAGTTAAATTACCTTGAGGTAAACAATTTACTATATATTGAGGTTGATAGTCAGGAACATTTGTATAAGGTCCTCCTGTTAAAAGTATATTACCTAATGAATCTTCAATTTCCCAAGAAGTTTCTTCTGGGTATTGATCTAAATTTACTATTATTAAAGTTGGCACGCACGGTGGAGGTGGTCCAGGTGGCGGGCAAGGTAATATAGTTATTGTACTATCTCTTTGAAAAAATGATCCTACTACTGGGTCCCAAGATAATATTGGTCCTTGACAAATATTACCTACTCTAAAACTAGCAGGCTGTTGTGACACCCATCCATCTCCAAAACTATCATTTAAAGTAACAGTATAGTTACCACTCCAAACATCTATAATAGTATCTAAATATTCATATTGAGTTGTTGGTTGATAAAATATTGATGTATCACCTGTAGAGTCAGATACCATAAAAAAGTTAGACTCTGTTGGAGCATAGTAATCAAATTGTACTTGAAACCTAACCCAAGAATCATATGCACAGCAATTTTTAGGTGCTGCACAAGATACTATAGTTAGTAATAATATAAATAATAATTTTTTCATTCTTTGTTTTTTACTTTTTCAAATGCACTAATTCCAAAACATCCTAATGTTACCATAACAAATGAATTATATATAGTATCATTAATTTCTAATTCTCCTCCTCCTACATACCCCATGTATATAACAGCAGTACCTAAATCTATAATAGCAAATAATACCATAATAGCAAAAGATATAAAACCAACTACATTCTTTTCATTAATATCATTTTTATTTTTAAATAATTTCCACATTATTTTTTCTTTTTTGCTCCTCCCCAATACTCTGTAGCAAATCCTTCTTCTACTAGTGTATCGTTTATATTCATATCATCTATATGTAAAGTGCCAAGTACTCTTCCGTACTTACCTACTTCTTTGCTTTCTAAAACAAAATCACCATCACCTAGTAATTCTATTAATTTATCTTTAGAAGCTAAACCTCTAGCTTTTTCTTCTAGATCTCTTGTTCTTGATTCAGGAGTATCTATACCTGCTAGCCTTATTCTTTTGTGTATAGTAATATCAAATCCTAAATCTATATTAGCATCTACTGTGTCACCATCTACTACTCTATCTAATTTTGCTTTATACGTATACATTAAAAATCACTCATTAATATGTTATCTATTTCTTCTTGTACTTCTTCTCTTGTTGCTAACATTTTAAA
>TARA_R110002012_G_scaffold246653_1_pt1 | contig 16769 bp, 38 predicted proteins | sample TARA_R110002012 | Tara Oceans TARA_R110002012 (sample SAMEA4396515) | marine metagenome | biome: Westerlies Biome; feature: [DCM] deep chlorophyll maximum layer (ENVO:01000326); material: water (ENVO:00002006), including particulate matter (ENVO:01000060) such as... | depth 40 m
GTAAGTGAAAAAGCTAGAATCCTTAACCAAAGCGGAGCAATCAAATGGATTTTTACACATTAAAATTGAAAATTTTAAGCTATGGCAGAATCGTTTTGCCTATGGCATTTTTATTATTCACAATAATAACAGGGAGTTAAGCCATGTATAAAGACACTATACAACTAATGCTTGAAGAAATCGAAGTGGTTGAGAGCCACTTAGATGCCCTTAAAAGCATTGAAGAGAACCCTAGCAAGGTTAAACCTTTTTGGGAACACAAAAAGGGACATAAGCCACTACTTCTCGCTATTTTAGAGCAAGATTTAGCAGTTGCCGTCAGAAACTTGAAATCTAGAATCGACGAACTAGAAAATAACACAATAACAGGGAGTTAAACCATGAGCATAAAAGAAGAAATGAAAGATGCACTACTTCTCACCTCCGGTGAGATGACCGAATGGGGTTACCAATTATGGAATAATTTCATATATGGAGCCTATGCAGAGTCTGACCACACAGTCTCATTAAAAATGAGAGATGCGAGCAAGAAAGACCAACGAACTTTCGTTGTTTCTAAATATACATTGCTTTTAGCCCTAGAATTTAACTGTTCTTATGGCTATGCACAGAAAGTGATAGTTAAATTGTTCGCGAAGGACAAACTAGCGTCAATAACTAACGAGTTTATTGATGATTTGAAGGAACTTGGAAAATGAAACCTAACGAATTACAGATAGGAATTAAAAACCTACGCGACTTTCTAAAGAAAGTAGCCAAAAAGATGCCCGATAAGAATAATCGCGGATTTGTAGACCACATGGACTACCTAGCGGACGTATTAGACGGCATGGAAGGGATACTCAACTACGTAGATAATCCACATTTGGATTATTTGCAAAAGCTAGAACAAAAATACGAAGGAGACCATAAATGAGAACTATGTCAAAGAACGTACGAATGGCTTGCTTTTTAGCGGAAGAAATAAAAAAACAAATCAAAAACCGCAAGAGAGCCATGCTAGGAAAGGGGATGTTTAATAAACATACCCTTAAACACCTTTCTCGCGATTTTAATATCGAAGAAATGGTAAATAACTACCTATTTACACCAAAGGAGAGCAAATGAAAACACTAGAACGCGTACTAATATTTCTCGAATCTGACAAATTTGGGAAATTTGTAATCCTGTGGGCGACCATAGGGCTATTGGCTCAACTAATTCGAGCCGTCATATAATATTATTTCTAGCTTTGAAACGTAAGTGAAAAAGCTAGAAATAATAAAAAGCAATCGACAACCAACCGCCGAAATCGGCAAGGGAACAAAAATGTACACAATAAAAGAACTGAACGCTATGGCTCACTCTAGAGTGAAGAAATTAGCTATTGGAAGGGCTAAACAGGACGGCATTAAGACGTCTTGGATTCAGACCACATCCAAGGATGAATTGATTGATTTTGTCATCAATGGTCGGAAAAAAGAACCTAGCCCAACGCCAACACCTAAACCACAGGGCACACCGCCACAAGAGAGCGCTCCATCACCGAAGTCGAATGGTAATGGTGGGCTAGAAGGGATGATTACCGACATGGTAATGGAGAGAGTTGGAGACAAGATAAATGATGGTATCGGTAGTGCCATTAAGGAGACCGAAGATACTCTAATAGAGACTTTCCATGAGCGGTCGGCTGAAATCAGCGACAAAGTGGACAAAAAGATTGCCACTTTACAACGTCCTGTTAAGGTCTATATCAACGACGTAGCAACCAAGGATGTGAAGGGAATTAAGCACAAGAAATTTCCGTTTGTGCTAGAATGCTTGAAACATTTTAAGCGTGTATGGTTGTGTGGTCCGAGTGGTACAGGGAAGTCGTACCTTATCGAACAATGTGCTGATGCTTTGGGTTTTTCTACCGACAATAAAAACTACGAATATCTCAAGGGCTCCGGTGGGGTGACAGAGTCACATATGACGGGAAGAATGACGTTTGACGGCACGTTTATAGATGGCTCGGTATCTAGGGCATTTCGAGATGGTAGCTTTCTATGTTTGGACGAATTTGACGGATTTGATGCAAATGCCGGACTAGTATTTAATAGCGTGCTAGACAACCAAGGCATTTTAGCGACACCAAATGACAAAGAAAGACCATTTGCTAGAAAGCATGACGACTTTCATGTGGCAGTAGCGAGTAACACATGGGGAGACGGAAACGACTTCGATTTCGCCGGACGTGGACAACTTGATTTAGCTACGCTAGACAGACTACAATCCGTCAAGGTCTATGTGGACTACGATAAGAATGTAGAACGCTCACTATCCGGGGATTACTCAGATATGGCTGAGTGCCTGTGGAGTCTGCGGAGCAAGTGCAATTCCAACCATGTTCGCAGAACAATCAGTACCCGGTTGTTTCTCGACGGACAAACTTGGATGCTAGCCGGGAAATCAATCAATAAGTTACTCGACATCATAACTACAGGATGGACGAAGGAAGAACTTGACAAAGTCAATTACAAGCAACTTAAAAGGGAGTACAAATAATGAATAGCATTTACGACAATATTCTAGCACCGAAAATCATCGACGATGAATTTGAAGGTAAGCACGGGATTATCCATATGCCTAACATGAGAACCATGATAGAATGTATATATGCCGATAAGATATTTTGGCATAACAATGGCGAAGATGGTTCTAGACGAGAGAAGTGGACTTATGGAAGAGAAGTTGTAGGGCGCGAGAATCTCAAAAGGGCGCTTACCATAGGTAGAACGTCGGATAAAATTATTCGACTATACCAAAAGCTACGCTCAGAAATGGAGATGGATGCTAGAATTTCCAAATTCGTAGGCAAGGGATTATCCTGTAAGCGGAAACGCGTAGTCAGGGATGACGGAGACGACCTAAGCATGGCTAGGCTAATGGGTGGAACTGACCAATACTGGTCAACTACTGAGAGAAAATCCAAGCGAGCAAACGTAAGGATAGGCATGAATATGGCTATTTCACATGGACACCGGGAAGAAGATTTTGCTAGGCTAGGAGCCACGCTAGGTTTGATTAGTGACGTCCTAACTAAAATGGGATTTGCTTTAGAAGTTGTAGCATACAACTTTGTTGAGTATGATGGCGAAAAAGATTGGAAATATTTTGGAATGTCAATCCCAATTAAGATGGCTAACGAACCATTAGATATTCATAGGCTGATGAGCGCGGGGTTACCGGGCTTGTTCCGAGATTTCTGCTTCGGTCTCATGGAAGAAAAATACGGATTTTGCTACGGCAAGGGGTATCAATGTGAAACCACAGATGCCTATAAGCGAGAACTCAACCTACTGCATGCCGTAGAGCAGAGATTTTGCAAGACAAACGCTCAGGCGGTGGATGGATTAGCGCAGACACTACAGGGTTTGGCGAATAAACCAAAATGGTTCCGGGGGTAATATATCTTTTTAGCCAAACCTAAAAAGATAGAATCAGATAAAATTATCCAATTCCAAGCTAGCACACAACCTATATATGCTTTGCATCTTAAAGCATATATAAATAACAATGAGAAAAAACGAAATGATGTTTACTGATATACCCGTAGCTATACTCGGTAGTGTTTTTAAATATATTGATGGCGAAGACGATGAGTTTGTAGACAATATTCGCATCGCAGAATATGGCAACAAAAATAGCGAGCGCTTATATGAAGAAAAAAAACGAAGTGGGTGCTGTGGGTTCGTCGATTATGTATGGGTACCATTTGACGTGAAAGGTAAAAAATATTATTTTGGCTACAATCATGGACATTAATTATTTATTCTGAAACGTAGTGAAAGAATAAATAATTAATAAAACAAAGGTGGCGAAATGAACATATTTGTACTTGATAAGTGCCCTGTCAAATCAGCGCAATTTCAATATGACAAGCACGTAGTAAAAATGATACTAGAATCTGCACAAATGCTATGTAGCGTCTACCATGAGCATAATATTGGTAATGTTCCATATAAAAAAACACACCATAACCACCCTTGCTCTGTTTGGGCTAGAACAGATATGGATAATTTTAATTGGTTAGTTGACCATGCACTTGCATTATGCAAGGAATATACACATAGATATGACAAAACCCATAAGTCCCAAAGCGTTATTGAATGGTGTCGTGAAAATGCTTTTAAATTAAGCATACCTAGGGTTGGGATAACTCCATTTGCCCAAGCTATGCCCGATGAATATAAAAATGACAATCCTGTACAAGCCTATAGGAGTTACTATATAGCAACAAAATTAAACAACAACCCAAAATGGACAAATAGGGACATGCCGACCATATTTAAATCACAACAAGAGAACGGCTCAAATTGAATTACGAGCCAAAATTGACAACCTATTTAATTAATTATTACTATTACTCTAGTGAGAGTAATAATTAATTAATAATAAAACAAGGGGGCGAAAATGACGAAAACAGAAAAACTGAAACGAATGACCGAACTAGCGGAAGGACTAGGCGAAAAACAAAAAAGAAATTCCGATAGCCTTATGTCATTTTGCATGAACACAATCATCAGCGGAGTTGAGGTGGCTGTAAGTAACTGCTCGGACGAAGACATCTCCGACAGCGCAAGGATGAGAATAGCATCCACAATCATAGCATATATACAGGACTTTATACTCCCGGTTAAAGTAGCAATAGGCTCGGTGAATGAAGATTCCTGTGTCGATGGAACATACATAGCCAAACAACTTGGGGCGATTCCCGAACATACAAATATAATGGTGGAATCAAGCCGAGACGAAGATGGAATGCACATTAGGGTTGCCGTAGGGGTAGAGATGGATATACCGGACAAATTCAAGGAAATGCTAGAACTAGCCAACGAAGTGGGGAGCGCATAATGGGTTATACTCACTATTGGAAAGAAAAGCCACTTTGTAGCAGACTAAATCCGACTTGGCGAAAGTTTATAGAAGATGCGAGAACATTACTATGGTGCGAAGAGTCCTTAGAACTAGCGTGGAGAGAATTGGATATTGAAGATGCACCTCTTGTGTCCTACGAAGGTGGAATCAGATTCAACGGCATAGGGCTAGACGGACACGAAACATTTGTGCTAGAGCGGATAGATACCGAGTTTGGATTTTGCAAAACCGCATATAAGCCATACGATAAGCTAGTTACCGCAGTTTTATCGCTAGCCAAGTACCACACAATACTATATGATGTGTCATCTGATGGAGAACCCCATGAATGGGATGATGGCGTAGAGTATGCTAGCAAAATACTTGGTATAAAAATACCACACCCTTTTAACCCACAATACAAACACAAAGGAGGTGTCAATATGACACTACACGAAATACCACTAACAGACTCAACTAAAATCCTTATTACCAAGGACACAATAAACGAAAAGACCTTTGGTCAGATTCGCGTGTGGACTAAGCCAAAGGATAGCGATGACTATATCCCCACGAAAAAAGGGGTAGCATTTGATTTGTCGAAAACGAGCGAGTTAGTTCAGGGCTTGCTCACCCTTGAAGATGAAGGCGCTAAGGCATAGTGCCCTAGCCAACAAACAGGGGGGCGGTTATATGGTTTTCCGCCCTCCTGTATTTTTAATCACCAAAACGGAGATATAAGCATGGGTAAAATACGAGAAAGCGAAGTAAAAAAAAGCGACGTAACCACCGAACAACAAATAACAATTTGGCTTACTATGACGGACTTAGGTTGGTTGGTTGAAGAGAAAAAAAGATTATCCGCGAAGGGTTGGAAGGTTGGGATTCGAGAAGACGGATATGGTAGAATAGCCCTGTGGAGGACAAGATGATAAGCGACTATGTGTTATTATTAGCGTTTTGGGTGCTAATAATTTGGGTGTGCACATTTTTGTTAAGCATCAAGAAGGAGAATGAAAAATGAAAGAAACAGACACTAATTGGATTGACGACCCAACGCAAACTAAGTTACAGGAAATACTATTTGCTCTTTATGATTTAAACAAAATTGGGGATAATTGGTGGGGCAAAGAACACCTACATGAACAAATATGTAAGCTAGAAATATTGGAACAGGAGTTATTTCCAAGAAATAAACAGGAGAATGAAAAATGAAAGAAAATATTTTAATCCTAGAATCATGGCTCGAGAGATATAGGTGCGCTCTGCAAGAAATTGCCGATGCTAGCGCCACATCTCACCACGCTCACCACCTGTCACAAATAGCGCAAAGCGCACTAGATGGCGAGCCTACAACCGCAGACGAGCACAATATTGACTTGGGAGACAGGTCGAGAGAAGAGAAAATAAAAAAGGAGCGAAAATGAACACGAGTAAAATAACAGAACTCACCGAAAAAGAACCCACGCTAGAAGAATTACAAGAAATCGTAGGTGGGTACATACAAATAGTAACATCTAAAGATGGAACCGCAGATATAATCATGGACGAAGAAGGAAAATTAAAAAATAAAAATATTAACGTCTACGCTACACAATTATGGCAAGGCGATGATATTAGAGATTGGAAAGACATTATTCATGGAAACGTCGCCGTCTGTAGGGAGAAAGCGCGCCTTACATAATATATAAAAAGAAAGGGGCGTTTCACGCGCCCCTTTCGCAACCAACAACTTATAACTTAGATTAGGAGACACCAATATAAACGATTCGTTGTTGGTTCAATTTAACACACTAATTAACTAACTAGCTAATACATTTTTTATATCGCCTATAGTCGGGTATATTTTATTGTCCGCGTCTTCCTGTGATAATATAAACTTCTTAGAATCAGATTTCTCGCTCTCCCACTCGTCGGGCTTGTCCATGATACCCAATGGTGAAAACTTATACGAAATATTAGCCGGAACGTCATTCCAATGTCTAAGTTCTAGCGCAAGCTTCTGTATCTCTTTAAAAGCGGTTCCTTTACCTACCTTACCCTTTTTAGCCATCTTGCAGATGCTAACAATACCATCCGTAACCTGATACACCTTGCTAGCGCTATTTTTTAAGTGAGCCCCTAGGTGGTCTCGTTGTTCTTTGTAATCTTTTTTTAGCATCTCTATTCCTTTAAATCGTCAAACTTGTTAATATCTTTTACATTGTCTATAGAGACACTAAGCCACTTCTCATCCTTGCTGTTATAATTCTCACATATAACTATTACCACTTCTTCATTAATCTTCCACCCGGCGTCTTTCCATATTTCGGGAGGTAGGTTGACTACCTTGTTACTATTATTTTTTAAAATATATTTATCCATGACGGTACTTGTCCTTATTTAACTTATTTAATGCTAAGAAAATCTCGCTAGGCTCAACTTCCTTTTCCTCACCATCTTCGTCTACGTAGTAATAAACAAGTGGGGCATCGCAACATTTTGAGTGCTGGGGTTTCGCTGGAACCACGCTAGAATCTTTACTTAGGGTAATGTCGGAATTGGGACTGTCCCGCCTGCTAGCTCGCTCGCTGCGGGCTCGCTGCTTAGTGCTAGAATCTTGAAAAGATTCTATTCTTGCCAGTCTGAGCACCTTTTTAGCTAAATCAAGAGAGAACAAAAGCGATGCCGAATAATCTAGCACATCCAAATTTTCCACTTCCCGGTGGATTAGTTTCTGTAATTTACCCTTATCCATTTTCTTCGTATAATTCGTCTAGGTATTCCTGAGCATCACAAACCTTTTTTTCTATCCTATGTAGTCTCCATAGCATACTCAAATTTAAAACTAGCACCATCAACATAGTAAATTCCCAATACGGGAAATATTCAACGCTAAACAATGCCTCCCAATAATATCTCATTTCATAGCCTTTATGTGGTATGATGGCGGTGCTAGAAATTTCTCAATCCCCAGCTTGACCTTTTTAAAGAAAAGGTCTTCCTTTCCTCGATAGTTGTTCGGTATGTTCTTCTTTTTTGGCATTATTTACCTCCGTGTATTATGTTTCTGTCTATCCACTCTTTCAAAATGGATAAAATCATTCCACCAATTAATATTCCTATTCCCCATAAAACAATAGTAATTCCCAATATAAGTAGGTTTGCTATCCACTCTGCTATGTCAATCATTATCATGTCACTTCTCCAAGTTTTAGGCGCACATGAAGGAGACTGCTATGCGGAGCAATAGGTTGTATGTCGGCAACCCGAGAAACACATGCGCCTATTATTTTTGATAAATTATTATTCACATTCAAAACAAATTTGTTTTTCTTTGCCGTAGCTAGGGAAATCATCGTAATGTACAATTAGCACGTGCTTATTCAATGATGCGCGCTCTCTTTCCCAACAGCGCTTACATTTTGGGCAATATTTAATTTTAACATCAGCATTTCGCCCGTCAACCGGGCGCCTAGCCTTATATTTACCTCTTATCATAGGGGCGAGACTAATTATCATCCTTTTTTCTTTATGATAATACTAAAAAAGTGGCGCCAACCATATTCATTCAGCATCATCTCACCCCTAATGAGTTTACAAGATTGTTAAACTGGTTATTAAATTCGTCTTTTTCAGAGCTAGCACCGACGCCAGACTGTTTACCAGAACTGTCTTTGGTCTTGGTTTTTGGCTCTTTTTTTCTAGCTTTTTCCTTTGCTTTTGCTATGGACTGTTCAAGGTGGACAGACTTCTTTGAATAGTAAAATCCCTCTTCGCATTCCTTACATAATTGCTCAGATACTTTCAGTTCAGCGCTTGATGTTTTTTCGTGACCGCAAGCATCACACATCCAATTAAAGTTCTTCTTTAACACAAGTTTTTTAGCTGTCTTTGATTCGCTCAATAGCTCGTCTTCATATCTCTCTTGATTTAGCCAAGTGCTAGCCATCGGTATAAAGCTAGGCTCTGTACCCGACAGGCGCCAATGCTTAATGTAAGACTTTAAGCCGTTAATAATTGTATCTAAAGCAACACCACTTTTCCTAAGAGAAACGTATTTCTCTACCGCCCTTTTCTTACTATCTCGTCTTGGATATATTGACCAAAATTCTTTTTCAAATTCATCAGAATAATTATTTTTTGTTTTTTTACTTACTGATTTAACTTCTACTTCTACTTCTACTTCTTTATTGGATGGCGGTGCTATAGCGGTGCCATTTTTCTTTTCCCATCTTGCTTTTGCGCCCATCTTACCCGAGTTGCTCTTCCTGTCTCGGTATTCATTCATTTTTGACCTTTCTTTTTCTAGGCGCTTGTTATAGTTCCTTCCGTCTTTCTCATAAAAACAATGCTTGATAGCCGACCAATCCGAATCAAATTCGGGATGATTGTCACAAAGTCTCATTAATTGTTGTATATCTGTAGGCAATGAACCCTCAATCCATTCATGTAGCAAAAGAGTTGTGTACATCCCCCTTTGCGCCATTGACATTAATCTAACATTCATATCTGATAAAAAATCGCCGGCATACATATGAAATGATGGCGCCTTATTACTTCTTTTATTTTGCATTTATGTCTCCTGTTATTATATCGTCCTTTTTAACGGAAAAATGTTCAATTTTAGGGAATCTTTTTGTAATAAAGACCACATCCCCGTTAATTGATGATATTTCACCGCTTACAAAAATTGTGTCCCCGTCAGGGTTTACTGTTTTTGCGGTAACTCTATCTCCTATGTTAAAGTTGTTTAATTTCACGTTCTATTTCGTCTCTTCTTTGAGCGTATATTTCTAGTTCTTCGTCTAGTTTTTCCTGACCGCTATTTCTGTATTCTTCATCGTCCGCTATCAGCTCAAGAAAATCCCCGTATGGAAGAATAGCGTATATTTCACCCCTGTCTTCCTTAACGACCTGTAAATCAACCACGCTAGAATCGGGTTTAATCCAATTTGCTATTTTTTTTCTGACCTTGCATTGCACTCTCCAATCTTTATCGGGTGTACTTAATAAAACATCAACTTCTTCCGTGTGTCCCAAGGACAAGCCGTTGCTCGCATAGGCTCTTTGAGATTCTATTGAGTGTTCTTTCGCTAGGTTGGTCACTTCTCTCTCAAAGCGATTACCTTTTTGTTTGCTTTTACTAGGCATATTTACTCCTTAATAAAATAATGAATGGGGGGAGGAAAAATTGAAAGGAAAACCGCCCCCCATTTGGGGAAACCCTACGTAAGTGCAAGTGAATAATTATCACCGACAACCACGTCCCCTAGGTAAGTGTATTTTGCATAAGACGACGTGTTTCCTGTCTTAGCATTAGAGTAGCTCATCATCGTAGTCTGAATGCCGTGCCCTTCTTTTTTTAGTCTATGAACAATATCTGCAAGCCTTGTTATGCCAAACTCCTGTATAGCAAACCAAGATGTTATGCGGTTGTTCTTTTTTAGGTAATCTAAGACGATGTCTTTCTGTGTCGTTTTAGAACGGGAGGTCGTCATCGTCACCTCCATCGTCAAACATGGTTACAGCTTTGTCTACGGGGGTGGGCTTTTCAGCAACGGAGTCCCTAAAGTCATCAGCTAGCTTTGTTATTTCTTGCTCGGAAAGTTCGTATATTTTCCGGTCTCCAATTAACGGCTTGCTGAAAGACTCAAACTTGTCCCTACCAAATTCGTTAATAAGCTTAGTAAGCATCTCAACCTTAACGTCTTTCTTATTCGGGGTGTACCCTCCTTCTTTTTCTTCATTTGTGCCGTCGCCATTTGACCTAGCAAGCATTTCTGCGGTTGCCATTAGTTTCCAATTTTCGTTATCGGAATTATTAACAAGCCAAGTAATATATCCATCGGGTACTTCTGACCAAGGTGTGCCCTTGTGTTTACCAAACGGAATATTAGACGTTCTTTTTTTATCTGTCCATTCAAGCGGTTCGTCTTCTTCCACCTTCACTACGGGGGCTTTGGTTGTTTTGCTAACGCCATTACTTGCATAGCTATTATTCTGTTGTGCAATAGCGTTTGCTACTTCGTCAGCAGATGCAATCTCTTCTCCGCCTAATCCAGCAAAAGCTAGCGCCCTTCCAAGGGATGATGTTTCTGCGTTTTCAAGCGCCGATGTTTTATTAATCATGGAGCTACCAAACACTTCTAGGGCGTGCCCTGTCCAAATGAGCTCACCATGTGTTATAGTGGACTTCATTATGACCTTATCGTCGTCAATGCTGACAATTTCAGTAGTCACAGAGCAGTCCCCCTCCAATTTTTCATGGAGAAGGACTATTCTCTCTGCTACTGTTCGGTATTCTTTTCCGTGTATGTTTACAGGCATACTTAAACCTTCCTGTACATTACCACTCCGTTAGTGGTGGTACGAATCCCTAGTTTCCTTCCGTTTTCTCGGTTGAATAACCAAACTCGATTAGCTATTGTGTTATACTGCCTTTTATTTAGCTTTCCGAGTTCAGCATATTCACCAAAATCAAGAGAGTGCATGTATCCATACTTACTCGTTCTAGTGAATTTCTTTCTTTTTTGTGGTGGCAGTGCACCTTTTTTTATTACTACGCTATTCATAGTTAGCAAACCTCTATTGCTGTTGTTGGTTGTTGTTTGTGTTCGTTTTGAAAGAAAACGACGTTTCTTCTTCTTCTTCGTATCCGTCAGGAACATCTCCGGTGTTCTTTATGTGCTCTATAATCGCTTTCTTATCGGGTTTTTCTGAAACCCGTGTTGGTAAGTCGTTGTCATATGAATATTTTATAAGTGTATCATCGTCTCCGAACTTTCTTGAGAGCCTAGTCGTCAACTTAAGGGTTCCATTTGGCATTTTCGACGTCTTCTTGTCGTTGTTTCTGAATTGCCCTTGCATAAAAGACTCCAATAAGGCTGAACGATAATTGATTTGATTTTGTATGGCATCAATTCTCCTGTCGTAGAACTCTTTAGATTCAACTTGCTTTTGCTGAATATCGGCTATCTCACCTTCAAGTTTCCCTATCATCCACAGAATTTGGTCTACGTGGATGTCTACTATATTGTCCTTGTCAACGCTTTCGCCCTGTAGCTCGTCTAAAAAACCTAAGTCATCTGACATCTATGTCCCCCCTTAGTGCTAGTAGTTTGTTGTTTTTTTTTGCAGGCAAGACGTTAAATCCTAAGTTTTCAGCCATTTTATAAACTCTAGTGTAAAAATCTTTAACGTCTTTTTCTGTTGTCTTTTCTGTTCTCTCAATTCTTAGCTTTAGGGTTTTGTCGTCATCAATTAACATCGCTTGCCCCCCTTACTACAACGTGATTAAAATAACCGCATGTTCCAGAATTAGCTACGCAATCTTTACCGGAAAACTTCCCATCTATAAAAACAGATAATTTACCTTCGATGCGCTTAAACATGGCTCCGGTACATTTTCCCACATTGTAATTGGCACATTCTTTCCGGGCTAAGCTGTTTGCTTTTTTCATCTTTCATTGCTACCTCTTTAATTATTAGTTCTTTCATAAAACTAAAAGAACTAATAATTAAATAGTAGCGAATGGCTTGTATTCTGTCTTCTTAATAAAATTAACAAGCTCCATTTCTGATATTATAAAATTTTTCCCATTTGGTTTACTAGCTTTAAGCTTGCCAGTTTGTATATATTGTCTAATTGTGCCCTGTGACACGTTTAGTTTCTCTGCAACCTGAGAAACTGATAGAAATTCTGTACCCACTAAATAACTCCTTTGTATTAATTATTATACGCTTGTATAGGTTACATGAACTTACTACTCTTTTTGGTGTGATACAAGCTCTTTTGTTATGTATGTTGCCGTTGTTGGCACAGTAACTATAGATGAAAATGCCACAATGAGAACCCTGACAAAAAGAACAGGGAACACTGTGATTTGTTTATAGGTTTAGGGCTTTTTTAAGCTTACTAATTAATGGCGTTCTAGCTCGCAACTCTCCCCCCTTATACAGCGTAACTCCTTCGTGAATACTGTGTGGGGATATTTGAAATAATCCATTTCCGTCTTGGTAGTTTACAATAGCGAAACCCTGTTGCCAATCATTTCTCGCGCTAAATGCGGGCACGATATTTGGTTCTATGCGAGCTACAGTTCCGGGGGAGTATGCCACATATGTTCTAATACCCTTTCGAGGATGCACTGTTTTCTGCGCCATCTCATGTCTGTGTATATGACCAACTATTTCTGAGTTTCTAGCTTGTGCTAAGATTGCCTTAACAGTGTCTGCGTTTCCTTTTCTTGCAATAGTTCCATGCGATACCCTGAGATTGTCATTAATCCAGAACTCTCCAGAAGGATAGGGACCGCGATATTCAACGCCCAAATCATCAAGCGCTAGCAATGTAGGTACTGTCATTTGGATTTTTTTAGGCTCATTGGCTGGCTTAAGGTTGTACGCGGCGATGATATTTCTAGAAATCGCCTTACTCATACGAAGTTCGTGATTGCCCTCAATATAAATAAATCTGTCGCAATGCTGTCTAAACTCCTTTGTCCACCAATACAATTCGTTTATAGCTGGTTGTGTTGTAAAAAAGAACTCCGGTGAAACCAGAAACTTATCCGACCACTCTGGTAAATCTAGCATGTCCCCTAAATATATAATAATATCAGGTTTTTCTATTTCCGCTACCTGTAAAACGCAATCTAGCGCAGTCCTGTCATGGAACGGGTCAAGCACACCCGTGTTTGTATCTCTCCTAAACCCAAATTGAGCATCGGGTATAATTAGGGCTTTTTTAAGTTTTTTATTCGGTATTTGCTTTATTTTTGGCTTTTTAAATTCTACGGGAGCAATAGGAACTACGTGTGGAAATTCTACTTCAACTGGTTTAATTCGCACAAGCCAAGCTTTTACTTGAAAAAGCGGTCTATGAACAATAGCATCTTGCGTTTTCATAGCCGTTTCCCACTTATTTACAACATATCTATCCACCTTCCATATTTCGGTGTCAACATCGCATGAACGCAATAGCTCGTCAAGAGTTTTTGGATTACCTTCACCTCTATAGTCTAAAATTGCATAATTGCCAATAACTTCAATATTATCACCCCGTTTATCACCTACATTGTCTTCCATATCAAAATTATTAAAACTAGATTCATAGGGAGTTTTATCTTTAGAGTAACCAGTTTGTAAATTTCTGGACGTAGGAATATCAAGCTTTCCTTTTCTTTTTAAATGTCTTATTTTTTCCGATGTGAACACATCATTGGGATAATCTTTGGAGAGTTCTTTTGCTACTTGGCTATATGAAAAGCCACTTAGCAACATCTCTGTTGCTTTATCTAGTTTTTCTTGTGACCAAAAAACAGATTTAGTTCTCATATATTATATTGAGCTAGCTTATTAAGCAGGATTTAGTCTAGAATTTCAAAATGAACTAGGTCGTCAAAATTATTATCTTTGGTTGTCCGACGCCCTTTGAATGTGGAGCTAGCGTTCCAATCTCCACCCCAACGTATTTTAATACCCATAGAAGCCGCCATACCTAGCACAAAACCACCAAGTAGATGGAAGTCGTCCCTAGCATTCCAATCTATTGGATATGGGGCAATATCGACCGCCTTACCATCAACGTGTTTCCCAAATTTGGTTTTACTTTTTCCTTGCGCGACTAATTCGTTCTGACGTTCTTGTGAGCGTTTTCCTTCTATAATTGTAATATCGAAGTATTTTACTACTTCATATAGAAGATTTTGGAGTTTGGCATCAACACCTTTCAGCCGTTCTTTACTTCTTTTCCCAAATCTTGGCATTATTTTGCGCCTTTGAATTTTGAAAAGAACCCTTTCTTCTTCTTTTTGCCCTTCTTCTTAATCTTCTTGCCTTTCTTCTTTTTCTTTTTAATCTCAGACATGGCAACATCTGTACTGTCTAACACAACTGGCTGTGGTTGAGAACCATTAAGAATACTAACTAAAACTATTGTAGTAATTGTTTTCATTTTATTTTCCTTTTAATAGCCTTGATAAAACAACAGCAACGAGGTCTGTCCCCTTATCAACCAATTCTTCAAAGACTTTCTGTTCTTGTTCTTCATTTAAAATTGGCAAATTAACTTTGTCGTTAATGGCGGTTGCCCATTCTTTCTCAAATTCATCTGATTGAATTTTTTCAATGATAAAGCTTTCTATTCCACTTTGTAGTTGCGGAACAGTTGCCTCAACTTGTTTTGTTAGCTCACTAAGGACTATTGATTTAATATCCATTACATCACCTTCATTATTAGGTTTACGATTATAGGAATAGCAAACATTGCTACCCCTCCCCAAGTTTTTATTTCCACAAGCTTTGACTCATGTTCAGCTACCTTGCCATTAACTTTATCAAGATGCTTATCAATTCTTTCTATATGTTTAAAAATAGATACTTGTCTTTCATTTAACCTTGTAAGTAAACGAATAACCTCTTCTCTGTGTGCTTCTACTTTCATTTCCCATTTACTCTGCCAGATAAATATGCAATTTTTTCAGAAGCCTCAGATAGTTCTCTAACAACATCTTCTCTGTGACGTAAAGAAACATCATCTGATTTATTCCATCGTTCAATTAATTTTATAATCATACCTTCCATGTTTGCTAGAGTTTCTGATTGTCCCCTATTTTCAACTTTTAAGTCTTCAAGTGTTTTTTGTTGAGAATCCGACTTTTTTGACATTGATACCACTAGATATACAAACATCACACCGACAACTCCAATCATTCCCGCTTCGCCATATATCGCCATGAAATCCATTATTTTCTTTTCCTTTTTCCCCAAGATAGTGGGTTAATATTAAATTCCTTTTCATAAAAATTCACTTTTTCTTCTAATTGTTCTCTTTGTAGAGCCTCTTCCACGATGTGTTTGCCAAGTAAATCCCCAATTTTAATATCAGCCGTGACCATCGCTTCCTCAAGGTTTCCAAGTCTACTTTCAATGCGCCAATACCCATAAACAAGCATCCCGACCAGAACAAGTAACTGCCCCAACCATTTAAGGTTAATAGAAACAATAGCATTGTCATCAACCACAGTCCCCCTATAACTTCGAGCAGTTTTGGGCTGTTCACTCACCTACACCAACGTAAACATATCTAATTGGGATATTATAAGATGTCGAAGTGTTTTTCATATTATGCCTTTAAATGTTTAGATACTTCTTGATTTCTTCCGTTGGACATTGGCACTATTCTTGAAAGAAGTTCTGATTTAGTTTCGCTTCCACCATAAGCAACTCCACGTTTATCATAGAAATCTTTTATTTCTGATTTAGTATTTGCATCCGTAGGATAATCTGCTTGCGTAGTAGCGACACCATTAATGATATGATGACCTCCTACTATCAATCTCCCATGACCATCACCATGCTTCTTAGCGCACTCAGCTACAAAATATTCTTCAATTACTTTAAAGCTATTACTTTTCTTAGCTATTGTACCATCTACATCAACAAAGTAATCATAAGACGAAGGATAAGTCAGAGTCTCTGTAGACCCATCTGCATATGTTTTAGTGCGAGTAGCACCGGGAGTTGTATTTCTATGAATCCTAACTCGATGACCCTGACTACACCTTCTTACTATCATAACATCACCCACCATGCACAAGCAGTTGCAATGAATATATCAAGGAATGAATCTTCAGCCCATGCTCTCACAGAGCCATAAGGCTTCCAATTTTCCACATAATATTCAATGATTTCCCATAGGATTGCCATAGCAAACACTAATCCAATATTCTGAAGTCCAGCAAATCCAAACCAGTAGAATACCTTTGTTAAGAATAGTCCACCTAAGAGATGCCAGAAACTCCAGACATTTAACTTGGAATTTACCCATGAGAAATACTTGCTTATTTTCATGCTTCTGCTTCAGCCTCTTCAGGTTCAGCAGTTAATGATGAACGTAGCATATTAAT
>TARA_R110002012_G_scaffold244889_3_pt1 | contig 16766 bp, 19 predicted proteins | sample TARA_R110002012 | Tara Oceans TARA_R110002012 (sample SAMEA4396515) | marine metagenome | biome: Westerlies Biome; feature: [DCM] deep chlorophyll maximum layer (ENVO:01000326); material: water (ENVO:00002006), including particulate matter (ENVO:01000060) such as... | depth 40 m
CGGCCTCACCCATACGCTGGTCACTACCGCCGCCAACGAGCATGACCTAAACCAGTCGAAAAACCTGCTACACGGCGAGGAGGAATTTGTTTCCGGCGATGCCGGTTATCAGGGGGCAGAGAAACGGGAAGAGCTGACAGGCACGAATGTAGAATGGCTGATTGCCGAGCGCCCCGGTAAAGTCCGGGCCCTGAAAAAGCGCCCGCGAAAGAACAAAACTGCCATCAACATCGAATACTTAAAAGCCAGTATCCGGGCAAAGGTAGAACACCCCTTTCGCGTCATTAAATGTCAGTTCGGCTTTATCAAAGCACGCTAAAAGGACTGATGAAAAAGGACTCACAGTTAGCCATGTTATTCACCTTGGCAAACCTGTTTAAAGTAGACCAAATGTTACGACGACAGCCATGATCTGCTTAAAATCCGGGAATAGCCCGGAATAAGGCCTAAGTTCGACCTAAAACGGCCGCAAATAGGTCGAAATTGGAAATTTAGCGTTCGAAAATTAGACGACGAGTGCAAAGCCTAGCTCAAGTTCTAAATTGAGGTACTTATTCGCAGTTTCCCTTGCTTACTAGATTGGTTCGTTCAATAAGTTGGTCGAACTTACTAAAGTATTACTGTCTCCTGATGTTGCTTTATGGGAATCATAATGTCTCCAAATCAATAGCTTGAAATAATTAATATTGCCTATATTATTGACCTTGGTTTAGTTAAGGAAATTGTATGGCAGGGAAAAAGATATGGGCACTCGCCAAAGATAAGCGAACAAGCAAATACGTAGCAGGGACAAAACACAAAAATAGACTCTTTTACATTTGGGAAGCGTTAAAACTCAAAGACAATGACCCGGTGGAATACGGTTACCTTGAGTTCATGAGTACTCAGCGCTTAGAAGCGGATAGAAGACAAGTACATACCCATTCTGGAGGTTTCTTTCGCTACAATTCTAACCAGTCTTCCGCTGGATCATCGGATGATAACTCTGACTCTGATTCACTGTCTCATGGTCTCGCAATAGCCGCATTAGCGGAATTAGAGGTTCTCGAATTCAAATGTGGCAAAGAGACATTTTCTATCACACCCACGTCTGTCGAAACAGAGCAGCGCTTACAGCTTATTTCTGAAGGTAACTACAAATACTATGTCCCAGACCTAGTTTTTACCTTTGACGATGACTCCGAACTAGCAAAACGGTGGGGACGTAAACTGGCCGTAGAAGTTATGCATACTCATGCGTGTGAAGCCGTCAAGATAAGAGATTTTGAAAACCACGGTATTCCGATAATCGAGGTCAAGATAGGTAAAATGACACTTGATGAATTTGCAAAAACAAAGTCTCCAAACTTGCAACAAATGGAAGACTTCTATAACTATATAAAGAGCAGGTTCTCCAAAATTATCTACGGAACTATAATATCTGCCCCCGTGACCGCAGAGTTCTATCGGGCAAGTGTGACTAATGCCTTCGAGAAGCAAACTAAAGCCGAAAAACAAAGAGATGATGCTCTGAATGAGATCAAGCGACTTAAGCTCATAGAGCAAAATTTGAGGAAAGAAAATGCGGACTTTAAGCATAACGAATCCTCGAAGTTTAAAGAACTGAAGAATGACATAGATGAGGGGATGGCTAGAGCGAATTCATTAAAAGCCCAACTAAGAGACAGCGATGAATCCCTGAGTCAAACTAAAAAGCGATTACATGAAACTCAGGTAGCTTTAAAAGCTGAACGAGAAAAGTCTATTTTTGACAAGTTATTTAAAAAATAAACGCATCTCAGGCGTAAGAAAATTGGTGAAGTAGGGAGATTTCATGCCAACGACAGTAACAGCAGCATTCAATGCATTTCAAAGAGACTCTGTTAATCTGGACCCAACCAGAACAAAAAGTGCACGTAGCAGTCGTGATTGGTTAGTCGGCAAAATAAACGGTTTTGCTGATTTTTTTCCACTATACACAGAGAAGCATATTCACTTCGGATCATTTGCCCGACGAACAAAAATAAGACCTCTAGATGACATCGATATTATGATAGCCATGATGGGGCAGGGTTGTACCTACTCTGAAGATATTCTTGGCAAGATCACGATAAATGTTCCAGACGACTGCGAAGCGTATAAATACTACAGGCATGCTAGTTCGGACACATTGAATTCTATTCGGGTTGTTAACGAGTTTGTGTGGAAGCTAACTGAAATCGATCAATACAAATCTGCAACGATTAAAAGAAATCAAGAAGCAGCCGTATTAAACCTTAAATCTTATGACTGGTCCTTTGATATCGTCCCATGTTTCTTTACTACAGGAGATGCTCATGGGTGTAATTACTACATTATCCCAGATGGTAATGGTCATTGGAAAAAAACGGACCCGCGTAAAGATCGCGACCGAGTCACTGCGATAAACACTTCCTGTGAAGGGAATATGCTAAACGTTCTGAGGCTCGTTAAGTATTGGCAGCGACGCCGAACTATGCCCTCTATGGGATCCTATTTATTGGAGTGCATGGTACTCAATCATTTGGAAGAAAAGGGGACGTGCTCCAAATATCAAGACATGGAACTTGCTGATGTATTTGATTATATAGCAGAAAATATATATTCAAGTGTTTCTGACCCCAAAGGTATTCAAACCAATTTAAACGACCAGCTCTCATGGGTTGATAACTCAAAAATTGTCATAAAAGCACGAGCTGATGCAGAAATTTCAAGAGCGGCGCGAACTGCTGAGACGAATGGTGATCACAAAGGAAGTATTAACAAATGGCGGCAGATATTTGGGACTGAGTTCCCGGATTACGGATGATGGGTAATGATATAAACATAAAGCAAAACCAAGATATCGCCATCAACATGATAGCTGCCTTCAGGCAGGAATATTCAGATGTAAAACGTTTGAGCTTATTTCACGTATCTGTGATGGTTTGGTTGCCAATTGTACTAGCGTTGCTCACATTAGCCTTGAAAAGTCAGTCGATAACAAGCTTTATAGGTATACCAATAATAGACTTGTCGGTTTACCTTTCTCTTTATTGTGTATTTGTAGTGCTTGCTGACTTGTTCGTGTTCAACAAATTCATCGAGTCAGGGAAAGAGTTGGCAGCAAAGATCCAAGAACGTTTTGATGCCAACGTATTAGGTTTACCTTGGAATACAACGTTAGTTGGACCCAAGCCTGATGCCGAGGTTATCTTTCGTCTCAAAAACGGATTCTTTAAAGCGAAAGGAAACAAGCGAGAAGATCTACTTGATTGGTACAACCCTAAAGTATCAAGTGTCAGCCACTATCAAGGCGTTTTGTTGTGTCAGCGAATGAACCTCTATTGGGATAAAGCGCTACGAGAAACCGTCAATGACCGTGTATTTATCGCGTTGTTATGCTGGTGTGCATTTATCTTGGCAGTTGCTATAAACCAAGACCTCACTTTAAAAAAACTACTTTTAACCGCAGTTTGTTCTCTTCTTCCAATTCTAAGTTATTCAATAAAGCTCATTTCTGACAATAAAAAATCTATCTCCAATCTAACTCGACTAAAGGAACTGCTGGAATCAGCTTTTACAGAAGCCAATAATCAAGCTCTGACGCTTGAAAAACTTCGAGAAGTCCAGAATGAGATTTATCAGCACAGAAAAACAAATCGTCCAATTTCAGATCGCTTTTACTGGAAACGAAAAGATGACTATGAAGGAGATGCTCAATATAGCATTGAGCAGTTAATTGATGAGCTAGATGGGTAGATTACGCACAAAGAGATTAAGCAGATGGAAACTCAACGGGACAGAGATTTACGCGCTGCTTTTGAGATTTGTAGCGATTTTCCAAGGTTAAAGTGCTTGGAGGCGGCTGAAGATATGGTCGAGGAGTTTGGTAGCGAGCTTCAGGTCATGCATATCTATACCGAAGAAAAGGCTATTGCTCCTTTTATTGTGCTATCAGAGAATCAAGAAGAAGTGATTACTACAACACATAATCACTACGCAGTCTTTCTCCATGACTTGGTGTTCGATAATGAGTTTCCAAATGGCTTGCCTATTGATGAATGGCTGGGTGCTTTTATGTATATGAGCAAAGAAGGCATAAAAACAGTATTAACTCATGACGATATAAATTGGATGAGCGTTGAACAGTTCAAAAACAGAAATGGACAGGAAGTATTAGATTAGAAGGGAAGACAATTATGGATGTGGCATTTTGTAAAGACGATGGTGAAGAATATGAAATCCAAGAATTTGTTGCACTACCCAAATCGGAGAGAGAAAGCAAAAGAAGGGCATTAATATGCACTGAGTGCAGTGGGTTTACATGGTTCAGAAAAGAAAGTCGGCTTTCTCCAGCTCACTTCTGTGCTCACCATACTGAGGATTGTACGTTCAAAACACACTATGAAGATGCAGGCGAAAGTGACGATGATTCACTTGAAACTGATAACGATGCATCTAATACGCTCATTATTAACCTAGATGATGAAAAAGGCGGTTCAATAGATGTTAATGAGCCTTATCCTGAGCGCGATCCCAATAAAGAGTTCGGCGGCTCTTCAAGTAACCGTCTTGTCCGTCGCAGGTTTGATGGTGATACACTACAACAGTCAAACCTTAGGCGTTTACTGTTGCGGCTAGTGCGCAGTGAGTCTTTCAGGAACTCTTCTGATGAAGTCGTTTTCTACAAGCGCCAAAATGAGGTTTTCGTAAACGGTGCTATCAAAAATGTAGTTAAACGTTTTGACCAAATTACCGAGTTTGATAATGATCGTTCCGCTTTATTTTGGGGGCCAATTGCATCTGTTGGGAAAACACCTGATGGGAGACTGTGGTTGAATTCAAGCAAAGTCTACAGTTCGGCCAGCATTTCCATATTTGACAATATCGTGGAAGATTTTCTCGATTTATTTGAGGTTGAAGACATAGACGACTTACTTGGAGCTTGGGTTGTCGTCGCTGGAACTTGTCGTTTCAGTGGTGAAGGGCAAGGTAAGCCGGTTATTTGGTGCGGTACGCCGAATTATATTTTTGTTAGGAAATATAGAGATCCTAACCTCAGAGCAAGTTAACAGGTATCCAGCAAAACTGTACTCCGAAATGGTTGCTAAATTTACTTGTGTGATTATGATCGGAAATTAGGTCATTAATGTGAATGCCGAGTTTAAAATGACGCTTTTAAATCGAGTAAAACAGATTGTTGCTGACACCTACCTTGCATATGGCTTAGTTTATACCGGAAGTGAGGCATATGATTCTTATCTTTGGGAAAGAGAGCTAGTAATGACTACAGAAGCAGAGCTAGTAATGACTACAGAAGCACTGGGACGTTGTTACTTAGGACAAGATGCTATCATGGATTTATTCAATGAGATAACTTGTTTGATAGAGCGTGACAGAAAACAACGGTTTTAGAGTTAGTATGGATATTGACTATGTAAGGCAAACTATTATCAAACAGGAACGATTTCTTAAAGTTGATGATAAATATACTTTTTACTACGATGAGACTAATAACATTCGAAGGCTCTACCTCACTGGCTCTGGCTTGAATGTTCCACAAGACAATAGTTTCGTATTAGCTGGCATCGCCCACATTGGTGATGTAGACAACAATCGCTTCAAGCCGCTTTTTGAATCACTCTCGCTCCAAAAATCTGCAAACGAACTGAAGCTGAAACATATTGCGAAAGGTGGTGCTTTCGATATGTTGAAATCGAACAAGCTCAAGCAAATCTTTGACTGGTTGAACGAAAATGGGTTTTACATCCATTACTTCAATCTCAATCCATTGTATTGGTCGGTCGTTGACATCATCGACTCAATAATTGGGGAGACACGCGAAAGGGCATTTATATTATCCCACCTTCAGTTGAAGGGAGACTTGTATGACTTGGCTGCGTCAGATAGGCAGGTGTTCTTGTCACAACTATCTGCATTCAACTATCCAGGCATTGATGAAGCACAAGTGAAGGATTTCTGTCTTTGGCTAATCGCATTTGTAAACGAACGATCTGGAAAGATTCCAACATATCGTGCTGAACTGTTGAAAAGCCTACTCGAAAGAGCGATTGAGGTAGATGAATTACCCTTTATTTCTGGTTTTCATGGCAAAGAACTGATTGATAGCTTCATGGTGTTTTATCTTCAAAAGTTGTACATCTTCAAGAATTCACAACATGTATTTGATGAAGAAGAGCAGATCCAGAGCCTATTGAAGAGGTTCTCTTTAGTTGAAAATGGGAAGCTCTACAAAAATTATGAGTTCGTCAAATCCCATGACTATCTAGGCGTGCAATTATCTGATGTCATTGCAGGCTTTTTGGGTAAATACTTCACATATATTAAGGATACTAGTTCAGAGCAATTGATTACTGATATTGCCAGCCTTTCAGATATGCAACGCCAGTGCTTCCTATCCTTACTTCGCTTAATTGATCGGTCAGATGATAGAAGCCGAGCCTTTTTTACTGTCGTAAACAGTGAAGGAGAGAGACGAAAGCATCAGTACTTGTGTCAAGCCATGTTGAAGTCAAATACTAATCAATAAGAAAAATTTTCAATGAAAACCTCAAGCTGGTAAGCGTTGAAAAAGTAGCTAGTTACTTTTTTGTAACTAATAGGTGATACACAGCGAACTAACTACAAAACTGTAATCACCTGCTGTTTACTTTTTTATACTTAACCATTCGTGTTAATAAAACCTCCGTTTTCTGGACATGTTTATTTAAATATTCTCTTGTTCAATTATTTCTCGACAAATTGTTCAAAAACTTGTTAACTTATCTATGTAAACAAAAGGTACGTTTAGTTAATGAATTTAGGTTATGCAAGAGTCAGTACAAATGATCAAAATCCGGCACTTCAGATAGACGCTTTGGAAAAGTTCGGGTGCGAACGAGTATTTGAAGAGAAAGTTTCGGCAACATCAAAAGTGCGTCCACAATTAGATAGATTGGTGGACAGCATGAGAGAGGGAGATAAAGTTGTTGTCTGGCGATTAGACCGACTGGGCCGCTCAATAAAAGATCTGATCGCATTAGTTGAGTTATTCAAAGAGCGCGGTGTTCAATTTGTTTCTCTAACGGAAAATATCGACACAAGTAGTCCGTCCGGTGAACTCATTTTTCATATCTTTGCGTCAGTTGCTCAATTCGAACGATCACTCATCATTGAACGTACTAAAAGTGGACTAATTGCCGCTCGTGCCAGAGGGCGAGTCGGCGGAAGAAAACCCTTGTTGTCAAAAGAAGATGTTAGGAAAGCTAAAGCAATGGCTTCAAGCAATGACATTAGTATTAGCGAAATAGCAGAACATTTTAAAGTGAGCAGAACAACTCTGTATAAATATCTGAATCAGAAAAGTGAATGAGCACATGGAATACGATTAAAAATTTAAGTGCGATTATCGCTATAGCATCATCTATACGAGCAAATTTCGCCCAGATTTTCTAACTTTAAGATCGAGGTCGTTTAAGCTTTGGGTCGGATTTATCTACGCTAAAGAGTATAAAAATATTGTATTTGTAAAGTTTTTTGCAATATCAGAGTCGCTCCGTATAGTGGATTCAATAGGAAATAAGTATTCAGGCAAAATGATTGTACTAAATATTGAAGAGCTTGATGAGAAAGAAGACAATTACCAACAGAGAGTTAAGCGTAAAGCCTTTTATGAAAGCAATGGGTTCATTTCTACAGGTTTTATTATAAAAGAGCCTGCTGAGCGGCAAGAGATGCTTATACGTGGTGGGACTATATCTAAAAAAGAGATAGAAGCGATGTACAGGTTTTTTTGGGAATCTATTGTTTTCTTTACTTAAACCCGAAGTGCTACAAATTAAATAAAGCTTTCTTTTATCAAGGCGCAAAAGCCAATAGTTAACAATTTAAGAATCAAGTATTAACGACTGCTTTGAGCTTGGAGAAGACCATCAGGTTGCTAACCTGTCAACTTCCGCTTCACGTACACAGCTGCCGTTCAAATTTCAAAACTTGAACGTCTGCAATTGGCACTCAGACGACTTCAAGTCGTTCACCATACCTTCCAAAATAGAACGTATGGTGATCTAATGTTTGTATTGTTGATCGTTTTAGCCTTGTTAATATTCGCTATTCGCTGTCCGGGCTGCCAAATTCTTTCCCGACAGGGCCACCCAAAGCCTCGTGTAACTGTCGCTTTTTGCACCACGCAATCGCTAGCCTATCGAACTCTTTTGCATCGATGGCGATCTGGACCTGATGAAATTGTTCATTTTTGAGGGCTTGATATTCCTCTGGATTATCAATCTGAATCAGAACCGGGTTTTGATTCTCATCATCGAAACTCATCTCCTGATAGCCACCCACGCTAGATTCGGTTGGACAATAAAACCATTCTTTAGTACTCATATTTTTCCTTTGCTATTTATTAACGAGCCTTCATCAGTTACAGATACATCAAACACCGAGTTCTAGTAACAATTTAGAGGCTACTTCCAAGAAAGATTAAATGTAATAGACTCTGGTGCCTCATCTCCCTCATCAAACACGCCACATATATCTGGATGACTATCTGCAAATCTAACCATTCGCTGATTGAATCTCTGAACATCTTTTGCATATCGACAAAATAATCGTATAGATAGGTTGTTTGTATCCTTAATCGCTCGCACATCATTCATAGAGCCGTCGATGTTGTATTGATAAGCATCACGAGAATGAAATTGCTCTTTTGCTAGCAATCTAACGGTGCTATCAAGATGTTCAGGATGATGTATTTTCAAGTAGTGATGGCAGTAAGGCATAATCGTTCCATATCGAACTTATCTGTCTGATTCACGTTCGAGGTTGATTTCTGTCACGACAAATTCACCATTTCGCCAGTAACCCAGTTCAATTTCCCCCGATGGTAAAAGTCGTCTCAAGCGCTTTGTAACTTTCGGATCGGGTTCGTAAAGTGTATGGCCCTGTTTAAGCAAGTGAGAGGACAATGCCCCGCTCTGAGAATCGCGTTCTATTTCATCAGAAAGTTTTAAAATATCGATGGATTTATCTACGTTTTTTTTCATAACTTTAGCTCCATAAGCTTGCCCAACCAAAGACCTTTAGGTCGTTTCCTACAACCTGATAAATCATCGATATCCTGAAAGTCTATGTTGTACACCTTCACCTGTTGATACCAAATACCCACGATGTAAGCCCGCAGTCCGGGAAGAATTTCCGCGTCTGATAATGGGGTTGTGTATAGGGGGCTGCATTATGAATGTAGGCAAAATATAAACGAAAATCAACCGTCAAAAATAATTAACTATATGTTTAATAACAAATAATTTGTAAAAGTCAACATGGATAGGAGGTATATAAAAATTAGTTCCTGCGATAATTGGCTATGGAATAACTATTTTAATTGCACTTAAGTATGAAGTTATCGTGGGATGAAATTAGCAATAAATCAACAGAAAAAACTTCATGTTATTTTTAAAGTTAAATGTAGTGGCTAATATTTCTTCTTATAGGCCGCTTTGAGCGAATAGCAGACCTCCGCAACCATAAAAGATCTTGCTCGCTTTTGGGTCTTTAAAGATATAAAAACTGCATTCTAGAACTAAATACTTATTTCTCTGGGCACTTAGCGATGGCTCGGATATCGTTCAATGCAAGAGTACGCTTTAAATAATACTTTACTGGACTTTTTGTTCAATCCTAAATGAGTTTTCAGGTAATATAACCTCACGGTCATTGTTGAAAATGAAAGATAACTCTCCTTTTCTTAGGACTTCCCTATAGTTTTCTACATCTGTTTTACCTTCCATCAAGTCTCCAAGTAAACCATCCATTAGGCCACCAAGAATTTTGGGGTCGTATTCATGAAAAAGGGGAGCAGGATGTGTGAAGTCACATGCAATGTACGTTTGGAAGTTTTGAAATTTGGATGAAGAATACGTTGAGAATTGGGGGGGATTCTTGATGTGTAAGTTGCAACAAGCAAAGCGCGCTACGAGTTCACGTAACTGCACCGAAGTGATAGAATTAGAAAGCTTACTCAATATTGATTCAGAAAGATTCCCATGAACCGCACCTGCATCACCGAACACTACGACGATTCCAATATCACCGAGCAAAATACCTGCGGTTAAAGCGTAAGATAAATCGAAGTAATCAAACTCTTTAGTCGTTCCGGCGTTATCTACGTGAGTGATAAACATCGAGCCTATGCAATACGGGCTGTATTGAGAATTTGTATAAAGTGCTCGGCTCAAGCAATATACATGGTGGAACCTTTCCCAATCATGCTTCATGCTTTCTGCAATACTAGAAGACTTTACTCGACGATCCAAATTCATTCTTAGTAACTGGTCTTTGATGTGTGTTTTAGTAAATATCGTTGCAAGCCATAAATATAGCCTGTCAACCAAATCCTCATTAACATTCCTAATAAGGTGGTCGTAACCTGCGGCAATAATTTTACTAAGAGGTGTTTCAAGCTCTTTGCTAAGAAAACCATTGCAGCTTTCACAGCACGGGATAACGTAGTCTTTGTATTTAAGCTTTGTTGAGTTAGGGAGGGTTACTGAATCATGAAACAGATCATAGTTCCGTAAAATCCATTTGGGAATAACGTGCTCTACACTTATTTTGCTTTTATTTCTATCAAGTTTTTTAGCACATTGAAAGCAAACCTTTGCCTTACTTACGTCTGAAGCAAATGCAGAGGTTCCAACAAATGCTACTTTTCCATCTATATCTAAGTGATGCAAGTCATAGCCCTTATAAACATAAAATTACCAGTCACTACTATTACACAATTTAGCTTGTTATCTAATACGAAAATATAATTCGCTCTATAGGTTTAACATGGCATCATAGACTTATTCCACCGCACTCTGCTTTTGACATATAACCGATATTCGGCTTCGTGCGATAACCAGTCACTGATCGCAATCTGATTGAGGGGCTGCTGAAGACAAGAAGCGGACGTAGCGTTTTATTGTGATTTAGTCTTCTTTGAGCGAAAAGCGGACGGTCTCTCTAGCTAACTTCTGTACTTTAATTTAAAGATAACACACGATAGAGACTCATATATAAGATAATATATATACATCAATGACTTATGTAGGAACCTAATATGGCAAAGCAGTTTATGTTGATGGAACCAAAAAATGAGAATTTTAATGAGTTACTTGGTGGCTCAAGTAAATATTTAGTTCCTAGATTTCAACGTGACTACGCTTGGGATATTGAACAATGGGAAGACCTTTGGAATGACATAAATGCCCTAGATGAAGAGGGATTCCATTACATGGGATACATAGTCTTGCAACAAACTGAGCAGTATCAGTTTGAAGTGATTGACGGCCAACAAAGACTGGTAACACTTTCACTAATTGTTCTCGCAGCAATGAAAGCTCTTTCGGATATGATTGAAAGAGGGGAAGATGAAGCCGATAACAAGGAAAGACTTGATGAACTTACCAAAAAATTTGTTGGGAATAAAAACCTAGTTTCATTAAAAGTTGTCAGTAAGCTAGAATTAAATCGAAATAATGACAGATACTTCCAAAAGATATGCTCGACACTAGAAGCACCAATTCATCGAGGGATCACATCTACTAACAAGCTAATTAGAAAGTGTTTTGACTTCTTTAGCACAAAAAAGTTTGGCACTTCAGGTGCTGACATTGCGCAGTTCATAATGAAGTTCTCCTCTGCAATGATCTTCACAAAGATTATTGTGCAAGACGATTTAAATGCGTATAAAGTTTTTGAAACTCTTAATGCTCGTGGTGTTCAGCTCTCAACCCCTGATCTATTAAAAAACTACTTGTTTTCAATAGTTACCAAGAATAATGAAATAGAAGATGAAGAATTAGACGACTTGGATGAGAATTGGTCTGAGTTGATTGTCCAGCTAGGTGAAAGTAACGTGTCAGACTTTGTTCGATACCATCATAACTCACATAGGAAAATGGTCACTAAAAAGGAACTTTTTTCATCTATGCGTAGAGTAGTTACGACTCCTCCAGAGGCATACGCCTATCTTAAAGAACTAATCGAGTATGCACCAATTTATGCGTCACTCATAAACCCTAGTGATTCATGGTGGTCAGAACAACCCCAAGTATACAGAGATTCGCTAAAATTCTTAGTTGGCATTAGGTTGTTCAATATTAAACAACCATTAGCGGTTTTACTCCCTACATTTAAGCATTTCACACCAGAAGAGTTTGTAAAAACAGTTAAATATTTATACGTTCTTTCTATTCGATATAACGTGATTTGTCATTTGTCACCAAGTGAACAAGAATCTCTTTACAACCAAATAGCAATAAAGGTATCAGGAAAAGAGTATAAAAGAGCAAGCCATATAAAGAATAGTGAAGAGTTCAAGAGATTGTACCCAAGTGATGATACGTTCTTTAATGCTTTTGAGTTTCATCGAATGCCAAGCAGGCAAACAGCGAGGAAGATTAGGTTCCTGCTTGCAGAGATTGAAAATTATCTAGGATTACATTGTGATTTCAATACAACAACCTTGGAGCATATTTGTCCTTACAACCCTGAAAAAAAATGGGTTGATAGCTTTGGTGAAGGCATAAATGATGTTAAAGATCGCTTAGGTAATATGCTTCTGCTTAATAAAGACGAGTTAAAACGAGCAAATTTTGAACAAAAGAAAGATGCGTATGGCAAAGTTCAATACAATTTAGCTCACAAAGTCACTGAATACGGTCAATGGAATTTGGACACCGTTAATGAGCAACAAAAATGGATGGCCAAGCAAGCGGTCAAGACTTGGCGTGTTGACTGATAATATGGAAAGTCCCACAGGCAAATAACATATCTGTTCTCGTGTAACAGGTATGTGCCGCAACACGTTTTGGGGCAGAAACGAGTTATGAGTTACAATTGAGCGTCCGAAATTGGCACAAACGCGATACTCGGCTTCGAGCGTTCAATAGACGTTGAGCAATGTGCAAAATATGCAATTTCCTAATTGTGCAAACACGTCTGCACAAATGACCCATGGCTTCCAAAATGGAACATATGGTCAACAGCCCGTTGACCAGTTAAAAGAGCAACAAGCTGTTGCACAAAATGCAGCAGCTAAACAAGCGCCAGTTATCCAACAGATTATTGGAATGTGGGTTTTGCGATGTTTTTGTAGAGACTTATTCTTAGTCAGAAATTAATATGGCCTGACAAATATTTAGAGCTTATTTATGAGACTTGTTTACAAAAAAACTTAAAATTCCATCACTCCAAAAGCTTTAGTCCTTCGCGGTAATCGACACCAAGAGCCTTACAGTACTGCATATATTCATAGATACCTAATTTACGCTTTCCTGTTTCTACCTTACTTACAAATTGAAAAGGCTTTTCAATAAGCACTCCTAATTCACGTACGGTTAGCCCTTGCTCTATACGCTGATGTTTCAGCCATCTCAGCAATGTTTGGTATCTTAATGTACTCGGGGATTCCATCATCTTGTCCCTATTATGGGGACATGGTATGCTGTCCCAAATTAGGGACAAATATATCTAAAATGATTAATAAAGAAAGTATTATATTATTAAAGACTTGGGTTCATGAAGGACTCATATTTTATGACGAGTATTCTTATACTTACATGTTAGAAAAAAAAATTAGCCAAGCGGAAAGTGAGTTTTATCTAGTAGCACCTGAACTCACTGGGCTTTTTATTACTCTAAACTCTGAAAATAAGGCGCGCTATTCTTTTTGCTATGGACAATTAGCAGTGAACAATACCAAGCCTATTCTATTTGACCCCAAACCTGCCAAACTTTATAAAATTATTAGTTGCTCTTACTACAACCATGAACATCATAAAATTAACCTTTTGTCTGCAATAGCCTTCGCTAGTTTTCAATACGGTGAAGGGCTTGAGGGTGGTTTTTCGTGTTTAAGTGCCTCTTTGTCAATTGCTAAAACACTCAACCAAATAGGTAATATTAGTGACGAAAATACTTTAATGGCAGCGGTATTGAAGAATGTTGTAGATAACACGTTTGTAAAAACTGAATCAATAGAGATGCTTTTTGGTAAATATGTAAGGAAGGTAATTGAAATGCTATTCGACATTAATAATTACGAAGATACTCATCATGAAGCAATTTTAAATAAGCTTGATAAGGCCAGTGATGACGTAAAGCATATTCATCTCGTGAATCTTTCTGGCAAATTAAAACACATAACCAAACTCGACGAAAAGAATAAGTACGTTAGTTTATCTTGGAATGACCAACAGGCCAGAGTTTGCGAGAGTGCTTCGTCCAGCTTGTATCATTGGTATATGGTCGAGAGAAGCGGGTTAGATTAACAATCGTTAGATATGTATTTCATTGTTAAATAGCTCGTTAAGCCCTTCAACCATTGCAGGTATCCACCAACAATTTAGTCGCAGAGTCATGTGAATTTTACTAGAGGAAGGCATTGTAGAGTTTGATTCTTGTGCATCATCCGGTGAAGTAATAATCCTCTGCAATCAAATGATTGGTTGTCAGAAGGAAAGTTTACATACCCACGCCTAATCTGCTACGTTATACATAACGTGACACCGTCACAGTTAATGAGGCGCGCCAATGCGATTCACAATCACAGACGAAAACAAAGCACATACGTGGTCATATATTCAGAGTAAGCTGAAAAACGACCCCTTTTATTTTGCTCATATTGAAGATTACGAACATGAAAAACTCATCACTTCTGCATTTCTTGCTATAAAGCAGGATGACTCCCTAGCTACTAATCTAGACTCATGGTGTAAGAAGTACCTAAATGAAAAGCAGCTAAACGCTTTACGAGCGGCGCTACGTAAAAAGAAATCCCGGCGTAAGCAAGCCTCATTTACTGTTGAGTTACCACGAGAGACATACCTTGATTTAAAATATCTAGCAGTAGCCGAAGATATGAATATTAAGAGCTATCTTGTCATGCTTATCGAAATTCGTAATAAAGAAGCTGGCTTATCGGCCGTAAAAAGCCAAAACATCAGCATGTAACAGTGGCACATAGGGAAGGTTGCTCAGCTGCTAGTGTCGAAGTTTGAAAATTGGATGCAAAAATCCTATATCAAATAAACGTTTCTGTTCGAGCATATTAAAGTTCGAAGCTCCCACAAGCATGTCACCCGGCTTGGTCGGTTTGTGCCAATTGCAGTCGTTGGGGACATTCGGATTTTAATTAGACTATCACCCTAAAGCGGACATTAACGCCCCAATAAGCCGCCGAAGGGAGCGCAGCGTATTGAGGTCGGATTAATTGGTTTGTTATGTGCCTTAATCAATTGGCAAATATATATCGGTTATCATTTCATTTTCTGATACTTCTGGGAAAAAACTAACCCTTTCAAAAAAAACAGGGAAGTCCCTAACCTCAAAATCAGAATCAAGAAGCCATTTGGAGTACAGAAAGTTTACCACCGCGCCAATAGAGTCATCACTGCCAATATGCCTAACTGCTGCACATTTCCCAGCAGGGATTATTTTGCTCACGACCCTATAATCATTTGGCTCGACTTCGAAGTCAACAGAACAACAAAGATCAAACCTAAAATTTTCTGGAGCTGTTACAGCAGGATCATCGTAAACCAAATTAAAGGTCTTGCTTTTATTTGGCGGAAGATGGTTGATTTTTCTCCACTCAATAAATTTTTGTATTGTATTTCCTAATAGGTTTGGCGAGCCTCGGTGCTCCATAACTGCAATTGATGTTTCTGGGAAATCAATCAGATCCACTTTAAAATCAGGATTTTCATTCATAATCTTAGTCCTTAGCTTAATCACTGGTTCATATTTTGAGCGCCAAGGAGTCCAATCAGGGACTTTCCTAAATTCGAACGGACTTTTATCAAAATGTTTTTTAAAAGCCCGAGAAAAAGCTTCATGACTTTCGTAACCATTTGCTAATGCAATATCAACAATCTTATCATCTACCCTATAGGCTAATTGGAAGGCTGCCTTTTTAAGTCGAAGTAATCTCACAAGCGATATTACGGGCATACCAAAGTGTGACGAAAATTGCCTATGAAAATGGTACTTCGATAAATATGCTAACTGACAAAGCCTTTCAACATCAAGCTCCCCATCAAGGTTAGCATCAATATAATTGACTACATCTATAAACTGATCACCGTATTTGGTCATATAACTCTTTCTCTCCTAAGCAACTCAATACTAGGAACTATTTAAATACGGATCTTGACCAAAGTTGCTGAGTTTTGAAGGCACATAACTTTTAAATAAGGGGCGCAGGGATGTGGGCTAAAATCCGAATGAAGTGAGCAGCCCACATGTTTGCTTCCCAGCCCGCGCAGCGGGCGAACTTAATTTTTTTGTTATATTTCATTTGTGTCAACGAAGAGCTTAGCGCTCGAAGAACAAAGTCTAAACATTATTACCGCTAGAGGGGCAACATAAAAGATCAATCCAAATATCCTAGCAGGAAAAGATATTAATTCTGATGTAGCAGAGGTGTATACCAGAAATACAATAGTTACAGCAGTGAGAAGTTTTAAAGCTAAGAGTGCGCGTGCTGATTTTTTAAGAAAGAATATGCTCGCTATAACTAAGCAGATAGACAATACAACCTGCACCAAAGCACCTGTAGGGTTGCCGGCACCATTGTGAGTAGCAGCTAGTATGTAGCCGAGTCCAGTCAACGCAGCAAAGCTACCAAACGTAATATAAATCCAAGCGATTACCTTAAAACTGCGAAAAATAGCTCATCTCCAACTTTGAAATATAACGCTTAACATATGGGGATTTTAGGAGCGCTTTTTCAGCGAGTA
>TARA_R110002012_G_scaffold74074_4_pt1 | contig 16759 bp, 19 predicted proteins | sample TARA_R110002012 | Tara Oceans TARA_R110002012 (sample SAMEA4396515) | marine metagenome | biome: Westerlies Biome; feature: [DCM] deep chlorophyll maximum layer (ENVO:01000326); material: water (ENVO:00002006), including particulate matter (ENVO:01000060) such as... | depth 40 m
ATCCATATCTAAAGTTACACACGACATCGTTGACAAGGTAGCACCAGAGGTGGAAAACTATTATATTCCACATGCTGTTAACGACAAGGTGTTTCGCAAGGTCGAACAGGAACACGTTGAGAAATTTATAGAAGAAAACTTCTCAGAACACAATGATAGAACAATATTCTTTTGGAATAACCGCAACGCCCGCCGCAAGCATTCTGGAACCCTCGTCAGTTGGTTTAATAAGTTCGCCGAAGAGGTTGGTCCAGAAAACGTGTGCTTAATCATGCACACTGATCCCAAAGATCCTAACGGACAAGATCTCAATCAGTTGATCGAAGATATGGATATAGCTGACGGCCGCGTTGTTCTTTCAACTAAAAAGCTACCACCCGAAGCTTTATCTATGATGTATAATATGGCGGACTGCACCATCAACATTTCAGACGCTGAAGGTTTCGGACTTGCTACACTGGAATCACTTTCTTGTGGGACGCCTATCATCGTCAACATGACCGGTGGCCTACAGGAGCAGGTCACTGATGGTGAACAGTGGTTTGGTATTGGCATTGAGCCGTCCGCAAAGGCTCTTATCGGCTCGCAGACAGTTCCATACATATACGAAGACAGAATTAGCGAGGACCAGTTCCTAGAGGCCATGAGAGCGTTCTACAACATGCCTGCTAAGGAAAGGGAGCACTTGGGTATGCTTGGTATGAAGCATGTTAGAAATAACTATAACTATGATGATTTCCAAAAGAACTGGCTTAACCTTATTGAAGAAATCACAGAAAGGTTTGGCTCGTGGGACACAAGAAAGGGCTACAAAGCTTGGGAACTTAAGGAGGTAATGTGAGAAAGACTGTATTAGTGAGAGGCCCGGTATTGACGCAATCGGGCTATGGAGAACATACACGATTTGTTCTTCGCGCCCTTCGCGCTCAAGAGGACCAACTAGATATCCATATTCTTCCGACAGGCTGGGGAGAGACTGGGTGGTTAGCTGTTAATGACGAAGAACGACAGTGGATTGATAAAAGAATTAATGTCGCGACACAACATCTTCGGCAGAAGTTGCCATACGATATATCGGTCCAAGTAACAATTCCTAATGAATGGCAAAAGCTTGCTGCCGTCAACATCGGGGTTACAGCCGGCATAGAAGCAAATAAAGTTTCTCCTGTATGGCTTCAGCAGGCAAATATAATGGATAAAGTTGTTACGATTTCAGAGCACTCAAAATCAGGGTTTGATATTGTGTATTCTGGCCAGATTGCCGAGACAGGCCAACAGGTTCAGCTTGGCTGTACAGTTCCTGTTGAGGTGTGTCACTATCCTGTAAAGATCTTTGATAGTCTACCAGAGTTACAACTAAATCTTGATTACGATTTTAACTACCTAGCGGTGGCACAGTGGGGTCCGAGAAAAAACTTAGCTAACATTATTCGCTGGTTTGTAGAAGAAAACCATGATCAAGAAGTTGGGCTCATTGTTAAGACTAGTCTTAAGAATGGTTCTGTTGTCGACCGCGAACACGTTATAACTCAGATTAATAACTTCATCCCCGAAATCCCCGATCGTAAGTGTAAGGTTTATTTGCTTCATGGTGACATGTCAGAGCGCGAAATGCATTCCCTATACAACCACTCTAAGGTTAAGGTAATGGTTTCTCTTACTCACGGTGAGGGATTTGGGCTACCACTTTTTGAGGCCGCGTATTCTGGTCTACCAATTATCGCCCCGGGCTGGTCTGGGCAAAATGATTTTCTTTACATGCCCTTTGATTCCAAGGCTAAGAAGAATGGCAAAAAGCGCAAGGCTGGATTTGCAGAAGTGGAGTTCACCATGGGACCGGTGCCAGAAAGTGCTTTGTGGCAAGGCGTTATTGAAAAAGATATGGCGTGGTGCTATCCTACTGAGGGCTCTTACAAGTTGCGCCTCCGTCAGGTTCGTAACAGCTATGACAAGTGGCTTAAGAAGGCTAAGAAGCTTCAAGAGTGGGTTTGCAAGGAGTTTGCTTGGGACAAGAAGCATGAACAGCTAGCCAAGCATATACACGAGAAGAAAAATTATGATTACATTTTTGTCTCAGACATGTTCTTGGACCAGTACACTGGTGGAGCCGAGCTAAGTTTGCAAACTTTGATTGATTCTATTCCTGAGAAAGAAAATGTAGAATACCTTAAAATTAACTCGGCTAACGTAACCGAGCAAATGGTCAGAGCATACCACGACAAAAAGTGGATCTTTGGCAACATCGCTCAGTTAGATAGTAATATTCTGTCGACAGTCTCAAAAACAATACAAGATTACTATTTTGTAGAATACGACTATAAGTATTGTGAATATAGAAACCCCGTATTGTATCAGTTCCTAGAAGACGAGGAATGCTCATATGCGGATACTGACCGTGGATTGGCCATCACAGAGTTTATCAACAGTTCTAAGAAGACATTCTTTATGTCAAACAGACAAAAGAATATTTATCTAAGCGATTTGCCTAGTATTGAAGAGTCGCGACTTTGTGTCTTATCTTCGACATTCGACGAGGAGTTTTTTGAAAATATAGAAAGCCTTTCCAGAAAAACAGAGGACAGAACAGAAACATGGCTCGTGCTTGGTTCAAGATCTTGGATTAAGGGAAGTTCTCAATCAGAGCAATGGTGTAAAGACAACAATTTAGAATATGAAGTAATTTCGGGACTCGAACCAAGTCAGGTGCTGGAAAAGATGTCAACTGCTAAGGGTGTCTGCTTCTTGCCAACTGGTTATGATACTTGTCCGAGGTTTGTTATTGAGGCCAAGCTTCTCGGCTGTAAGCTAGAGTTAAACGATTACGTTCAGCATGCAGACGAGGACTGGTTTAATACAGATGATCTAGGGTCAATGAAGGAATACTTGAAGTCCAGAGTAAGCTTTTTCTGGAGTGAGGTTGCCTAATCACTTTTCGATAGTTGTTCCTTCATACAACTGTGAAGAGTGGGTAGAGAAGTGTATACAGTCTATCCTGTCACAGGATTATCAAAATTATAACGTTTTTTATATTGATGACAGCTCAAAGGATTCAACTAAAGAAAAAGTAAGCTTATTTAAGGACGCAAGAATCAAGACCTATTACAACTCCTACAATAAAGGAAAGATGCAAAATGTTGTAGAAGTTAGCAGAGACTTACAACCAGACACAATTATTGTAATATTAGACGGAGATGATTGGTTTTGTGACAACACGGCCCTGTCTCACCTAGATTCAGTATATTCTGATGAAAATGTATGGATGACTAATGGCTCGTATATAATTGAACCATCTAACCAAGTGGTCAGCCCAGAATTTAGTCATGACTATTGGGATGGGACTATTAGGCACAAAAGTTGGCAATTTTCACATTTAGGAACATTTAGAAAGAAGCTTTTTGACAAAGTGAAGATTAAAGATTTTATGGACAAACAAGGTAGATACTGGGCCACTACTAGCGATCAGGCTATTATGTGGCCTCTAGCAGAGATGGCCGGCCCCAAGCACCACCGTAGTATAAATAAGGTCTTGTATACATACAACAGGCTTAACCCAATGTCGGACGACAGAGTGAACAGACAAGATCAACTAGAAACAGAATATCAAATTAGAAATATGAAACCATATAAGCGTTTGGAGGTTTTGTGAATCTATTATTAGAAAATGTAAACCTAAACTCTAATTCTGGCCCAAACCATTTTGCACAAAAGCTTAAGAACTATCTTTCTTTAAGAGGTGTAACTTTTAATAACTTTATGCCACATGATAAAAAGCTTACTTTTATTGAAAGCTCTTGGAATAGAACTGATTTGGATATGTATTTGAGGCTTGACGGAATCTATTTTAACGCTGGGTTTGATTGTAACAAAATGAACGCAAACATCAAGGCAAGCTATGAGGCTGCAAAGGGTGTAATATTTCAGACTGATTTTAATAGAGATTTGGTTTTTAATTGGTTTGGGAAACACCCAAACTATACCGTGATAAATAATGGTGCAGATACGATGGCCATTAAGCAATTTCATCCGAATCAAAAATTTGCCGACTCTATTGAAGTAGAAGGGGACATCTGGGCCTGTGCAGCAAGTTGGCATTCGTTTAAAAGGTTAAAAGAAAATATTAAATATTTTTTAAAGTTTTCTAACTCAAAAGACCGCATGGTAATAGCAGGTAATAACTGTGACCACTTGATAGATGACCCACGAATCACTTATGTTGGAAACTTAAATTTAAGAGAGCTTTACACGCTGTACAGTGTGTCGAAGTATTTTATACACTTAGCATACCTAGATCATTGTCCAAATGTGGTAGTTGACGCTAGAGCTTTTGGGTGTAGGATAGTTTGCTCCTCTTCAGGCGGAACTAAAGAAATCGCCGGCCCGGATGCAATCATAGTGGAAGAACCAGATTGGGACTTTAGTTTTATAAAAGAAGATCACCCACCTCCATTAAACTTTACTAATATTAAAACCAACATTTACAATTCTGATATTTCTATGGCAAAAGCAGCTAAAAAATATCATAGTTTTTTAAAGGAGCAAAAATGTTAATTGCAAGGTACGACAAAAGGCGGCACACTAAAGAGGATATGTATGGGTGGCGTTGTGAAGGAAACACAGCCTCTGGTTATCTGTCTCACTGCAAAAGAGCGGTACTAGATCCAGCTTGTTTTGAAAATTTTAAATCATCATCAAGATACAAGCCTATCCTTGAACACGTTACCTTGCAGCAAGCCAATGATTACTTGGCTGATATTGCAAAGACCAACCCATTTTTACTGGACAAGCTGGAGGATTTTTCTAAGGTAAACGACTTAATCGGAAATCCATTAAAGCAATCTTTTCAGGTTGGCGAGAGAGATGTTTACGTTTCAACAACAACAGTTCGATATGTAAAAGTGCTATCGGATTTAATTTCGTTATTTGGAAGTTTAGACGGGGCCAATATAGTTGAAATTGGTGGTGGGTATGGGGGTCTCGCAACAGTAATAAATGAAATGTTTGCTTTTGATAGTTACATAAATATAGATTTAGAATGGCCTGCAAAATTATCAAAATTATATACCTCTAGTTTGGGAGTAAAAAACTTTAATATTAAAAATCCAGACAGCCTTGATGCTATTGACAACTTTGACTTGTTTATTAGTAACTATGCGTTTTCAGAATGCAATTTGGAAACAAGGCAGTTTTATGTTAACAAGGTTATTTCTAAATCAAAAATGGGATATATAACTCATAATGGTGATGACATAAGAAGAAATACAACTAGAAGCATGCTAGAAGAGTATAAAAACTTTAAGGTTTTTAAACTTGATGATAGAAAAAAGAAGCATCCCATTTTTACTTGGGACAAGGAAATAGGCTTTGATGAGTAATATATCAATAATCGGAATAGGCAGGCTTGGGTTGTGTTTTGGTTTAACACTGGAAAAGTCTGGTTTTCATGTGTGTGGGCTTGACATTATAAATGAGTATGTGGAAAGTATAAACAGTAAATCTTTGTTTTCTTACGAACCCGATGTTAATGAGTTGTTGAGTAAATCAACTAATTTTGTCGCGACAACTAATATTAATCGCTGCGTCGATCATGCGGATATAATATTCGTAACAGTGGCATCATATTCAGAACCTGATGGAAGGTATGATGTTTCACAGGTTGATTCGGTGGTTTCTTCTTTAAAGTCTCTAGGACGCCAGCCCAAGAGAAAGCATTTGGTTATATGCACAAATGTTAATCCGGGTTACACAGACACAATTTATCAGGACTTAAAAGATTACAATTGGGAGGTTAGTTTTAATCCAGAAACTGTAGCACAAGGAACTATTTTAAAAAATCAATCTGCCCCGGATTGTGTTTATATTGGAAGTGATACACTAGCTTTGGCAAAAGAGGTAGAAAATGTTTATGAGACTGTATGTACTAACACACCGTCATTTCATATAATGGATAGATTGAGTGCTGAACTTACAAAAGTATCATTAAATTGCTTCTTAACCTGTAAAATTTCTTTTGCTAATATGGTAGGTGATCTAGCCGATAGTATAGGAGCAGATCCGGATAAGGTGTTGAGAGCAGTCGGCTCAGATAGTAGGATCAACAACAAATTTTTTAAATATGGTTTTGGCTGGGGAGGGCCTTGTTTCCCACGGGATACTAGAGCTTTTATCAGACTAGCAAAAAGCAATGACATGCCCTTCGACATGTGCAAGGCCTCTAGTGACTCAAATAAGAAACATTTGCAATATCAAGTTCATAAATTTCTTGACAGTGGCGAAAAAAAGTATTATACTGATTGTATTACATATAAAAAAGACACAATAATCACTGAAGAATCACAACAGCTACAATATGCTGTAGAGTTAGCACAAGCTGGCGTTAATGTTACTATTAAAGAATCCCGACCAGTCACAGATAAGTTAAAACAAATTTATGGAGATCTATTTGACTATGAATAAAGGAACAGTAATAATTAACTTTACGATTGGGTTTGGCAACAACTTGTTCCAGTATGCATACGGCAGATTACTGGCAGAAAAAAACAACCTTTCTGTACACCACAGAGCCATAAAAGAGGTGGGGATTAAGGCCAGCCATCAAGAGGTTGACAGATCGTTGCCAACCCTATTTGTCGATGACACAAACTACAAAAAAGTGATGTTTGCGTCTGATTTAAGAAACCAAAACATAGTAATTAACGGTTATTTTGAAGATTATAAAATTTTAAAACCATATCTTAACGAAGTAAGAAGATGGTTTAGCCACCCTCCTATCACAAATACAGAGGACCTGATTCTTCATCTTAGGCTACAAAATAGATTAGTGCAAATAAGCCATAACAAAAACCATATTTCTGTTGATTCTTTTAAAAAAGTAATTACAAACTTTAATTACAATAAACTTCACATTGTTACAGATGCTGAAAAATGGGAGCCTTACACAATCCATGATATTGAAAAAATTCGACATGAAATTAAAAATGGACCAAATCCACCTGCTAATTCACCATGGGTAGAGCCGCAACAGTCGCTAGAATACATGAATCACCTAATCGAAGGTTTTTCAGATCTAGATCCTGTAGTGCATTGCAATGGAAAGAATGTTATTGAGGGCTCTGGTGGCCTACGCGACGGCTTTATGAACGACTTTAATTTAATAAGAAGTTTTAATCAAGTAATCATTCATAATAGCACGTTTTCGTGGTGGGCAGCTACTCTTAGTGGAGCAGAAAAAGTGGCCATATTTAGCCCTTGGAAAATCGCGAAAGCACCAAAAGATCGTAGAAATTTAGGCGACACTTCCTATCCGGGTTGGTTTTCTTGGGGATCTGCTGACGATTTATACTTTAAAAAATATGGAGTAAAACAATGAGTCTTGTAATCTTTGACTTGGATGGAGTTTTAGTTGATGCGTGTGAATGGCATAGGGTTGCTCTAAACGATGCATTAACGGAAGTTTGTGGCTATAAAATTTCTCTAGAAGATCATTATAAGACTTTTAATGGTATTCCAACACGCGAAAAATTAAGAATTTTAACAGAGAAAAATATAGTGCGCGCCGAACAACACGAGAAAATATACACCCTAAAGCAGCAAAAAACAGTAGACGCCATAAGCCAGCTAGCAGGCGTGAGGCCCGAAAAACAAGAGATGATAAGGTCTCTGAAAGCGGCAGGACATGTGGTAGCTTGCTATACCAACAGTATCAGACAAACTGCCACACTAATGCTCGAAAAGACCGGTATTCTACACTTGTTCGAATATGTGTTAACCAATCAAGATGTCTCCAGATCGAAACCCGATCCGGAGGGGTACTTGTTTTTAATGAAACATTTTGGGTTTGATTCAAGTGATACTTATATTATTGAAGACTCTCCTAAGGGCTTGGCTGCTGCCCGAGCCTCTGGCGCTTTTGTGTATAAGGTAGAGAGCCCTGAACAAGTTAATGTTGAGTTATTAAAGGATTTGTAAAATGAAAGTTTTAATACCTATGGCCGGCGAGGGTAGTCGGTTTGTGAAAGAGGGGTATACTTTTCCAAAACCCCTAATTGACATTCAGGGGAAGCCTATGATTCAAAAGGTCGTAGAAAATTTAGACTTTGACTGTGAATATATTTTTCTAGTTCGTAAAAAACATATGCAAAACTACACAGGCCTCATTGACACTCTAGAGCGGATTACAAACGGCAAGTTTCAGCATGTTCTTGTCGACGGCTTAACCGAGGGAGCAGCATGCACCGCTTTGTTGGCAGAAAAGTATATTGATAATGACGAGGATCTTCTCATTGCAAACTCCGACCAGTACATTGAGTATGAGCCAGAAAACTTTCATATGCTCAAAAACCTAACCAACGTAGACTCAGCAGTTTTTACTTTTAACGCAGTTCACCCCAAATGGTCATTCGTAAAAACCAACTCTCGGGGTTATGTAACTGAGGTAGCTGAGAAAAAGCCTATTTCAAATATAGCGACGTGTGGAATTTATTGGTACCGGAGGGGATCTGATTTTGTAAAATATGCAAAAAAAATGATCGACAAAGATATAAGAGTAAATAATGAGTTCTATATCGCCCCGGTGTACAATGAACTAATAGCTGACGGGAAAACACTTGTTCCGTTTTATGTCCATAAAATGTGGGGGATTGGCACCCCTGAAGACCTTAAATATTACTTAGATAACTACAAGGGCCAAAGATGAAAATAGCTTTATGTTTACATGGTTTAGTTGGAACTGATGATAAGTATGGGGCCGGCCCCAAAAATATTAATTATAAAATAGGACTAAATCATTTTAAAAAACACGTTTTTGATATAAATGACGAGGTAGATGTTTATTTTCATACTTGGAGTAAAGATCATGAAGATAGGTTAGTGGAATCTTACAGTCCGGTAGCTTATCTAGCAGAAAATCAACCAAAATTTAGCGAAGACCCTAGAGAGCAAGCAATCTATTGTAGGTGGAAATCCACAAAACAGGTAATGAATCTAGTTCAAAGAACGGGTAAAAAATATGATTTTGTTTTATTGACTCGTTTTGATATCGCATTTTTAGTCGATTTTGATTTCAAGGTTTATGACAGTTCAGGATTTTATGCCCAAGGTCCAGCCGGCCCAAAGAAAAATGGATTGCACCTAATCAATGACTTGTGGTTTTTCTCAAGCCAAGACAATATGGTACAGTTTTCTACCTTGTATGACAACCTTGGTTCATCAAAATATAAAGCCCACATTGGCAGTAATCATGAACTAGCAAGAAAACACCTAATCCAAACTGGGCTACAGGATAGTTTGAAATATGTGTTTGTTCGTGAGTGGAATGGGGCAAGCGGAAAGCTTTCAACAGATACGCCGCTAGTAAGATGGCACTATATGAACAGAGTTTAGAATGCTACTAATAGCGCACAGAGGAAACATAAGAGGCCCGGATGAAAATAAAGAAAACCATCCGGACTATTTGGTAGCTGCTATCGGCGCAGGATACAACGTAGAGCTAGATATTTGGAAGGTTGGTGAAAGTCTGGCCCTAGGGCATGACTCGCCTCAATATGAAATAAGTAAAGAATTTTTAACTTCGTTAGCATCATCCACAACACTGTGGACACATGCCAAAAATATTGAAGCGCTTCAGTATATGTCAGAACTTAAAAATCTAAACTTTACCAAACAATGGAACTTCTTCTGGCACGAAAAAGATAGCTACACTTTAACAAGTGAGGGATATATTTGGGCATATCCCGGTAGCATACTGACTCAAAATTCTATCTGCGTAATGCCAGAGGCGGTAAAAGGGTTTTACTCGCAACAGCAAATATTGGCCTGTAAAGGTGTTTGTAGTGATTATGTGGAGGCTTATAAAACATGAAGAAAGTATACATTCTCGGTGCAGGACCTTCTTTGAAAGCTTTTGAAGAGGCTAAGGTTGGTAACAACGATAGCGTTATTATGATCAACGAGCATAACAACACAGTGCAAAACAAAAAAATTGTTGAGAAACTAAAAGGAAAAAATGTTTACATTATGTGTAACATAGGTCAGAAAGGATTCAGTCCAGAGGTTTTCAGCAAGATTGAAATAAAGGGCTGCCTAACAAACAGACTCAAGCCAGACTGGGACTTGTGGCAAATACACAAAGATAAACAAAAGAAAAATTTTGAAGGCGGAACATTAAACAATCTTGGTCGCTTACCATATATTGCTGAAGACGAGCCATACTTGTATTCTTGGCGTGGCCCATCAAATAGAAATTTAGTGGATATGAGCACCTATGATGGCCGTAGAATAGAGCATATGCCCGATGCAGCAGAACAATACCTGATTCCGATTACGAAAGAAAAACTTATAGGCAACTGTTCTTATTATGCATCACTGTATGCTTTGTTAAACTTGAAAGCAGAACACATAGTTTACTATGGACTAGATTTTTACAACAATATAGAAATTAAAAAATCTTGGTATTTGCATCCTCCGACCTATAACACTTTACAATGGTGGAATATGAGGGTCAGATACGAAGGGGAGCACATGAAGGTATTATATGATAATTATCTATCTAAGTTTTTCCCATCAATAACGCTAGAGTTTTTTACCACGATAAGCGACTGTTTTAAAAGTTCAAATATAATATGTAATACCTTAAATTTTAAAGATGCAAACATAGTAAATCAAACGTGGTATTCTAGTGGATATCGCTTGACATAATGCTTAAGTCATGTTATATTAATATTAATGGAGGGAAGATCAAATGAACAGAAAAGCAATTTTTATTTCTGCTAGACTAGACTCCACCAGACTGCCTAACAAAGCAATGTTAAGTCTATGTGGAGAACCGTCTATACAATATTTGATTAGAAATCTAAAGTCTTCAAAGTATGCCGACAAAATTATTTTATGTACGACTTTAAATTCTGAAGACGACGCTTTGTGTCAACTAGCCGAAAAGAACGGGATTGATTTTTTCAGAGGATCAACAGATGATAAATTATTAAGGTGGCTTGGTGCATGCAAGAAAAACAACGTTGAATTTTTTGTCAATGTTGATGGAGATGACTTATTTTTTGATACACCCTTGGCAGATTTGTGTCTAGACTATAGCAATGGGTTTGATTTCATTGATGGTCGAGGCTTATATAATGATGTGTATGGTATCCGTACAACAGCCCTTGAGACCGTTTGTGACCTAAAAAACACAGAGGATACAGAATTTGTCAGGCCCCATTTTGTAGATCCCGTGAAGGGCTTCAAGGTTAAAAGAATACAAGATGCTCCAAGTAAGTATCAAAAAAAGAAGATAAGAATGACTCTAGATTATATTGAAGACCTTAAATTTTTTGAGACAGTAATCAGTCATTTCCAACAGACTGACACCGAGTCCACTTTTGATAAAATTCTACAGTTCCTAAAAGACAATCCAGAAGTAGTTGAAATAAATTGGTTTCGAGAAGAAGAGTGGAAAAACAATCAAACTAAAATGATAAGTCGAGTAGTTTTATGAGTAACCCCAGTAAATATCTTAACAACGAAATTGCATATTTGAAGAAAGTATTAGATTCGGAGTGCTGGTCTTCTACAGTAGGATCATGGTGTCAAACTTTAGAGGAAAAATTCGCAGAGAAGTTTGAGTGCAATTATGCAGTTGCTATGAACTCTGGTACATCAACTTTGCACGCCGCGCTAGAAGCTGTGGGCGTAGGGGCTGGTGATGAAGTTATATCACCTGCTTTGACTGTTATCATGGATACAACGGCCACTCTCCATGCAAACGCCATACCAGTGTATGCGGACATCGACCCACACACATTTAATATTGATCCGGACGATATTGAAAGAAAAATAACTGATAAAACAAAAGCAATTATTGCTGTGTCTTTGTATGGCTTGCCATGCGACATGGATAGAATTATGGACATTGCAAATAAGCATCATATAGCTGTTATTGAAGACAACGCACAGTGTTTTTTGTCAACTTACAAGGGAAAGCTTGCTGGTACCATGGGACATGTTTCAAGCTGGAGTTTTGAAAATTCAAAACACATGAGTTGTGGCGAGGGCGGAATTATCACTACCAATGATGAAGAATATGCACAAATGGCTAGGAAAGTAGCAGGACACGGATACAAAAACCTAGGAGCCAGTTATGGACAGATAAAATTAAATCAAAGCGTATATCAGAATCCAAATTACAAAAGACATGATTCTGTTGGGTGGAATTATCGTATGCCCGAGTTTAACGCAGCTATTGCCTTAGCGCAACTAGAGGATCTTGATCAGAAAGTCGATTTTCGGATTCGAGTAGCGTCAGAATTCCTAGACGTTGTATCAGGGTGCGATTATATTACACCACAACAAGTGCCAGATGGATATATACATTCATATTTTACACTTGGTTTATTTTATGAAGGTGCGGAGAAAATAGGGGTATCTTGGGAAGAGTTTAGAGAAAAGTATATTAGTTTTGGTGGCGATGGTTTTTATGGTGCGTGGAGTGTACCCTACCTAGAGCCAGTAATGACTAGTAGGGCTTATGTAAAGAGATACCCCGAGATATATGAAAAGACATCATATCCACAAGGTATCTGCCCGATTGCTGAAGCTGTACAACCAAAGTTGATGCAGTTTAAAACAAATTACAGAGACATTAAGCTGGCTCAACAAAAGGCTGATGCCTTGAGAAAAACAATAGAATTTTATGGAGAAAAAAATGAGTAGTGTTTATATTATTGCGGAGATTGGAATTAACCACAATGGTGATCTAGATTTGGCGAAGAAGCTAATTGAACAATCCAAGCACTCTGGTGCTGATGCTGTTAAGTTTCAAAAGAGGACCATTGATTTGGTATACACCCCTGAAGAGCTAGATAAGTACAGAGAGTCACCGTGGGGCACTACCAACAGGCAGCAGAAAGAGGGACTAGAGTTCTCGATGGAGCAGTACAAAGAGTTAGAAAAATACACTAAAGACCTTGGTATGGATTTTATCGTTTCATGTTGGGATACAAATAGTGTAGACGTTGTGGAAAAGAGCTTGGACATTAAGTATCACAAGGTAGCTTCTGCTTTAGCAACAGACAAGACGTTTTTGCAAAAGCTAAATGACACAGGTCGTCCAGTTATTCTATCAACAGGTATGTGTACCGCAGAAGAAATTAATGCCGCTATTCAAATGCTTGATAATGTTGAGATCGTGCTAGCCTGCACAAGCACATATCCCACAAAACCAGAAGAGGTTAATTTAAGGCACATAAACACTTTAAGAGAACAGCACCCAGATTTAAAGATTGGCTTCTCTAACCACTATAATGGTTTAGATGCGTGTGTTGGTTCTGTAGCTGTTGGTGCCGAGTGTGTAGAATTTCATATTACTAACGATAGGGCAGCTTATGGTTCCGACCAGGCCGCATCAATCCAAGATTCCTATTCCTTGACTCAGGCTATCAGAAGCATGGAGTTGATGCTGGGTGACGGTCAGAAAACTGTTTATGATTCTGAAGTTCCAATCATCAACAAACTACGGAAAGTAAATGATATCGTCTAATAAAAGGGTGCTTGTCACCGGAGCCACACGAGGCCTCGGTGCAAGCATAGCAAAAGAATATGCTAGGATAGGCTACGATATTATCTTGGTAGGGCGTTCTGAAGAGGGCCTGAACAATCTCAAAGAACAGCTTCGTGTATATAAGACCGATGTTCGGATAAAAATATGCGATCTGTCCAGTCCAGAACAAATCTTGTCAATGACTAATTCACTTAATGATATTAATATTAATATTCTAGTTAACTGCGCCGGCGTATTCCCTGTCAAAAAGCTAGCTGACATGTCATTAGAAGAGTATGATATGTGTATGAATATAAACGTGAGGGCACCTTTTTTGCTGACAAGAGAATTATCAAAAAATATGGCAAAAAACAAATCAGGACAAATTATTAATGTGGCATCATCGTCAGCCTATGGAGGCTCGCCTTTGACCTCTGTCTATTGTGCCTCCAAGCACGCTCTGCTTGGCCTTTCTAGATCATTATACAAAGAGCTTAAAGCTGACAATATAAGGGTTGTATGCGTGTCACCCGGTTCAATAAAGACAGATATGGGCAAAAAGGTGGAGGCCCTTGGACAAATATATAATACGTTTATGGAGCCTGATGAAGTGGCTCAATATATTGTGTTTAATTCTACTTGGGACGGCGCAATGATAAATGAAGAATTAAGATTAAACAGGGTTGCTGTTCAATGATGTTGGGATTGATGCAAGGCCGGCTCTTGCCGCCTGTGAATAATCATATTCAAGAGTTTCCAAACCAATGGAGAGACGAGTTTGATATTTTGGACAAATGTGGTTTGCAATGTGTTGAATGGCTAATGACAACAAATAGTCTAGCCTCAAACCCAGCGCTCAAATCACCAAACATGCTGCATGGCCTACCGATATCTTCAGTATGTGTAGACACATTAGTTGATGAAAGAATTAATGACCCGAAGTATTTACGATCAAGCCTTATACCTCTGTGTTCTTCAATCGCGGCACATAGATTTACAAAGACTGTTACAATTCCATTATTGGAAACCAGTAGCATGCAAGACAAAACTAAAAGAGCAGCATTCATAAAACATATTACTGATATTGCAGACATATTCCCAAACATTAATTTTTCATTTGAAGCCGAATTGGGTATTAAAGAGTTGAAAGAGATAGTATCTTTGCGAGATAACTTTCTAGTGACATATGATACAGGGAATATCACGTCGTTTGGGTTAGATCATGAGGAATATATAAGAGCACTTTCAAATAAAATAAACAATGTGCATCTAAAAGATAGAACGTTTAATGCCAACACGGTCGAGCCGGGGCTTGGTGATACAGACTTTAAAAAGATTTTTGCTACCTTAAGAGACATAAACTATAGTGGCCCCTTCATTTTGCAGACTGCTCGATCAGACTCTGGCAAAGAAAAGGATACTATTTCAAGACATATACAATATTTCGGAGCCTTGTATGAAAAACTTATTTGACCTTACAGGAAAGACTGCTGTAATCACTGGCGGCGCTGGCCTGTTAGGCCGGAAGCACGCCGAGGCTATCAAGTCTGCGGGCGGTTCTGTTGTGTTAACAGATATCGTGAACGATCCTGACTGTGTATACATGGATGTCACAGATAAAGCCAGCATAGAAAAGGTAGCTAGCGGCATTAAACATGTCGATATTTTGATCAATAACGCTGCTTTAAATCCTAAAATGGTTGAAAAAGGGGATAATAATTTTGAAACCTTCTCCCTAGATAGGTGGAGTCAAGGAATCAGTGTAAATTTAACCGGAGCGTTTTTGTGCAGTCAAGTCTTCATTAGCAAAATGGTCCAACAAGAGTCTACAGGAGTAGTGATCAACATCGCTTCAGATCTTGGAGTCATTGCGCCGGACCAAAGAATCTACGACGGAGACGTTAAACCAGTAGATTACAGTGTAACAAAACATGGCATCATAGGTTTAACAAAATATTTATCAACATATTATGCTGATAAAGGAATAAGAGTTAATAGTTTAAGCCCAGCCGGTGTCTATACTGATCAAGACCCTAAATTTGTAAAAAGATTATCCAAGCTTATTCCAATGGGCCGAATGGCCAACATTGATGATTATACGGGAGCTATAGTATTTTTATGTTCTAATGCAAGCTCCTATATGACTGGAGCCAACTTAATAATTGATGGAGGAAGGACCATATGGTAAACGACCTGCACATTCCAATTAAATTTGTGCCCAAGGGATGGGGCTTTGAAAAATGGATTGTTAATAACGAAGAATATTGTGGCAAGCTTTTATATTTTGTTAAAGGAAGACGCTGTTCGTGGCACTACCACAAACTCAAGGACGAGGTTTTCTATGTTCAGTCTGGAAAAATGCTTGTAAAGTATTCTGACCACACTGATAAGCTTGATTTGGCAGATGAGATTATTCTTGGTCCCGGTGATAACTTTCACGTATATCGTGGATTAAGACACCAGATGATTGCACTGGAAGACACCGAGCTGTTTGAGTTTTCAACACAGCATTTTGATTCGGATAGCTATAGAATTAAAAAGGGGGACTGATGATTTATTACGTTGACATAGACGAAACAATCTGTAGGTATGAAGGGGATAGAAAATACCCTAATGCCCTACCGATTAAAGAGAACATTGAAAAGATTAATAACCTATTCGACGCAGGGCATACAGTTGTTTACTGGACCGCCCGTGGTTCTACCACAGGGATAGACTGGAGACAAACAACCGAACAACAACTCTTAGTTTGGGGAGCCAAGCACCATGAGTTACGATTAGGAAAGCCCCACTACGATTTGTTCATTTGTGATAAAGCAATTAACTCAAGTGAATTTTTTGGAGACACCAACAATGTTGAATGAATCACAGCAAGAGTGTTATTTATGCGGTGGTGATAAGTTTCAAATAGTTGACGGGTCCTGTAGAGACAAGCCAGATTTGCCCATATTACGATGTAATAATTGCCGGCTAGTTTTTTTAGAGAATTTTAACCACATTGCTGAGGGATTTTATGAAGACTCTAGTATGAATCCGGAAGAATGCTACAAGTCCTTGCAGCACTGGAGAGAGAGAACATATAGTGATGACGCAAGAAGATATGAAAGTCTTAAGAATCCATTGTCTGGCAAAGATGTCATGGACTTTGGGTCAGGAAACGCAGGGTTTTTGAATTTAGCTAAACAAAAAGCTAAAAGTGTCGTAGGAGTAGAAATCGATCAAGGCACTTACAAA
>TARA_R110002012_G_scaffold321290_1_pt1 | contig 16752 bp, 9 predicted proteins | sample TARA_R110002012 | Tara Oceans TARA_R110002012 (sample SAMEA4396515) | marine metagenome | biome: Westerlies Biome; feature: [DCM] deep chlorophyll maximum layer (ENVO:01000326); material: water (ENVO:00002006), including particulate matter (ENVO:01000060) such as... | depth 40 m
TAGCTTCTGGGCGAGTAGGGGTAGGCACCGGTGATAACGTGCCCACCACGGAAAAGATCAAGGTCGCCATCGCCGTCAATGTCATAAGGCACTACCACCGATCCGCTGCTTTGCGTGTTGATGGTTGCTGACTTGGCAAAGTTGCCTTTCCCATCATTCAAATAAAGCCTGTCCTTGTATTGCTCGGCTTTGTCAGGAAACTCGCTTCCTCCACTCACAACATAGAGATCAAGGTCTCCATCGCCATCAGCATCGAACAATGTGGATCCCATGTCCTCATAGCTTTTGTCTGCTGCAAAGGCGGCTGTAGATTTTTTAACCAGCTTGCCTTTTGACTGTATGTAAAGCTGCCCGGCCTGGCCAGAAGCACCACCAATGAATAGATCGCCTTCTCCATCTCCGTTCACATCACCAGTTGACATGAAAGGCCCGCTCATCGAGAAATTGTGTGGGAGTAGCGTCTGCTCCTTGTATTCATTCACTTCGTTTTCCTCGTGCACAAAAGTTTCCGCTAGTATCCCCGGCGAGGCCTGAAACAATAACTCCTTTGAAGCGGGAAGTTTCTTTGGCTTCACTGCTTTCTCGTAGGAAACAACAACTGTTTGATTGACGCCAGCAATAGACATAGTATTCTGCATGCCATCAAGCCATGAAACTCTAAGGCTGTCGATGCCAGCAGCTTGACCCAGACCGAAATGGACTATTGGGTCGTTTGACGAAAGATAACCCCTTACAGTTTTGTTCTCGAAAAACTGAATTTTGCCATCGTAGTATATGGTGACTTTAGCTCCCATGCCATCTGCATTCGTAGCAGGCCCGTCGAGCTTTACCTTCAGGTAATTATTGCGATCAGACGAAGTGTTTTCGTAGATGAAAGCTTCGTCATCCAGGTTGTTGATGACAAGTTCCAGGTCTCCATCATTGTCCAGGTCGCCCACCGCTGCACCATTGGAGAAGCTGGTTTCATCAAAGCCCCATGAGTCTATTGCGTTTTCAAAATGCAGGTTGCCGGTGTTTCTGAAAAGGTAGTTTTTCACCTTAATGGGATCATATACCTCAATGAAATCCTTGTAACCATTTTTAAGCATGTCGTTCATCGACGTGTATTTGCTTTTGTTTTTTAGAACAAAATCCCGCAGTTTCTTGTCAAGATCCCCATCAAACACATCACGGCGATAGCCATTGGCCACAAAAACATCTCTGTATCCGTCGTTATCAAAATCAGACATCAGTACCGACCAGCTCCATTCAGTTTTGGACACTCCGGCCATTTGCGAAATGTCGCCAAAGAATGAATTCCCCTGATTTAGGTGGAGCGCATTGTGCATGTACTGCTTGTGCATGCCTCCGTTCACAATATTGTAAAACCCTTCGACGTCCATTGAGGGCATGGATACCTTTGATCGCTTGTAATCTTCGGGAAGCATTTCGGTAACCATAATATCTTCCAGCCCATCGTTGTTGATGTCTGCCACATCAGTACCCATCGAGTACATCGAGATGTGGTTGGTGGTTTCTTTGATCTGTTCTTTGAAAGTGCCGTTTTTCTGGTTGATGTACATATAGTCACCCTCGGCAAAGTCATTAGCAACGAAAATATCGGTATAACCATCACCATTAAAGTCAGCGGTAACTACGCTGAGCGCATAGCCGAAATTGTTTTTGATGCCAGCCTGGGCACCGATTTCACGGAACTTGCCATTCTCGTTTTCGTATAGCTTATCTCTGCTGAAGGAGGGAGACAGCTTTTTTTGCCGGATCATTTCAGTGAGTGGAAGGTCGAACGAATCCGGCCTGTTAGTCAGGTAAACATCCAGATCGTTGTCATTGTCCATATCAAAAAATGACGCATGTATGGAGTAGCCAGACTCGTCAAGCCCGAACTCCTTTGCCTGTTCCTTGAAGGTCAGGTCTCCCTGATTGATATATAGTAAGTTGGTTCTTTCTTCTTCGCTATCGTGATAGCCGCCCTTGCAGACGTATATGTCAAGCAAGCCGTCGCCATTGATGTCTACCATGGTCACGCCGTTGTTCCACCGGCCATTGCCTTCCACGCCTGCTGATTGAGAAATGTCTTTGAATTTCAGGTCCCCCTCGTTGAGGTAAAGCTTGTTAGGCACTTCATTACCTGTAAAATATATGTCAGCGAGTCCATCATTGTTGATGTCTCCAATACCAACGCCGCCACCATTGTACACGTAGGCGAAATTATCGAAGTAGTTGTCGTAGTTCTCATCCACGTCGTTGCGGAAAGTAACTCCGCTGCTGGTCCCGGGGAGCCTTTTAAAAACAGGTTCTTCCTTCTTCTCTTCAGGCGTCGAGACGACATCCGTCTTGGTTTCGCAGGCCGCAAGTATCGATAAAAGCAGAAGTGCTCCGAAAATGGAGGTTAGATGTATTTGTAGTTTAAACAGCATAACGGCAATATGATTTGGGTAGGCAGTCAGCCGAAATCCAATGGTTGTTGACTGAATTACCTGCTCTTTTAAAATTAGGTCAAAGTTAAGCGCTTTGCAAGACTAAAGGATGTTCACCAGTCTTTCTCTTTTCTCACAGCCCAAAGCATTTATGAAACTGGTGGAATCAATTAGTCAAATTGATTCGTTGACACTCCTCAATAAAATAAGAAGGGCCAGGCAATATGCCCGGCCCATCAAAAACTGCTATTTAATTATTACTGAAGTTTAATTACAATCTGCTCCCGGATAGCCACAGTTCTGAGGGTATCCACCAACAGTTCTGTCTATCTGTGTCTGCGGTATCGGACGTTTGGTGTGGTAGTCCTGAATATTGCCTGCCCCAAGCGGGTTGTAGGCTCTAACATACTCCACCAGTTTTCCTGTTCTTACCAGGTCAAACCAGCGACACTGTTCGCCATCCAATTCGAGAGCACGCTCTCTCAGGATAAAGTCGATGTCGACATCAGCTGCGGTGATTTGCATCGCTGCCTCCATGCCGTCTTTGGCAGCTCTTGTTCTTACCACGTTGATATCGTCGGCAGCTCCGGCACTGTTTCCAGCCAGGAAGCGAGCTTCAGCACGAAGCAGATAGGCATCAGCCAGTCTCATCACGAACCAGTCTCTTGACCCACGTTCCCACTGGATAGTCGGTCTGCGGGGATCAATGAACTTTTTCAAAGTAGGGAACAATCTTTCTGTATAGAAATACTGGTCGCCATCAAAAGCCGGATCCTGAGTGATTACGTTGTAGCGAACCTGGAATTTCTTACCGGTCATCCACTCAGCGTCTTTGCCAGGCCCTGGAACATATATCGCTGTATCTCCAACTGTGAATCTGTCTGTTCCTATGTCGCTTGCAGTAACGGTTGAACCATCTGCCTTCTTAGCTCCGTTGGTTACATGCACTTGTTCCCACTTAGGAATGCTTTTGGGGTTATTACTGATATAAGCATGCTTGTAGGTCTGATCGTACCTGGCATCAATATCCCTGTCTTCTGCCCAAACAGAATTCATATAATCAGTTGGTCTGAAACGCTTGAACGGGCGACCACCTTCAATATCACGAATCATACCCGCACGGATGTCATATTCCATCAAGAAATAAAGATGGCCCCTGTTACCTACGCCACCATTACCACCGTTCAGGATAAGATCAGTAGCGTACTGCACCGCCCAAATGATTTCTGAATTGATCTGATTGTCCTGATCCCACAGCGCATCGTGAGATTCAACCAACGCATAACCGTGGTCATTGATCACATTTGAAAACAAAGTATTAGCGCTTGCAAAATCTGCAGGAGAGCCAAAAGACTGCTGGCCTCGTGTTAGATACGCCTTGGCTAATAGAAACTGAGCTGCTCCCTTTGTAGCACGGCCATAGTCGCTTTGCGCATCTGGCAAATTGGCAATCGCAAACTCGAGATCAGGAATGATGCCATCTGCATAAACAGCCGATTGAGGTGAAGGAGCAGCTTCTACTTCTGCACCGATGGTTTCCTCAAGGGTAAGGTAAACATCACCCCAGGTTTGCACCAGGTAGAAATAGTAGTAAGCCCTTAGAAAACGTGCCTCGGCCTGGCGCTGGGTTTTTAATGCATCACTCATATCTGATACTGCTTCCGAACGGTTCAATACCGCATTGGCCTGATTGATTCCCTGATAAAGGAAAGTCCACTGCTGATCAAGAATGTTTACAGTAGGGTTCAAACCATTATCGTAAAAGTTGAATGATTTGTAACCACCATCAGCACCGTTTGTGTGTGTGTCTGTACCAAAAATGGTCAGCATGTAGGCACGCTCATTACTGTGGATTTCACGCAAGAACGAGTAAGTGGCATCTACAGCATCTTCCAAACCGGCTGCTGTAGTGTAGTAACTTCCAGCCGAAACATCTGAAATCAGCTTTTCATCGAGGAAGTCAGAACAAGACTGAGCAGTGAACGCTATCAGCGCCAGCGCCAGTATTATCGATTTTATATTTTTATTATTCTTCATTATTTTCTCGGTTTTGATTCCCCTTAAAATGTTACACTAAGTCCACCCATGAATAGCTGGTTGGAAGGCATCTCACCAGATCCCAAGTCATCAGCTCTTTCCGGATCAAATAACTTGAACTTAGACCAAACCATAGGGTTTTGAGCCGTTGCATAGATTCTCACATTGCTGAACCTCAGCTTTTCAAGCACGCTTGATGGCAATCTGTAACCTAGTGTGATGTTTCTAAGCTTCACATAGCCTCCATCTCTGTACCTAAGCGTGCTACCGTTGGTAATACCTTCCTGATTTTTGTTAGGTCTTGGGTAGTCGTTGGTAGGGTTATCAATGGTCCAGTAATCAACTTTCAGGTTGTTGTAACGGGCCTGCATACTTGCCTGGCCCTGGCAAAACTGACAGTCGATCATAAAGCCAAGGCGATAGTAGAAAAAGAATGACAGGTCAAAACCTTTAAAGCTTAAAGTGTTGGTTAATCCACCGTAGGCAGCCGGTACGTCGTTACCCAGTATCTTACGGTCATCCGGGGTGAACTTACCATCACCATCTTGGTCTTTTATCTTGATCTCGCCAGGTACAGCACCCATAAACGCAGCAGCCTCATCTTTTTCAGATACCTGCCAGATGCCTATTTTCTCATAGTCATAGAATGTACGAATAGGCTGTCCGATGAACCAACCACTACCTACGTCGTCTATCTTATTGCCATCTGCGTCTCTTTGGGCAAGGTCAACAATTTTCTCCGAGTAGTGGCCCATATTGAAGTCAGCATTCCACTTCAGTCCATTTGACATGTCGAGGATGGTAGCTCCCAAAGTGATTTCATACCCATTGGTTTCCGTTCCACCAATGTTCTGAAGAATAGAGGTGTAACCAGATGTAGGAGGTAGTGCTCTTCTTAGAAGCAATGAAACGCCAGTTGAAGTGTGGTAGTAATCAAATGTACCCGTCAACCTGTTGTTGAAGAGTCCAAAATCGAAACCTACGTCGGTAGTTGCTGAGTATTCCCAGCTCAGATCCGGGTTAGGGATGCCGCCAAGTGCAAATCCTCTTGCATCGGCCTCGTTCCAGCTATATACCGACTGGTTGAGCGCACCCTGTGTCTGGTAGGGTGATACTGCTGTGTTTCCTACTTTTCCGTAGGAAGCCCTTAGCTTCAAATCACTGATAAGGTTAACCCCAGAAAGGAACGCCTCATCTTTCATTCTCCATCCTACTGATATACCAGGGAAAGCATTCCACTTGTTACCTTCAGCCAAACGAGAAGAACCATCCCAACGCATACTCGCCTGGAAAAGGTATTTGCCTTTGAATGAGTAGTTCACTCTTCCCATGTATGAAAGTAGTCTGTAACTCTCAAGACGTGAGCCATAGTCGGAGATAGTACCCAGACCGAGGTTGTACCATTGCGCTGTTTCGTAGGGTAGATTGATCGCAACCAAACCTGATCTTGTTGAATCTTGCTGTGCAGAGCTTTGCAGTGCTGTCAAACCAAGGCTGTGATCTCCGAATGATTTGTTGTAAGTCAGCAGGTTTTCCTGAGTATAACCAAAGCTCTGTTGGTTGAAAAGTCCGGCAGCAGGTGTACCGTTTTTACGGGCCTGAGTGAATTGACCTTCGAAACGGCCTCTTTCCCAAGCCTGATAATCCTGTCCGATCAGGAACTTGTATTTAAGGCCGTCTAAGATTTGCACTTCAGCATACACAGATGAGAATAGTCTGTTGATTGTTCTTTCGTCTATGTATTTACCAGGTACCAATTCATTCAAAGGGTTGGTACGGATACCATCTGAAATAGGAAGGAAGATGAGATTCCCTTCATCATCGTAAGGCATTCCAAGTGGAGTTTGGTTAACCGCCTCAGAAATAGTTGCCCCTGACCCCCAGTTCTGCGTTGAATGCGAATACAAAGAAGACATGCCTACTTTGAATATTTTGTTGATCTGATGGTCAACATTCACACGTGCAGTATATCTTCCGAAGTCGGTTCCTTCAACCAATCCATTTTCCTTGAAGTAGCTAAGAGACAAACTTACCTGTGTTTTTTCTGTACCACCGTTCACGCTGATTTGTTGGTTCATTTGAGAACCGTTTTGGTAGATCAAGTCTTGCCAATCGGTAGATCGACCTGTTTGTGCCGAAAGCAACTCAACCGGGTCAACGAACACTGCATCGTCAGCCGGAATTGAAGAGCCGGCATCGCCCCAGGCACCTCTGCCAGATGCACCATTGGCATCTACCCTGTTTGCTTCACGCTTCAAGTCGGCAAATTCAGCACCATTCATCATAGGGATGGTTTTGAAAGGAGTAGTTGCAGCGTAAGTGCTGGTGTAGGTAACCGAAGTTTTACCAGGCTTGCCTCTTTTGGTAGTAATAAGAATTACACCGTTAGAGCCTCTTGATCCATAAATGGCTGTTGCAGCTGCATCTTTCAGCACTTCCATAGACTCGATGTCTGAGGGGTTAAAGTCCTGAATTGAGTTAGTGCCAGAAGTCATCGGTATACCGTCCACTACGAAGAGTGGGTCGTTTGTAGCAGTCAGTGATCTTCTACCACGAATGGTGATTTTCGGCCCCTGGCCTGGACGGCCACCATTTGCCAGAACGTCAACGCCAGCTATTTGGCCTTTCATGGCTTCCATTGCGTTACCTGTGGGTATTCTGGTAAGCGCTTCGCCATCAATAGAAGCGATAGATGCTGTTACGTCCCGCTTATCCTGGGTTCCGTATCCAACCACCACAACTTCGCTGAGGGATCTGACATCCACTTCCATCCCAACACTTATTTGAGACTGGGAGCCGACGGTCACTTCTGTGGTAGAAAAGCCGATGGCACTAAACACCAAAACGGCGTCTCTTGAAGGAACTCTTAACGAGTATTTCCCATCAATATCTGTCACTGTTCCCGTGGTTGTTCCTTTCACAATCACGTTGACACCAGGTAGAGCCGAGCCATCTTCTACAGATGTGATCGTACCTGATACCGTCGAATCCTGCCTGGCAATCGCCTGGCCGGAGCAAATCACAACAAGTGCCAATCCTACCGGAAAGCACCACAGGACTCGCTTACATTTTGATAAAATTTCATTCATAGTAAGTAGGGTTTATAAATAATGTAATGAATTTAATTTGTTTAGACCCAACGCCTTTATCGCCAGTATGGCTTTGAGGCACTTAGTAAGTTACTAAAATCGAGCTACTTTTCTTTTGTTTTGGCGACATATAAATACTCTTCTTTATCCTGGAAGACAGTTTAATGGTGAAAAAAAATTATACTATTGATTTCCTTAATGACTTTAAAGCACGGCTCATTTGTGTTTCAATGGTTTTAACACTGAGATGAAGCCTATCGGCAATCTCAACGTAGCGCAGGCCCTGGTCACGACTTAGCTGAAACACCAGGCGACACTGTTTAGGCAACCTGGCTACAGCGTTATCTATACTTTCCTGCAATTCAGCATATTCCGACCGTTTCTGCGGGTCGAAGTGATCGCAGGGAATAGCCAATTCGTTCTCGATATTTGTGAAGCTGTATTTCTTCTCCTTTCTAAGGTAATCGAAAGAGATATTTCTGACCGCTGTATAAAGATATGACTTGGGGGAGCTGGAAATGACAATCACATTTCGATTGATCCAGATTTTAAGGAAAACTTCGCTTACTAATTCTTCAGCGACTTCATTATTTTCAACCAATTTCTCGCAGAAGCTGCGAAGCGGATGATAGCCAACAACGAATAATTTTTCAAACGCCTGAGAGTCGTCATCACGTAGCACTCTCCAGAGCAAACAGTCTATACTGTCAACAGATTTTGACGGAGCCAATTTTGTCCCGGTAATTGAAGCTCTTTTGGTTATAAGCATTGTTTAAGTAGGTAGTCGATTTCAATCGATTGAAATAAATTTACTCTCAAAATCTGAACAAAACAGATTTGAGAATTTTTTTTTAACGGTATCTGTCCCGGGAACGGTACCGAAATTTTTTTTAGCTTTACATTGAGCTATCAAAATCTAATAATGAGCAAATCTGACTCTACCATCCGAGACATTGCACGCACACTGGGAATATCAAAATCTACCGTATCAAGGGCCTTGAACAACCACTATGATGTAAGCCAGGAGACAGCCAGGAAGGTGAAGGAATTGGCGCTTAAAATGGACTACCAACCTAATATACTGGCACGGCAGTTAAAGCTTCAGCGGACCAATACCTTGGGGGTGATTATTCCGGAAACTATTAATCGTTTTTTCGCCAAGGCTGTAGGAGGGATTCAGGAGGTGGCTAACAGTGCCGGGTATAATGTGATGATTTGCCAGTCGAATGAAACGCTGACGCTTGAGCAGAATAATTTGCAAACCCTGATGTCGAGCAAGGTGGATGGATTGCTGGTATCGGTGTCAAGGCAAACAGACCGGAGCGACCATTTTCAGTATGCGATCAATAAGGACATACCGCTGGTTTTTTTCGACCGCATATTAGAGGAGTTGGCGGTGTCTCAGGTATATTCCGATAATTTTGATATCAGTTTTCAGGGAACAGAGCACCTGATCCAACAAGGCTGTAAAAGAATTGCTTTTGTAGCTGGGCCATCACATCTTTTTAATAGCCGAAACAGGCTCAATGGCTACCTGGAGGCGCTCAAAGCTAACAATATCCCCGTGGTAGAGTCGCTTATTGTGCAAGCCAACTACCAGGCTGGGCATGTGCAGCAGTACACCAGGTACCTGTTTGATGCAAAGGAGAAACCAGATGGGATTTTTGCCATCAATGACATTTCGGCCCTCGAAATGATGCATATTTTAAAAATGAAGGGGTTACACATCCCCAGAGATGTGGCGGTGCTGGGCTTTAACAATGAAGTCATCTGCGATTTTGTAGAGCCAACCCTTAGCAGTATTGAGCATCCAGCCTTCGACATGGGAGTAGCAGCGACAAGAATTTTGTTAAAACAAATCTCATCCAAGGAGTTCACTCAGCAGAAAGAACTTATAAAAAGTCGGCTTGTTGTCCGTGAGTCGTCGAGGCGGTACTAGCGGTTTTCTAAAAAACCCGATCGGTGGCGAGGATTCTCACCTAGTTGGAGGAAGTTTCCTTATATTGCTCTCACACCCTTTGCCAATTATTTTACCCGGAATCTTAAAGACCAAATGAACATCAAATTGTCTCCTATTATAAGCGCCAAAGAACTTCAAGCTATCTATCAGAATGACAATCTGGTAATTGTGGATGCAAGCGGTGGCCCGAAAGCCAGAGAAAACTACAGTACGAAGCACCTTGACAGGGCTTTATTTGCTGACACTAATAAAGACCTTGCCAACGTAAAGCCCAATGCAGCAGAAGGGGGAAGGCACCCATTGCCTACGGCGGATCAATTTTCGCAGGCGCTGGGCCGGTTGGGGATCACGCCCGGGAGTCATGTGGTGGTGTATGACGACATGGGTGGTGCTAATGCAGCCGCTCGTTTGTGGTGGATGCTGAGGGCAATTGGACACTCCAAAGTTCAGGTGCTCGACGGAGGGCTTTTGGCAGCGGAGAAGGCCGGGCTGGTTACGTCGTCAAAAATGGAAATCCCCGGAAAAGTAGCTCCTTATCCGGTAGTCGAATGGAAATTGCCTCAGGCTGATATGCAGGAGGTGGAGAAGGTTGCCAAAGCAAAAGACCACATTGTTATCGACGTTCGGGATGCCAAAAGGTATGCCGGTCTTACGGAGCCCATCGATTTGATCGCCGGACATATTCCCGGTGCTATCAATGTTCCCTTCAGTGACAACCTGACCGGCGATGGTCTTTTTAAATCTCCCCAAGCGTTAAAAGACAAGTATCAGGCTGTATTTGGCAATACACCTGCCGACCAGGTAATTGTGCACTGCGGGTCGGGCGTTACTGCGTGCCACTTGTTGCTGGCCGCCGACTATGCTGGCCTTGATATTCCAAAACTGTATGTAGGCTCATGGAGCGAGTGGTCCAGGAATAATAAGGAGATGGTGACAGCCGACACTGCCGGGCACTAGCAGCGTAAAATGGATCGGACAGTTTTCTGAAGCCATTCGGTAGCTGTATTTTACGGAACGAACCTAACTTTTATGGAAAAAGAGGAACCCCCCAAATGGCTTGAAGACCTCCAGCAAAGAAGCTGGGAACCCGAAGTGCTGCTTTCGGGTATAGTTCTTTTTGGCATGTTCAAGGTGCCTCCTTTGCTTGATAAGGTGCTGGTTTTTTTTAAGTCGCAGTTCTATAGCACTACAACTGACGTAGACAATCTGGTGGGCATACTCAAGCTTGGTATCTATTGGCTGATACTGGGGCTTATCCTTCATTTGATTTGCCGGGGTGTCTGGGTAGGGATGGTGGGTTTAAGCTATACTTTTCCTAACGGAGTGAGGGTAGAGGAACTTAAGTTTAAAAACCGATTTAAGACCAGAATCGAAAAAATCCCACCTTTTCAGCGGGTCATCATCAATCTGGAAAAACTCTGCAGTTCTTTATTTTCCCTGTCATTTATGCTCTTCATGAGCATTGTGGGTGCTTATCTTTATTTTTTCACGTTGTTGGTTCTACCCTTTTTCATCGGAGTGATGGTGCAGGGTAGTGTAAATTTCACCAACAGCTTTGTATTTGAGATTTACGTGGTTGTGGTGATGGTTATTGCCATATTGGGTTTAGTTGACTTTCTCACGCTGGGGTTCTTTCGTCGGTTCACCTTGATCAGTAAAGTTTATTGGCCTATCCATGTGGCGATCAGTGCGCTCACGTTGGGTAAGTATTACAGACCCATCTATTTCGGTTTTGTCAGTAACTCCAATAAATGGGTGCTCTTCCTGATCTTGACTTTATTTACTGTCTTGAGTTTATTTGGATTGGATGAGACCACGAGTGATGTCTACGACGGAAGCTCATTTTCACGCTTAAATTTTTGGCATGCCCGGGATCAAAGGCTAAGGGTGTATTCCGGTTACTACGAGGACCAGAATGAAGAACTTTTCTCCTATCAGGCGCAAATCCCCTCTGATATTATCGATGGAAACGTGCTCCGACTATTCATTCCCGCTGGCATAGCGAGGGAAGATTCGATTCGGGCGAATATCAACTATGATTCGCTGGTGGCGGCAAGCAAGGGCTTGACCAGGGATGCACGAGATATGCCTGCTATCCAGAATTTCTACCATATCTATATAGATGATAGCCTGTTGATCAATTACCCACTTTTTTATCACTACCGACTTCGGACCAGCCAACCGGGCTACCTGGCTTATATCGACATCTCTAGCCTGCCTATGGGAATGCACAGGCTGGAGGTCGGTGGGCCACCCTCCATGTACAGGAATCGCTGGGCGTCCATTCCATTTTTCAGAGAACTGGATGCAAGTGAAAGGAAAAGCACTAGTCCCGCCCAGGAAGAAGATGATGGCTATTTTCAGGTGAAACCAGGGCTGCCCAGGTGAAGCCGGCGGATATAGCTATGTTTCCAAAGTAAAGCTTCCTAATATTGCACTATTTATTAGTCTGTAAAGTAGCAAAAACTTATTACGAATAATTTTTGGAGATATTTTTGCTATAAGTGATGTATTACTATTACGCTACTCTAACACTTACAACATGAGAAATATTCTGTTTGTTGCTGCATTTTGTCTTTTGAGTCAATTTGCAAATGCCCAGTTCGGGGCCAGCATTCACCAGTCCAACCTTCCTTTTGTGGGGATCAATTACCAATTCAAAGAGAGATTTTTGCCTGAGTTGAGGATTGGAACCGACAATTACTTTGACAACACCAGCCTGGAGCTGACGTTCAACTATATTTTCAAAAAAGATGAGAATGTTGATGTTTACACTGGACTTGGGGCGAGGGTACAGATACTGGATGGCATCGTTGTTCCGCTGGGAATGAATATATATCCTTTCACAAAGGATAATTTTGGCTTTCAAATGGAATTGGCAGCTATTGTCGGAAGCAGCGATCCTCTATTGAGGGGTAGCTGGGGAATCCGGTATCGGTTTGCAAAGGAGTAGACAACGACTTCTTAATATACCTCCACCAACTTCACTGGCCCTAACAACCCCGACGGCTGTACCTCCCAGCTGCTGGCATCGAACGCCTGATAGTCGATATTCACGAAGTTAATTTCGTGGTACTTGCGCCACTCTATCCCAGCCCTGTCCATGTAGCGAATGCGGTTGGCCATCAGGTTGACTACTTCTATTTCTATGGTATTGTCGCCCTCTTTTAGGTATTTCCCAATCCTCAACTCGTGGGGCACAGCCCAGCTATTACCTGCAAACTGCCCGTTCACCCATACTTTGGCGCTTTCCCGCACATCGCCAAGCTGTAGAAGGTAGTCATCCTTTTTTGAAGCCAGGATGAAGTGGGTAGCGTAGGTAGCAGTACCGGAAAACTGGTCGGCCAGTGAATCTCCAAGGGCTGTCCAGGGCTGGAGTTTGTCCAGGGTTTTGTTGCCGGGCAGGCTGGGGCCGCCAGCTTTGAAGTCAAGTGTCCAAGGGCCATTGAGCGCAACGGTTCCACCGGTTTCGTTGGCATAGCTCCAGTCGGTAGCAGAGCTTTCGTTGCCCACCTTGAGGAAAAGAGACTCGCCAGATTTGATTTGCATGCGGACTTGCGTTAGCCCGTTTTCGGCCTTTGTTTCGGCGTTGCCAGCACGGCCTGTCATAGCATCCAGTATCACAGCTTGCTTAAAAGCTTTGTTAAATGGCACCCATCCATCGAAAGCTTCGGGTCGCTGGTTGACGATAAAATAATAGGTATTGTTGCCATCCACCCTGCGTACAAACTTCAAGCCGAGAGCCGCCAGTCGTTCAGGCTGAATCATGGCAGCTGTTAACGATGCCTGTACGTTACCGGCGGGACTCGTGGTGGTGCCGAGCTCCATCACTAATGAGTCGAGAATTGCCCTTCGCTGCTCCAAATTGTGGAGGCCAGGCACATCTTCCGGCAACCCCTGTAGGATAATAGTTGCTCCTTGCTTTTTAAGTTTAAGCAGGGTTTTCAGTGCTTTGGTTGACATAAAAGTCATTTTGGGAATGACCAGTGCTTTGTATGATGTGCCGTTGGGGCCGGTGCTTAGCTGCCCGTTGGGAACGGCCAGCTTCTCCAGCCAGCTCTCAGAGATATAGTCAACCAGGTAGCCTTTTTCTGTCAGCCTTTTGGCCGTCGCATAAAAGTTGGTCGGGTGCAGCCACTCATCGATATTGTGTACTGTGAACAGGTACTCCAGGCTTTTCTTGCCTGAGAAGTACGCAGCGTCGTCGTAGGGGAAGTAGAGCAGCACGTCGCCATCGGCCTGTCCGGTTTGCAGCACCGACTGACTTCTGTTGATGTAGCCGGTGAGCCCATCGATATGGGGCCACCAGCTGTTGGATGGGGCAAAGTTGGTGGAGGCATAGAAGAGCCATCCAGGCCACTGCACTTCAGCCGGGCTGTAGGTAGTGCCGTGAAAGAACACGTGGTTTACCCCTGCCAGGAAAGCCTGGTCGAGCTCGGGTTTGGTTTGCGAAAGGGGCGTTTTGAAATGCTCGCCCAGCCAGGTGAATGTTTCGGACGACACCAATGGCTTGCCAGCCACATGGGCTGCCGAGGAAGCAAACTTGAGCATATAAAGATCCGGTGGCAAATGACGGCTGGAGTGGGTGTAGTTCCTGGCGCCGGGAATATCGAACCCGGAATAGCCAAAGGTTTCGCACTCCGGAATGTCAGTAGCGGCGTACACATCCAGCAGGTTGGCGGGGGAGCCATGCGCCTGGTTGCGTGACAAAGCACCGTGGTTGTTGATCCAGTTTTTCCAGGGCTCACTGAAGTTGGCCAGCAACATTTCGCCCATAGTTTGACGGTAGTCGGCCTTGAGCCTGCGAACAGTTGCTGAGCTATCGCTACTGAGGAGGGTGGGCAGGTATGGTTTGAGGTCGTAGCCACGGTTGCGCTCAAAGGCATCGAATAATGTAGGGGTGAAGTTGGCGCCGTACACCTCATAGCTGTCGTTGAAAAAGCTTCGGATATTGGGGCCGGGTGTGCCAAAGGCTTCTCCGAATCGGGCTGTGTAAACGGGGAAAGATTCTTTATTAAGGTGATCCATCACCAGACCGGCGCCTCCCGGGGCGGCTCGTTTCACCATTTGCCCCGTTTTGCCGGCAAAGATGGCATAGAGCTCATAGTTGGCGTCGGGTACCCATTGCAAAAACCCATTCTCATTCAACGAATCAGTCAGGTCAATGGTTGATTCAGGCCTATAAGCCATTAATGTTGCCAGCTTGGGATGCATGGCTGCCTGCTTCTCATCGTTGACAGTAATTTTCTCTTTCAGTGCTTGCCCTGCTTTCAAGGTATATTGTTGCACAATCATTTTGGAGGCAGCATACTCCGGCGTGATCTGCGGGCCACCGTAGGGCCAGCCTGTGCCCAGGTTCATGTCGACGCCCATGCCCAGGGAGTCAGCCACCCGGATCACAGTTTGCAGTCGATCCATCCAGTCTTTGGAGAGGTGGTCGATGTACTGCTCTTCAAAACCCATAGCACCATAGATGGGGGTGATTTCTACGCCGCCCAGCCCGGCCTCGTGGTAGGCGATCAGCTGCTTTCTGATATTGGCATCGTCCACAGCGTTGCCCATCCACCACCAGCGTGTCCATGGTTTGGTGGTGAGGGACTCAGCTGGCCAGTCTTGCTGAGGCGTAGTATGGCAGGAGAGGAGGAGAGCAAAGGGTAATAGGATGAGCAGGTAGCGCATAAGGGATTGTATATTAGAACAGGGGGATGAATATAATTGATTTTTTTGAGGAGACGGAAATGAACAGCCAGGACATGCTGTCATTAGGGCAGATCAGAAATTCAACTTTTGAATCGAATCGGGATTTTATGTCTGGCGGCGCTCCGGGACTGCCGTCACGCAGTTGAGTTTGCATCCATACAACGATTGATTCGTTCGAAAACCCGTCAAAAATTGCGGTAATAACTCCTGATCTTGCTAATGGCCTGATCATAAAGCGGTGCCGTAAATTCCTCGAACATAAACTGAGGACCGGGTGCGGAAGCCTCGACTGTATTCACCATTTTGAGTTGCTCCTCGGTGAGTGCACGTTCGTCGCCATTGAAGGAGGCCCAGCGAATCGACCAGGTGTACTCACTTGGAAACTTCTCCTGCGTGATTACTTTATTCAGGCTGTTGTCGAACACCTTAAAATCCAACACACCATTCCCTGTAATGGCCTTTTCGTTGGTGGTAAGTTTGGCCTTCACCGTGCCATAAATTTTCACGTTGTCTTTAGTGGCAATCACCACACTGTCCCGGCTAACATCGGTGGTTGTTTTGTTGCTGTACACGTTGCCCAGATTGAAGCGGTCAAACTCCATGGTGATGATGTGATGCACATAATCCAACTTCTCGGCATTTGCTTCGCCTGGAGTGTAAAACCGCACATATTGATTGATCACGGTGTTGTGCAGGTATTCATTGATCTTGTTGACGAAAAACTCGTGCTTGATATTGAACATGCGGGAAGGCGATGGAATTGGCTCCACTACCACACGGAGTGTGGCATAGTACAACGCCTCGCCAAGCATATCTTCCACGTCTTTGAACCTGGGAGTCAGCGCCTGAACGGCCATAAAATGCTGATGTGCTTCAATGGCTTTGGTGCGTTGTTCTTTCCGCTTTAGCGCTTCAACTCCAAGGTTATAGTGCACCTCTGCGGCATTTCTCTTTGCTTCGGTCAGCTGAGCATCGTAGCGGGCCGGGTTGGGCACTACCGCCCTGCAGCCAGGGCATCTCTGGATTTCGTCAGCTAAAAAATTGATGTATTGATAATCTCTCGCAACCGACTCCCACTTCATAATATCGTTGGAAGCTTTCGCTTTTTTGATATTTCCCAAGTGAGACTCCAGCGCATACTTGTAGGCTTTTTCGAGCGTCGCTTTGGCCTTTTTCTGCCCGTCGTTGGACCGGAGCCGGTTGATCGCCTGCGACACTGCCCTTTCGTAGTCACCCTTTTGGAGCGCTTTTTTCCCACTGGCACAGCCTGAGAGCATGGCAACAGCGCCTAAAATAATGAACAGGTGATAATATTTTTTCATGGTTGGTTGGCTTTGGTGCTAAGATAGGGATACCAGAAATAATGCCAACAAAAACCTGTTGCCAGTTAGGAGCTTATCTCCCGGGCGTGTAGCGTCTTCCTCAATGCTATTAAGTTAAGAGCATTTTACCCTAAGCCGGGCACCCCTCAATCCTTAAAGGGCCTGCTATAGTAATCGATGCGCCCTTTAGGCCTTATGATTGTAAAAGCATAAGCTTCTATGCAATT
>TARA_R110002012_G_scaffold78846_7_pt1 | contig 16747 bp, 16 predicted proteins | sample TARA_R110002012 | Tara Oceans TARA_R110002012 (sample SAMEA4396515) | marine metagenome | biome: Westerlies Biome; feature: [DCM] deep chlorophyll maximum layer (ENVO:01000326); material: water (ENVO:00002006), including particulate matter (ENVO:01000060) such as... | depth 40 m
CGGCATCTGGGTTTATGGTATAGGAATAGGTCTTTTTATCTCCAATATCCGCAATGTATAAAAGCGTACCCTTCTTATTACCTATGATGCCATTGGGCTTCACAAAATCTTCACCTACAATGATTATATCCTGATGATCTGGAGTAAGATAGTAAACGCGCTGTTGTTCTATCTCCTGTTCAGTTCTTGTCCAGTATGGTCGTTTGTAGAAAGGGTCGGTAAAATAGATACCGCCCTTGGGGTCGACCCAAAGATCGTTGGGACCGTTTAATTTTTTGCCTTCAAAATCATCGATCAAGACAGTAATGTTTTTTTGGGAATCTATTTTCCAAAGTTGATTTTTATCATCTGCACAAGCCAATAGATTTCCTTGGTGGTCAAAGTAGAGTCCGTTAGATCTTCCAGAAGGCTCCATATATACGGATACGGCTTTCTCCTTGTCAGACCACTTTATAATACGGTCGTTGGGTTGGTCCGTAAAATATACATCCCCGTTGGGGGCTACTGCCGGCCCTTCGGTAAAAAAATAATCAGTGGCAACCAAACGGACTTTAGCATCCTCGGCAATCAAAGGAGTCTGCAGTGATTTGCAGGACAAGGAGAACAAAATCGGTATAGTTAAAAATACATTTAATCCTTTTTTCATTTACTTATTTTAAGTCTTAAACTATTTGTTATAATTGCTTGTGTGGGATAAGGCCTACATTTTATGTGTTAATGTTGGTGTTCTTTTTCATAGTGGGCCTTTAGTACATCTTCCCCGTAATCATTGGTCAGATCCCTTACAACGGTATGTACATGGTTGGCATCGTTTTGGGTGTTATCGTATTCTATGAGTAGGCTAGGGCCCTGAATCCTGAAGTAATGCCCTTTACCAGGTTGTAGACTTCCGGCCCAGGCAAATTTTAAGTTGTCTATTCCCGCCTTGTTTATTTTGTCCCTAAATCCGGCAGCAAATTCCTGTTCGTAATTATTGATGTACAGGTCCAGAATCTCCATAAATATCTTCTTTTGGTTTTGGGACAGGTCCGGATATGAGATTCCAAAGGACTCTAGTTGCTCTACCTTTCTTTTGGTTGTGGTGATGATATCATGTGGGGCAACATCTGTAAATACTACTGTTTTTAATTGTTCTGGGGTCATGGAGTGAAGAAGGGAAAAACTTAATTGGGCTTCTTTTTTCAATACTTCCTTGCCCTTGTATTCGGTACTTCTTACAATGCCAGGGTTGGTCCCAAAAAAAGTAGGGGTAGAGGAGCTTATGATACCTTCGGTAGAAGTAAAATTTAAGGAGAGGTGGTGTCCTTCAAATCGCCATCCCCAAGGTTGGTCCTTGGATGGATTGCCAAAAATACAAAAGTGATAATTTAAGGGGTCGCGCCTTGGCCTACCGTCAGGCATTTTATCGTTATCATCATTTTCAATAATTCTCAATACTTTTTCCAGTTCCATAATTTCCTGGGACTTGCGAAAGCCTTCCTCACTCAAGGAAGCCCTTAATAGGTCGAGAGCTGCCTTTTTTTGTGTCTCGTTAAAATCATGGAATGTGGCCCCTTCCCTTGGAATGGGTACGTAATTCATATTAAAGCGTTCTGAATCATCTAAAGTAAATAGTGTTTTGGCTTTTATCTCGTCGGACAAACTATTTAAAAATGTATTGGCCTTTTCCAGTACCTGCTGAGCTGGTAGAAGACCAACAAACATGAGGAGAAGGGACGAAGAGACTATTTTTTTCAGGGTCATTTTAATTTTTAAGCACATTTTTCGGTTTTTTGATTATTTCTGTTTCAACTGTATTAATATTACTTTAGGCGATAGCTAACGAATGCCAAACGGCTACTATCGGGTGACCAGGAAGGTACATTCATAGACCCTTGTCCACCAAATAATTTGGCAATTATCTTTGTTTCGTTGGTTTCAAGATTCAGTAATCGGAGCATGACGTCTTTGTTGGTGGGGTGCAAATTTGCGGGAACCTCGGGATCAAAGGATATATAGGCCAACCATTTGCCATCCGGGGAGGGGTGGGCAAACCAGTCGTTGTAATTATCCGTTGTAATTTGTTCCTGTTCGCTTCCATCTGGCTTCATGCGCCAGATCTGCATTGTCCCGCTACGGTCAGAATTAAAATAAATGTATTTCCCGTCAGGCGAGTAATCGGGTCCGTCATCCAGGCCGGCTGCGGAAGTCAATCTGGTTTCCTCCCCTCCGGTAACGGGAATGGAGTAAACGTCATAATTGCCATTTCGCGCTGCACAATAGGCCAAAGTTTTGCCATCTGGAGACCATCCATGCCAATAGGAGGGACCATTGGGCGTTATTTTTTTTGGTACTCCACCTTCAATGGGTAACGTATAGATCAAAGACTTTCCTGTTTCGGTCTGGTCACTTATGACCAACATCTTACCGTCAGGTGAAATACCGTGGTCATTGTTTATTTTTTTCGCAAAGTCTGTCGGAATTAAACTGGGTTCACCTCCTTCAACTGGTATTTGGTAAAGTAGTCCCATACTGTTATAGATCAATTTTTTTCCATCGGTAGTCCAGTTTGGCGCATCCAAACGTTTTTGCGATTGGAGGATTACTTTTCTGTCCAGGGAGGTAATTGGAATAATTTCCAGAGTACTTTCCAATTCTTTAATGGAATCAGGGATGGTTTGCAGTTTCTCTATTTGCACATTAGAGAATTTTGCGGTTTCCACGACTTCATTGTTATGGGAGCAAACGCCAAGGCCAATATAAAAAGGAGCTTTAAATGGCACTTTTATGGCTCCTCCAGAGGATTTTAATGCCCCATTCCCTGTGGATAAGGACATAAAGAGATAGTCGCCTACCTTGTCGATCCGTGCTCTTTTGGGAAATTTAATATTGGATTGAAGCTCCCGGGTTATATCCCCATCCACTTCCCTGTATTGTATGGCAGCCATACCGTCGCCATGAACGGCTACATCTGCATAGGCTGATCCGGGTTCCAGACTTTGGCGGATAATTAGACAGGCTTTTCGGTGTGGGTCCACACCCTTGCCCAACAACTCAATATCCGCTTCAATGGCAACATCTCCGGACATCTTTCTCCAAACATAATGCAGTTGGTCATTGTTGAACCACATATTTGTTCCACTTGCCGAAATAGTATAAGTGCTGTCCAAAGGATCGAATTTTATAGAGCCTTTGTATTTTACTTCACCAATATCACCATGACCTTGGAATACTCCCAAATCCTGTTGGACTCCCCATGCAAGGATAACCAAGCCAATCAAGGCCATAGGAAAAACAATTATTTTATTGGTCATAATAGTGTGGTGAGATATGCAAGGAAATAAAGTTAACTAAAAAACTCTAAACATACGACAGTTGAAACCATGCGGTCTTTGTATTTTTGTTGAAAAGTAAATTTTATGAATTCTAGGGAATCCCAATTACAAGCCTTTGATCGCCTTCTTACTATAATGGATGAATTAAGGGCACAATGTCCGTGGGACAAAAAGCAGACCATGCAAACACTTCGGCATTTGACCATTGAGGAAACCTATGAATTGGGAGACGCCATTCTGGACAATGATTTGGAGGAAATTAAAAAGGAATTGGGCGATGTTCTGTTGCATATAGTTTTTTACGCTAAAATTGGAAGTGAAACAAAGCATTTTGATATAGCGGACGTTGCCAATGATATATGTGAAAAGCTCATTAATAGACACCCGCATATTTATGCGGATGTAGTGGTAGAAAATGAAGAGGAGGTAAAGCAGAATTGGGAAAAAATAAAATTGAAGGAGGGTAAAAAAAGTGTTTTGGAAGGTGTACCCAATGGGTTACCTTCCCTTGTTAAGGCCAACCGGATACAGGATAAGGTAGCAGGAGTAGGGTTCGACTGGGAAAAACCCGAACAGGTATGGGAAAAAGTTCAGGAAGAACTGGAAGAATTCCAAGATGAGGTTAAAAAAGGAAATATTGACGCCATGGAGTCCGAGTTTGGGGATGTTCTATTTTCTATGGTAAATTATGCCCGATTTTTAAATATTAATCCCGAAAACGCCCTTGAGCGTACCAATAAGAAGTTTATTAAGCGATTTCAATATTTGGAAAACAAGGCCAAGGAACAGGGCAAAGCCTTAAAGGATATGACCCTATCTGAAATGGATGTTTTTTGGGAGGAAGCCAAGACCATTTAAATTTTTTGTGGACAGCTTTTACTGCCACTCGATAAATGGATCTGGTATTAATAACCCAGTTTCGGCCCTACTAAATTTGAATTTTTGGTGCTATTAGAATATTACAGTAAATGTGGTTCCTACCCCCACTTCACTGGAAGCCGAAATAGAACCTCCCATGGCTTCGATCTGTATTTTGGTCATATATAAAGTCCAACCCCCTTAGCTTGGGGATGACTGTGGAATACCTTGTTGAGCCCAAATAATTTATGACCGTGCCTTTCCATATTTATACCTAATCCATTATCACTTATGCTCAATATTGTTTTACCATCTTCAATTTTGGATTCCACGTAAATTTCTGGAACCCTATCCTGGGATTTGTATTTGATGGCATTGGAAATTAAATTAAGAAAAATGCTGTCAAGATATATGTCATTATATATTACGGTAGCTGCCTTGGAGAAATCACTTTTAATTATGGCACCGGATTGGGATATCTGACTGGAGATGATTTCTTGGGTTTTGTTAAGTGTTTTTTTGAATGATAATTCCTGGGTTGCCTTGGTACTGTCATCCGTAGTCTGGATTACTTCAACCATGGTGTTTAAGGTAGAAGATAGGTGGTCTATTACGATTTCGAATTTTTCAAATAATTCGCTACGTTCCTGCTCACTTTTGGCTTCTATATAGAACCTGGATAGGGTCTGTAGATTACCCACAGGCGATCTTAAATTGTGGGAAGTTATATGGGCAAAATCTGCCAATTGTCGGTTTTGGTTTTTTAGTTTTTGGGTTAAGGCTTCTAGATTTTCTTTCGTTTCAATTATTTTTTTACGATTGTACACCGTTTCGGAAATGTCCGTAGCAACCCCTAAGAATCCATTAATTTTTCCATTTGCATCTTTAATTGCGGTGGTAATCAACTGTACGGGAAACTGTGAACCATCTTTCCGTACATAGGTCCACTCCATGGATTCAAAACTATCCCTCCTTGCGTGTTCAACAAAAACATCGAAACCGCTGATCGTTATTCCAAAAAGATCTGATAGTACCTTTCCATGCTGTTCTACCTCCTCACGGAGATGAAGAATTTCCGGTGTTTTTTTACCGATCATTTCAGTGGCGGAATACTGCAACAAGGTCTCAGCTCCTTGGTTAAAATGGGTTATTATGCCATTCATATCTGTTCCAATTATAGAAATTGGACCTGCATCAAAAATGGCCCTTAATTCTTCATTGGCCTTGTTTAGGGCGTTCTGCGAAACTTTTATGTTGTTGATGTCATGGAAAACGCCGTAAAGTCTTACGCACTGGCCGTTGACCATTTCCGCCTGTCCAATGGCCCGTGCCCAACGGCTTTTTCCTTTGGCAGTTATTAATTCTACCTCCACATCATAAGGGATTCCATTTTCAATAGCGTTGTTTACCACATTTTGAATCTTCTCCCTGCTTGGTCCTTCCTTGAAAAAGTTAATTGCAGTTTCAAGGTTTGGTTCATAATCATGTGGCACTTCATGTATTTCACAGGTTACAGTGCTCCAGATAATTTTGTTGTTAATAAGATCAACTTCCCAAGTGCCAATACGGGCTACTTGGTTGGTTTTGTCCAAGATTTCCTCAATTCGGAGTTTTTCATTTTCCTTCTCTTTAAGGGCTGTGATGTCTAATGTATAAATTAGCAGTCCTCCTATTTTATTTGGGGAAATATACCAAGGCCTAATGTCAAAGCTAAGCCATTGCACCCTGCCATCGGGCCATGTAAATACTGTTTCATCTTCATGGTGAACTGACCCAGAAAGGCATTCTTGATGAATTTTTTTCCAATGTTCATCTATTTCTGGAAATACCTCATAAAGGGATTTTCCTATAATAACTTGATCAACCAGGTTGTAGTCGCTTCGCCATCTATCCGATGCCGCTAGAAACTTCATCTCATCGTTAAACATGGCCATGGCGTTGGGTGCTTGGTCTATAAATATTCTATTGTACTCCTCCTTGAGCTGTAAATCGGCTTGTAAGGTCTTTACTTGCTCCATTTTTTCTTTTATTGCCCTATTGGAATTTGCTAATTCCTCATTGGCTAGTTGGAGCGATTGGGATTTTTTTCTAAGTTTTCTAATTAGAGGCAATAAAAAAAGGGTGAATTGACCAATGATCACCAGAGCAACGATAATTGCGATATAATAAGTTATGCTATAAAGATTGTTCAGGTTTTTCCCTGCTATGTTTTGGTATTCCGATACAATGTTGTCTGCATTGGTCAAAACAGAAGATTCCACTTCCTTTATGGTGTTGGTATTGATTTTCAGTACCTCAGGGTTCCATGGATTGTTCAGGATTTGAAGGGCAGCGTTCAATAATTCTGTGGTCTTGGGTTGCGCTGCAGCGAACAAGGAATCTATTCTTTCAGAATTCTTGACCTGTTTGTTGGCCAAAATAAGGAAGTCCTGATTATTCTGCCATTCCGTGATTAAAGCGCTAAGACTATCGAGATAAATTCTACTGGCCCTATCGCTCTGGTCCAGGTCCAAGGAAAACACCTGTTTAGTGATACGTTGACTCAGCATACGTTGTTTTCCCGAAATATTGATAATGCTTACATCCGAAGTCAGAATGTTGATCCTATTCTGGAAGAATAAGACCGCTGCAATTATTATTAGAACAATAGTGGCAATAAAAAGAAGGTATCTTTTTTTTGTAGACTTTTCGAGTTCTTCCATTTTGGGGTTTTTGTATAACCTCTTGTAGGTCTATACAGGAAATGGCCTTAAGGAGTAGTAAAACTCTTTCGCAAGTCGTATTAAAAACCTAACGATATGCCCTTTTTGCCCTATATTGACTGCTATTTTTTAAATATAGGATATTTTTTTTGCATCTTAAAATACTTTTAATGCACCCATTGTCATAAATGTAAGGTTGGAAAATTAAAAATATAAAAAAGTAGAAAAGGTGATTAATGTACTTTTATATATTTATGAATATACCCCCAATTTACTTTACTCCCAAACCGGTCGGTTTTGACAACGATGGTTTAAATTAGAAAAATCCTTAATCTAAAACCAAAGCTAACCCTTATATTTGCCCCTTCAAATTAAAGAGTGTTGTTACATAAATATACAAAGGAGTTTCGTTACAATCTATCCCTTTCGTTTCCTGTAATTCTAGGAATGCTAGGACATTCTTTCGTACAGTTTGCGGACAATATTATGGTAGGGCAATTGGGTACTGCAGAATTGGCTGCGGTCTCCTTGGGCAACAGTTTTGTTTTTATAGCCATGTCCTTAGGAATAGGATTTTCTACGGCCATTACTCCTTTGGTGGCAGAGGCAGATGGGGCAGGCAATGTTGGGGATGGAAAAAGTGCTCTTAAACACGGCCTGTTATTATGTACACTAATGGGAATTTCTCTTTTTGGGATAATTCTATTGGCCAAGCCGCTCATGTATCTAATGAAGCAACCTCCTGAAGTGGTGGAGTTGGCAATGCCATATTTGGACTTAGTGGCATTTTCTCTGGTTCCACTAATTATATTTCAGGCTTTTAAGCAGTTTTCTGAAGGCTTGTCCCAGACCAAGTATCCCATGTATGCAACAGTAATTGCCAATTTTGTAAATATACTTTTGAACTATCTGCTAATTTTCGGTTCCTGGGGTTTTCCGAAAATGGGAATTGTGGGGGCAGCCTGGGGTACATTGATTTCCCGAATCATAATGGTCATTTTTCTATGGGTGTTACTCAAGAATAAAAAGAAATTCCACGATTATGTTACAGGATTCAATTTTGCAATTATAGAGAAAAAGGTCATGAAAAAAATCATAGACCTCGGTTTTCCCTCGGCCCTACAGATGTTTTTTGAAGTGGCTATTTTTACTGCTGCAGTTTGGTTAAGTGGTGTTTTGGGCAAGAATTCGCAAGCGGCCAACCAGATTGCGTTAAACCTTAGTAGTATGACCTTTATGGTAGGAATGGGGCTGGGTGTTGCGGCCATGATCCGTGTAGGAAACCAAAAGGGATTGATGGATTTTAAGGAATTAAGGCGTATTGCACAATCTATTTTTCTGCTCACCTTCATATTGGAAGTGGTTTTTGCAGTGTCTTTTGTTGTTTTGAACGATTTTCTACCAACAATTTATCTGGATCTTGGGGATGCTACCAATTTGGTAGATAACATGGAAGTAATCAAGATTGCGGCAGAACTAATATTGGTTGCGGCCGTATTCCAAATTTCAGATGGTCTACAGGTTGTGGTATTGGGAGCGCTAAGGGGGCTTCAGGACGTTAGGATTCCCACTATGATTACCTTTATTGCCTATTGGATAATAGGCTTTCCTATTAGTTTTTATCTGGGCCTTTATACGCCATTGGAGAGTACAGGGATATGGATCGGCTTGTTGTCCGGTCTAACGGCATCTGCTATAATGTTGTATATTCGATTTAATTATTTGACCAAAAAATTAATTGCCCAAAAGGCTTTACTGGAGATTGATTGATTTGAAAGCAAGTCGTTATCCCCGACCACAGAAAAGTTTTGGGGATATTGATATTTAAATAAAAAGTTGATTTATGGAATTCCCAAAATTTTTATTAGGCGACAATACGGATTACCCAACGGCCATTTTCGTGGTACATACTGAATACCCTAGATTTATTATCAATCTGGAGAACGATGAGGTAGAGTGGTTGGAGGATTTTACTCAGGAGGATGAAAAGGAGCTGGAGGCCGAAGCCGAAAATTTAATTGAACAAGCTACGGCTTTCTATGACCGGGAAATTTCCCGTTACGAAGATTAGCATATGTTGGACCAGCTGGTACATTACGACAAGGAATTGTTCTTGTTCCTGAATAACTTGGGCAGTGCCAAGTGGGACGGTTTTTGGCTTTTTATGACCAACAAATGGAGTTCCATTCCCCTTTATGCCCTTTTAGCTTTTTTTACCTATAGGGCTTTTGGCCTAAAGCGACTTTTAATGACCCTTGTGGCTATTGCAGTACTCATTTTGGTAACGGACCAATTGGCCAATTTTTTCAAGTATGGTGTACAGCGGTTGAGGCCCTGCCATGATAATGAGATCAACGGATTGATGCGTTTGGTAAAAAGTTCCTGTGGTGGAAAATTCGGCTATTTCTCTGCCCATGCCGCCAATTCCTTTGCCGTAGCCATTTTCTTTACTTTTTTATTACGAACAAAGTATAAGTATATTGGACTGTTTCTAATAGTGTGGGCATCAGTGGTCGCCTATAGCCGGATATATATAGGGGTCCATTTTCCGTTGGACGTGCTGACAGGAACAATTATCGGTACTTTTTTGGGAGGATTATTTCTACAGCTTTTTTTAAAGGCCGTTTCCAAATACAATCCTTGACACCAGCCCCTATTTCTGTTTAGTTCAACGCTTAAGCCCCATCTTATTTGGGCTGTTCCGGTTCAAAGATTTCTTTGTTCAGGGGGCCTAGGAAAATCAAGAAAAATATTGCACCAAAAGCCAGTTCGTACACTTCCCATTTTCGGCTGGCCGGATTAAGGGCAACTAAAACGGTAACCACTATAAAGGCGATGGTATGATGCCATTTTACAATGGGCACCGCAAATTTGTTGGCCAAATCCTTAAACCAACTAAATTTTCTAAAGAGGATAGGGGTAATTAATAGGTAAAGAAACATCACTAGGAACAACAATTGGCTAAAGATAATTTTGTTTATTTTCTTTTCACCTACCACCAAATTGTGTAAGTTGGTTTCGCCCTGGGCGTTGTTTTCTATAAAAAACTCGCTGGATTCCACTCCGAAGATTCGCTGTCCCCACGAGATTTCTTCACCTGCGGCAAAAAGGAATAAGACCACAAAAAGAAAGGTCCCCACTTTCCATAATATTTTTTTGGTGTTCCACAAAGTTAATAAGTGGTATAGGGAAAGCGCAAAAATGCCAAATAGCATAATGGCCGTACCCCATTCAACCGGTCCGTCTTCCTGGGCATAGTTAACATCAAAATAAATGTCGTCCCAGAGGCCTAAAATAAGACCAAACAGAACAATTGCCAATAAAATACTGTATGCTATTTTTTCAATTTTGGAAAAGATATTCATCATCGTTTTTGAACTATATACAAATTACTTATCAAACGGTTCTTATGACCTTTGGTTCCTGGGTCGGCATTATAGTTTAAATCGTACACGGTATTTATCGTATAGCTATATTCGGGGTCAAAGATACGTTTAAATTCATTTTCATCAGAGGGAATTACCAATACAGCAAATTTTTCCCCGTCGGGAATTAAAATTTCTTCTTCCCCTTTAAGTACAGGAATTGCGGAGCCATAATCCCAAATCATTTCCGGGGCAATTTCACCAAAACAATAAGTTTTTAATCCTTCTTCCTGCATGTCTTGCCTTAATTGGGATATACTTTTGTACTGAGCATTTTTTTCCATAGCTCCTGAGAGTGGCATCGCCAATAATTTTATAGCGGCAACCAAGGCTATAGTTAGTAAAAAGCAGCCAAAAAGCTGTTGCTTTTTTAGTTGTACAAAAAGCAATACACCAATAGCAAAGAGTGCAAGCGATGACAACGCATAGTAGCCCCATAGGCCGTTTAAACCATCCTTAAGTATAAAAAAACCAATAAAGGGATAAGCTATACCAATAAGTCCTATTAAGGAAAAATGAAAATATACCGGTATTTTTTCTTTTGGGGTCAGGGTACTTCTAAAATGGTTAATGATATATTCCAAATAAAAACCGGTGTTGAGGGCCAGGGGAATTAAAACGGGCACAAGGTATCTCGCTTTTTTTTCTGGGATGATAGAAAGTAGAATTACCGAAAAAATAGTCCATAGAAATGTAAGTCGGTATGCCTTTTTATCAATTACCTTATTTTTTAGATAGGGATACATTAGACTCATTAGGGCTGGAATGGTCCATACTCCGCTTTGTACAAAAAAGCTCCAATAATAATAAAAGGGGCGTACATTGTAGCTGGACCAATTGGCCGTTTCTTTTTTGGTTATTGCCAAAAATGCATTGGGATCGGCAAGGCGCACATAAAGGAACCACCAAATGCCAATAATCATTGCCATGAGGATCATAACAGCCAAGGGGATAAATTTCCTGTCAACTCCAAAGCCCTTATATTTATATACAAAGCCATAGGCCAAGAGAAAAGGCAGAAGGAGAGCATATAGTGAAACTGGTCCTTTGCTCATAAAGGATAGACCTATAAAGAGTCCGGCAAGTAGACTGTTCTTCCATTTGTCGCCTGCCAGATTAAAAAAGCTATATAAAAAATAGATGCCGGTCAACATAAATCCGTGGGTGTATATATCCCAAGGTGCTTCAACAGTAATTACAATGATATAGAATGAACTTAATAAAATGAGGGCATTTATAAGTGCTTGTAATTTACTGTCAATTATTTTTAAGGAAAAAAGATACCCCATATACCCTAAGAATATGCCCATCAACATAGTAGGTAGTCTAAGAGTAGCTACATTTTCCAAACCAAAAATAAATCCAAAGAGGGCTGTAATCCAACTTGGTAAGGGGGGTTTCTCATATCTTGGAAGGTCGTTCATTGTGGTCAGCAACCAATTGCCGTCCGTAATCATTTCCCGTGCCGTTATGAAATTCCTGGCCTCCATGATAGTAACTGGAATAACATTCAGATGAAATAGAAAAATGGAGATTCCCGCTAGCAAGATCAGCGCAATAGGATTATTTTTCAACCACGTCATGTTCTTCATTTTTAAGGATAAACAGATTTCTTAAATATACAATCATGCCCAGGGAATGGCCGGCAAATAGGACAGGGTCTTTCCTGAAAATGGCGTAGGTAAGAATTAAGGAGGCCCCGATTAAACTTAGTAACCAAAATCCGAAGGGAAGACTGGAGGTTTTCTTTTTCTCGGAATATATCCATTGGTATACGAACCGAAAGGTAAAAATTACCTGTGCGATACTGCCCAATAAAAGCAACCAGATAGGAATGTTTTCATTGTTAAAAAATTGCCTTAGGTCGTAGGCGTTGTTATTGTATCCATAAACAATTATGATCACAGGAAAAACCCATAGAAAGGCCCTAAATGCCCGGGGCAATTTGGTCCACTCACCTTGTAACTGGATGTTGCGGATATAGATAAAATAGGTAATGGCCTGTCCCAACATAATGGCAAAATCGTCACGGAGCCATCCGTAGACGAATAATAGAAATGAAGCCAATAAACTTAATTGCCAGAATAGTCTGGGGGTTAGTACTTTTTTGTTCTTTTCCGATATCACCCATTGCACCACCATTCTACTGGAAAATAGAATTTGGGCAATAAAGCCAATTGCATAAACCATCCAATCTGCCATTTACCCTATTTTATCTACTTGGTAGTTTATATATTTTTTCTTCATCCATAAATAAGCAAAACAATCCATTAGTGGTCCCAATAACCTGTTCCAAAGACCAAACTTTGCTGTTCCGGCCATACGTGGAAAATGACGAATTGGAATTTGAACAATACTTCCATTTTGTAGTAGGATCATGGCGGGTAAAAATCTATGTAGACCTTTGAACATAGGTATTCTTTTGGCAAAATCCGTTTTTATTACCTTCAACGGACAGCCTGTATCGTCCATTCCGTCATGTGTAAAAGCACGGCGTATTCCATTGGCTATTGCGGAAGAAGTATTCTTAACAAAGGAATCCTTTCTGTCTGCCCTAACTCCGGTTACCAGATCGTATTGATCTATATGTTCCAAGAGAAGGTTAAAATCTTCGGGGGAGGTCTGTAGGTCGGAGTCTATATAACCTACCAAGGGGGTATCCGTATAGTCAAATCCGGCTTTGATAGCCGCACTTAAGCCTTTATTTTCTGCAAATTTTACAAAACTAAAAGCTTCGTTTCTCTGACATATAGATTCTATCAATTGCTGGCTCTTATCTTTTGAACCATCATTTACGAACAACACTTTGGCCTTTTTTGTGCAAATGTTCAAATAGTCCTTAAGTTCCTTTTCAACACGTTCCAAATTATCTTCTTCATTGTAGACAGGTATAATTATGGTGAATTCGTAATTCATTATATGTAAGGATAAGTGTTTTTGTATCTAAAATTTAGGGCCAAAGATAATCAACTTTGTCAACCTGTGTGGCATTGGGCCGTACAACTTATTGTAGAGGTGCAATTAGAATAGGTTCCTTATATTTATTGCGATGGAGGCCTATTTATTTTGTAAAGACCCTTTATGGGATATAATGAAAATTTAAGTTCCCTTGGCCAGGCTCAATAGCTTTTCAGCGGCGTTGAACGGGGAGATTTTACCATCAACAACCAATTTTATCATTTGATCAAGCTGGTTTTTTATGTTTTTATTTTCATAAAACTGTTGCTTTAGCTGGTCTTCAATGGTCTGCAGTAGCCAGAATTTGTTTTGTGTTCTCCGTTTTGTGATGATTCCCTCTAGGCCAGGTTTATCGTCTATATAGGTTTTAATAACTTCCCATATTTCCGATATTCCCGTTTTTTGAATGGCAGAACAACTAAGGATTTTAGGGGTCCAACCATTTTCTTTTGGAGATAAAAGGTGAAGTGCTTTAGTAAATTCAATCTTGGCCAAGTTGGCCCGTTCAATATTGTTGCCATCCGCTTTATTTATGACAATAGCATCCGCCATTTCCATAATGCCCCTTTTAATGCCCTGAAGTTCATCGCCGGCCCCGGCCAATTTCAATAGTAAAAAGAAATCTACCATTCCATGCACTGCAGTTTCGCTTTGACCCACCCCGACTGTTTCCACCAAAATAGTATCGAAGCCGGCAGCTTCGCATAGAATTATGGTTTCACGGGTTTTTCTTGCAACCCCTCCAAGGGAATGACCTGTAGGGGAGGGACGGATATAGGCATTCTTATCCTTCACCAATTCTTGCATACGCGTCTTATCTCCCAAAATACTTCCTTTGCTAATGGTACTGGATGGATCTACGGCCAGGACAGCCACTTTTTTTCCCAAGGCCGTAAGGAAGGAGCCAAAAGTTTCAATAAAGGTACTTTTGCCTACCCCGGGAACTCCGGTTATTCCGATTCGTATGCTCTTGCCGCTATGCGGCAGGCATTGGTTTATAATGTCGTTGGATTTTTGAAAATGTTCAGTGTTGGTGCTTTCCACCAAAGTAATTGCCCTGGCCAAGGTAGCTATATCGCCGTTTAAGATACCTTGTATCAGTTCCTCTGTGGACAGATTCTTTTTTCTAAAAGCTTTGGTTTTAGAATTAGCATTTCCGTCCGTGTTTTTATTGGTGGCCAAATTTACTTTTTAATGGGGAGGCTTACTTTGGTTTTGTCCCAGGCAAGACTAAGGTAAAGCTGTTCGTTTTCTTCAAAGATTATGGAAAGACTTTCTATGGGTTGCGATAATTGTTGAACTGGGACGCTAATCTGAACTACATCTGTTTCCGGGTTTCTAGTTGTTTCCTTTCCTCCACTAAAAATGGTAACTCCCCATTCCGGGATTTCGCTATTGAAAATAATGGTCCAGGTCTCTTTACCGGGTATGGTCCATAAGGAATAGCTACCGGCGGGCAGATTTTTGCCTCCAATGTTAATGTCGCTGCCGCTGGTAAAAGTGGTAGGTTCATTGGCGCCGGTTCTCCAAACCACATCATAGGGCACCAATTCTCCAAAAATTACACGATCTTTTTTAAAGGGACTACTGTAATTTACACTTAGGTCCATTCCATTATTAACATAAGTGGCGGTCTGTTCTGGGCTATTCTTTTTCGTCTGTTCCGTCAAATAGGATTTTCCAAACAAAAAGAAGGCCAAAACAAGCACCACTACAACTATTAAAAGCCATTTAAGAAATTTCATACCCTCGGATTTAATTTGTGTTAATTCTTCTAATTTACGAAACTAAACCTGAACTCGCTTTCATTGTAATAGGTTTCTCCAGGTTGTAAAATGCTATTTGGAAAGTGGGGCTGGTTGGGAGCGTCCGGGAAATTTTGGGTTTCAAAACAGATGGCGGCAAAGGCAAGAGGAGTATAGACCACAACTCCAGGTTGATTGGTAATCACCTCCATGGAAAGCCCCGATTTTTGCGATGCCAGCATAGTTTTTTCCTTTAAACTGGAATCCATTACAAATGGTGTATCCAAACGCACTTGGCCAATTTTTTTCATCTCCAGGAAATCGTATTTGGAATTTTTAACGGAAACTAGTTTTCCTGTGGGCAGGAGTTTGGCATCCGTTTCCAAATATTCCGGGCAAGATAACCTTAGGTCCCAATGGTCTATGGTTTCCGCACCATCCAGATTAAAATAGGAGTGGTTGGTCAGGTTTACCGGTGTAGCCTTATCTGTGGTAGCCTCATGAATAATAAATAAGGATGGCCCTACCAATTTATAGGTCACCGTAGATTTTAGGTTTCCTGGATAGCCCTCTTCCATATCCTTACTTAGGTAGCTTAGTTTTACAAAGGGATTCTCCCCATCCTGTACCTGCTCTATGGTCCAATACCTCTTCCCAAAGCCCTTTTGTCCGCCGTGAAGATGAACCCCGTCCTTCGAAAAAATGGGATAGTGTAGGTTGTTGATATGAAAACCGCTATTGGAAATTCTACCGGCATATCGTCCTATGCAGGCCCCAAGTGACTTGTTGTCCGATAAATATTTCTCAGGTTCTTCATAACCTACCACCACGTTGGTGTCCACCCCGTTCTTATTTTTTACTATCAATTTTTGGATGATGGCTCCATAGTCCAATACGGTCAGGGTAATGAAATTGTTTTTTATTGTAACTTGATTCAAGATAGTTCTATTTATGATTTAAGATAAAAATACTATTTTTTGCAACATTACCATCATTCTATCGTCCTTTAGGTAATTGGGATTTATCGGGAATGATTTAAATGTTGCCAAACCCTCCCGTCAACAACAGAAACTGGCCAAAATGTTTCAGATTGATATTGTAGAACAATGTAAACGTAACGATCGCAAAGCGCAATTACAACTGTACAATCAGTATTGTCAGGGCATGTTCTGTGTTGCCATGCGATTCTTGAAAAATGAAGATGATGCGGAAGATGTAGTACAGGAATCGTTTATCAAGGCATTCTTGAGAATAGGCCAATATAAGGGAGAAGTGACTTTTGGAGCTTGGTTAAAAAAAATAGTGGTAAACAAGAGTATCGATTTTTTAAAATCCAAGCAACTTAAAACTGTGGAATTAAATGAAGTGTATATGCATGTTGCCGAAGATGAAGATTGGTCCGTAGAGGACACGGTTACGGTAAAGGAGGTTATGCAAGCTATAGCAGGATTGCCCGAAAAATATAGATATGTGGTACAGTTGTTTTTGGTGGAGGGCTATGATCACAACGAAATATCGGAAATACTGGATATTAGTTATACCGCTTGCAGGACAAGGTTATTAAGGGGTAAAGGACAATTAAAGGAATTATTAAAATCGAGTAGGTATGTCGCAAGATCTTAGAGAAATGTTCAAGAATTCCGATACGGAAATAGATCAGTCAATGAAAGATGGGCATGAACAGCGTTTTATGAAAAGAATGGAAATGGAACTTCCGGTTGCCAAGGGACCATCTTTCCCCTGGT
>TARA_R110002012_G_scaffold186431_2_pt1 | contig 16743 bp, 21 predicted proteins | sample TARA_R110002012 | Tara Oceans TARA_R110002012 (sample SAMEA4396515) | marine metagenome | biome: Westerlies Biome; feature: [DCM] deep chlorophyll maximum layer (ENVO:01000326); material: water (ENVO:00002006), including particulate matter (ENVO:01000060) such as... | depth 40 m
CCTATATAAAGGTTAATCTTTTTACCCATTTCCCCTCTTAGATACCTATGTATGATACCATAATAATAATCACGCACATGAGTATAGCGTTTTTTAATACATAGATTTATATAGCCGAGCGATGAATTAATAGACATGGCTATACTTCCTCTTTGGTTAAATACAGATACGGGCGTCGTAATGGGGGCTAAAAGTAGGCCAAATGGATTTGTAAAGGTAGTATCAGTTTCAGTTGATGGTAAAAAAATACACTCCACGCTTGAGGCAATATATCGGTTAATGGTTGACGACAATGTGTATAACATACCTGTTGTTGATTTACAAATTAAAGATACCGTTCTTAAATCATTTGGTTCGCCAAGTAATAATAAGTGGTGGGAGGGGGCATTAGTTAATTTCCCATACATTAACTTATCTATGGATGAACATACTATATTAACTATCTCATATAAACAGACACAGGCTGATGCTAATGGCACACAAGCAACCACAGGGGATGCAAATGATGAAGATAATGAATCACTTCCCGGTGGTCGAGGCGGTGGCGGTGGCGGCGGCGGTAAACCACAACCGGGTCCACCTCCAAGCAAACCCCCTAAAGAACCACCTACTCCTGTATCGCCTCCGCCGGAAGAAAAGGAACCTTATGAAGATGGAAAGCGAAAGACAAAGGAATTAGATGAGGATAAAAAAAGTAAAATGCAAGAATTGATGGATAAAATCAAGGGTGATGAGCCAACCACAGGTGGTTTACCCGATTTAATGCCGGACGATATGGGTGAACCGGAAGCAGGTGGAGAAGGTCTAAGACCTGATGAAATGGGTGAACCCGGAGAAGGAGAAGGAGAAGGCGAATCCGGTGAACAGGGTAATGGTAATGGCGGTCAAGAGCAAGGGGATGGTGACGGAGAAGATGATGGTTCCGAAAGTGGTGACGGAGATGGAGATTCCGATGAAGGCTTAGACCCGCTTGAGCAAGCCGTTCAAGATGCCGAAGATGGCAGAGATGAAGCAACTGAAGCGGCGAAAAACGCCAATGCTGATGAGGCCCAAGAAGCCGCCGATAAATCACAAGAGGCCGCAGATGAGGCTAATGAAATTGCTGAACAAGTTGGAGATGAAGAAGCCGAAGAAATGGCTGAACAGGCGCAAGATGCCGCAGATGAAGCCCAAGAAGCCGCCGATGCCGCAAAAGAATTGGAAGAAATGATTAAGGAAATGTTTGAAGAGGAAGAGGACTTAGATGAAGAAGATTATGAAGAATTCAAACAAGGTGTGTTAGATTCACTTGAAGAAGATGGTGAAGAAACGGATGAAGAGTCCCCAACACCGCAAGATTTAGATAAATCCGGAAGAGAAGGCGTTTATACGAGTAATTATGGTAGTGATAAGAGAAAGGGTCAGCGATATGTCAATTGGGAAACCGGCCAAATACGCTTGTTTGTGCCAACTGATAAAATCGGACCTAATTGGCTTGAAGTTACTAAGTTTTTCTCAGGAGTTTATGATAGTGGAAGTGAAATAGTTGTTGATAGGACTATTGAAGGTGCGGTTAAATTAGTTAATTTACTTGGTGGAAATACAAAAGATGAAACTGCGACTTCATTTACTATTGTTAATGGTGATTCGCAGATTACTAATTTACTAAATAAAATGCGTATGTTTGTGATAAGTGATAATAAAGTTTCCTATTAAGTGGTTTTATATAGCAATACCGTTAAAAGTAATGTATGGTAGAAAAGGTTTGGCGACAGGAATGGGATAAGTTTTCCCAAGATGCTGTTGAGGAAATGAAAAAGTATTCTGACCAAACGCACCTTAATCGTGAATGGATGAGTTATGTTTATGATGTTAATGGAGTTTATGAATTGGGAGAATCGTCGTATGGTGATGAGTCAAGGATTGAAGTTTCGCCCGAAGCCAAACAGAGAGAGGATTCGCAGAAAAACGGATATTCCGCATCACAAAGAAAATGGACTATTCATGGTCATCCTTTGAAAGATGGTAAAATCTATACAGGCAGACAATATTTTTCCTCAACAGATATTCTTAAAGAATTTATAAACAGTCGTGATAACGATGAATATGTTGTGCAGTATGTGGTTTATCCTCATCAGCAAAATAATGTCATTCACAATAGGTGCAGAATCCTTGTTTTCCCAAATAGACAAGTTGTTGTTCAGGCCATGATGAATGCTCACCCGAATATGACGGAAGAACAGGTCATGGCGATTGATGAATCAAATGGTTATAATTCTAACGCCTCCGATGGCTCGCTTAAAAATGAAGCCGGTGTTGATTGGTTTGCTTTCCAAGAGGCATTAGGGGAAATGGGATATATGGGTATTATTGATATTGAAGGGCCTAAAGGTGGAAGAAATGTTGATGCCGCAGAAACTCTAAAGAGTGATTTTATCGGGCGCAATAGTGGATTCGGAATCGCTTTACTTGGAATAATAGGCGTATTGGCCTTAATTAATTCGGGTGTATTCAAGAAATCAACAGGAATTACCATTGATGGTTTTGGTTCTGATTTTGAAACTAAACATAATTGGAAGGGGGATTAGGATGTGTCTCGACCTAATGAATCATATCCTCCTGAAAATAGACTAATTGGAAACTTCATAGCCGCAGGTGCTTGTGGATTTGCTTTTGATGTTATAGGTGAACCTGATAAGGTAATTAAAGTATGCCGATTAGTTGATTATGAATATCTCAATCCTCCAACAATAAGTGATTTTCGTGACCAACAAAATGTAGCATACGGAAAAACGCCGTGGGTAGGTGGTATTGCTCTAAACGAGTTTCAAGCGATATTGTTTTCACAGTTATATGATATGGGAAGGAAAGGTGAAGAAATAACGCCTCATTTACCCAAAGTTTATGCCTTTTCATCCGGTGAAATGCAACAAAGTATGATGGATGAAATAAGACGGTCTTATGAGTTTTATAAGTGGTCGCCAAGTAAATTTAGAACAATCGAAGATAATTTCCACGCTCGCCGAGGTGGACAGGTTGCAACTAAACCGGGAACCCGTATTGGATTGTGGATTATGGAGAGAGTAGTAAGGGCCGGGGGGTATGATAAAGAAAAGGGTGATGTAGCGAAGGGCAAAAAACAAGTGGTTGCATTAAATAAGTGGTTAAGAAAACACAATTATGTGGTTCGTGATACTGAAAATCCCGGTAATTGGGGATTTAGAAAAGGAACGGATGAAGTTGTTTGGTTTGACCCCGGCGTTTCACCTTGGCCTATCAAGAACGAATGGAGAATTGATGAAAATGTTCAATTGAGAAATCTTTATTACTTATTCAAGGCCGGTTATGGTGATAGACTTGAAGAATATAGGAGAAAGTTAGAAAATCCACAGGATTACGATAATGAATGGCATCAAGCAGAAGATAATGAATAAATCTTTTCAAAAACATCCCCGTCATTTGGCGAAATTACTAAATCAAACCATTCAATCGGTATTTTTTCCACTTCTGCTTCTGATGGGTCACTTCTATTGTTCCAATGTGATTCCCAATCTTCATAAGTATTTTGTAATCTGCTTTTTTGGATTTCATCAGTTATTTCTAATTTAACTAATTTCCAACCATTTTCTTTGAATTGTTTTGCTTCATTAACGAATCTAACATCATCAACAACAACCACTTCGTAGCCTTTCGATTCTTCAATGACATAATCTATCCAAACCATCGGCCTAATTTCCCTCATCTTCATTCCAATTTGTTGTAGTAATTTCCTATCTTTATTATCCGGTTTCATATTGAATAAAGTGTATGCTACCTCTTTAACCATTCCGGCCAATGACAATCTTGTGTAATTTTGTTCCTTACATAACCTATTAGCCAATGTTGTTTTTCCACTTGCCATTTGTCCACATATTGCTATTTTCATTTTAATCAATCTCCTTTATACCTGTTGTGTAAAATTGATAATGTTACATACGGTGGCAATAATTTAGCCAATGGACTATTGAATCCCCTTTCAAAGTGAAACCAAAATGAAGGGTCAATAATATATGTGTCCCCCTTATCTTTTTCATGCCTTACACTTCGTCCACACATTTGAGCCAACTCAATTGCCGTCATTAACTGATACCACTTAGGGTCATTTTCTGCTTTAGTTTTAACTTGAATATCACCAAGGGGGCCGAATGGCACTTTAGGAATTACAGTGAATGCAATCATTTTACCATCAAAACCTTGATTAGCATAAGTTGATATTAGTATATCATTATTTTTTTCAGCCTCAAACTCTCTAAAGACGGCATCACGCTCTCTTGGATTTTTATTATGTTGTCTTATTCTTGCATAAACTAATGGATGGTTATTTTGTAGGGCTTCAACAACTCCCTTTTCAATAGTATCTGTAAATGGTAAAATCAATCCCTTTTTATCGGGATATTTATTGGCGATTTTCGCAATAGTCTCCGCAGTTTTTTTGAAAGATTCCTCTCCCATATCTTTCCTTGATAATTTACCCCCATGAAGTTTGGTGTAAATTGGTCTATTAATTTCTTCAAAAGGAGAATAATTTACTTTGATAAAACAGGTTGAGTCTTTTTTAAGTCCCAATTCTCTTCCAAAGATGTCATAATCTAAAATGGTTCCTGATAAGAATACTCTCCTTTGACCTGTATTTAAGAGTATATCTTCGGCATAATCCGCTACATTTAATGGTTTGAATGATACCCACGCTGAATACTCAACACTATCATCCACCTGCCATACCCAATTTTCCCAATCTGTTGCGATTGATTCTAATAACGACATAATTCGCATAGCCGTATTGGATGCAAATGATAATTCACTTTTATCATATTTCATATGTGTATCTTTGATTTTCATTCTTCTTTTAATCTCAGCGTGTAATGCCATCAAATAACGCCCAAGGACTTGTAATCCGGCTTTTCTCTCTTCCGGAGTTGTAGTCAATCTAACAGATGATATTTTAGGTATTCCAAAAGTGGCATTTTTGGATGCCGGGTCGAAAACCTTTAGGATAATTTCTCTTTGAGATTGCATCCGATTTCTTTTTGTTTCATCTCTTTGGTTTTTAACATCAGTTGCCGTCGGTGTCTTAAACAATTTTTCCAAAACTCTTTGACTTAATGAAAGGGAATAAAAACTCATCATATTATTGGCTAATTGGTGCGCTTCATCAACAATTAAAAATGGTCTTTCTTTTATCATTTTACCGGAACGATTCATAGCCATCATATATGCAGTATTCCCTACAAAGTATAACGCATTTTGGGCTTTAGTTAATGAACCGAAATAATCACAAAGTTTAGTATCATCAACACTAAAATCCCATTCACCATCAGGCGATACCGGATTTTTCATAGTGCATTTGAAACCTTTAGCAAACTTACAAGGGGCTAAAGCCGCAGAACAAGTGCCGGGAGATTTATTACTGACATTTTCTAAAGCCTTTTGTGCCTCACCAATATTTTCTAATCCACCCTCGACATCAAGCATACAATCATAATTGCCACGCCCCATAATAGATTTCATATAAGGCATTTCTTTTAGATATTGTGCTTGGAGTCCTTTAAGGTGAGTAATAATATAACTTGGGGCTGAATATGTTTGAGCGATTGTTTTTGCAATTGCTGATTTACCACTACCCGTAGGGCATTCGACAACTATATTTTGGTAGCCCTCATCAATCGCAGTAATAATCTCATCTAAAACCTGTTTTTGGATATTCCTTAATGGGTGAAATTGAGTATTGGTAGATAATTCATCCCAACCATTAGTGAATGTATCGTCTTTTTCAATTTCCACTTCCTTAAAATTAAGATTATCTTTTAGCCCCGACCAAACCCGTTCACCCAATTTCCCTATTTGGGATTCATCGGCAGTTTGTTCTAAAATAGGCAACCATTGTTTCAAATTAAACTCATCCAATGTTGATATGTCATTCTCATTTATAATGGGTAATTGTTTTGGTTTTTTATAATTGACTTGCTCAACTACTGTTTCTCCGTCAATTTCCAAAACTAATTTCTTAGATACACAAAATTGTTTTAGTTTTCCTACTCTTTGACTTTCTAAAGGGAATGCCCCTTTGAAGTCCTTTTTACGGAAATCATATTCTAAACCATGCGAATCCATTAAATCCCTTCGATGGTTGAAGGTCTTTCCTGAAACTCTAATTGTTACAAACCCCATGAATATATTTATTATCCGACACCTTATTTAACCTTAGCCACTATTAAATAGAAGTGCAACCTATGTTTATATATGAGTAATCTATCTCTCTATTCATATGGGGCCAATATACCACATCCTGAAAAGGCACACAGGGGCGGAGAGGATGCTTATTTTATTTCATTACCACAAACATCTGCCGTAGGGGTTGCTGATGGTGTAGGTGGGTGGGCTAATCAAGGGATTAATCCTAAAGATTTTGCCGATGATTTAATGGCTTTCGCTTTAGATGATATACTTGCAGGTGAAACTAATCCTTTAATCGCCCTAAATACATCATTCAAACAAGTTGAACAAATTGGTTCATGCACAGCAGTAATTGGAATAATGAATGCTAAGGGTAAGTTTGAAGCACTCAATATTGGAGATTCCGGATTTATGATAATAAGGGATGAAAAAATTATATTTAAGACAGAAGAACAACAGCATGGATTTAATTTCCCCTTTCAATTAGGGAAGGTGGAAGGTAGGGATGGTAAGTATTATCCACATGGACAAGACCGCCCCCATCATGGCGAAACCTACGAAATAATGTTAAAGGAAGGAGATATAATTATTTTTGGTAGTGATGGCATATTTGATAATATGTGGGATAAAGACATATTGGATTTAGTTAATGCTAATTCTCAAGACGGGCCAAAAAGATTATCTTCAATTTTAGCAAAGCAAGCACATGAGGAAGCAAAAAGAGAGGATATTTGGACACCTTTTGCTCAAAGGGCGTATGAAGATAAATCGGTCAATATCACCAAACAAAATGCAAAACAATGGCTCGGTGGTAAAATGGATGATATTACAGTAGTAGCAAGTTATGTTTATCCATATACTCAAAACTTGATGGCTGAAACTAATCAATCATTGAATGAGAGCAAACTTAATGTAGGGGCATCCCCACCTATGACTATGAAGAAATTTCAAATTGGGGACAGATATAATATTCAAGATGATAGATACGAACAAATTAAAGGTGTGGATGAATTCTATATTACTATTAAAAGCAGAACGCCCCGCTATATCAATTTTAGCCATGAAACTCACCAAACATACACCTTCAATGATGGAAGGCTAAATGGAGATAAAGCATTTATTCGCACAGACGATGATGGGAATGAGTATCTTATTCTTTTCCCAAAAGAGTATGATATAATAATTTACGCAAAGTGAACCACCTAAATACGACTTCGGACAATGTGCCGTTAGGAATCAATCTTGACCTATTCCATATTTCACTAATGCTTCATCAAGAGTTAATTTCCCATCTTCAACATCTTTAGTAAAAATCCCTTGAGGATAACAAACATCTTTCCAATCACAATATGAACAATTCCAATCTCCTATATTATCTAATGGATTCTTTTCATGGTTGGCTTTTTTAGTCTTAGATAAATCACCTGCATTAAATAATCTTTCTGCTTTTTCATCGGAATAGCGGAGGTCATATTCTCTTGGTGGGGGTGTATCTGATTTTAAGTTTTCAAGTTGTTGATAATATCGCTCACGCATCATATCAAGGGTTAATTCCATTTGTTGTGGTGTAACATTCCACTCAAGAGCCTTTTCCATCTTCGGCTTTAATTCTTTACCATTCATATCTTTAACGATAATACGGCCATCATAGCCATCACTTAATTCAACTCTAAATGACTTATGTATGCCATTATCTCGGAGAATATAACAAATGACAAAGTATGGAATCTCAACATTGTGGTAATCTTCAAATCTTTTTCTTGCCGCAAGATAGAGTGCAGTTTGCATTAAATGTTCAATTTGAGGAAATCCTAATTCGTAGGTTGAGTTTTTATTGCCCATTATTTGAGCCTTCCCGAAGTGTCCGTATTTGGTCTTTACTTCAATTCCTATGGCTTTAGTAGGGTCAATATGGATGCGTGGAACCCCATCCTCTCCGGTTTTCCATTCACTCCATCTAAGGATAGCATCAACTTCTCCACTTAATCGGATTTCATCATCTTTATCGGGATTCTTAGCAAAGTTATGAACCATTTTTGCATTTGATTCAAGGAGAATACCGGCATTCGTCCATGCTTCATGTAATCCCGCCTCACCCATATGTCCCATCATAAATACAAATTGATTATTATCGGTTGATGTGTTGGTGCGTGGGATTTTTTTCTTAGAATACCAAACTTGACGAAGGCACTTTCCAACAAGCACCTTTTCGCCCCGTTCATTAATCATTTCTGCCGAAGCACCTGTTGGATTAACGCCACCAAGCGATTCTCGGTAATGTCCGTGTCGCAGGGCAACTATCGCAGATTCAAGTGGGTCTATCGCAATCTTTTCATCATCATTATTATTATCGTTTTTTGAGGCCATCAGCCAATCACCATACATAAGTTATTTGAACAAGTATATAATAGTTATACATTTTTTCCTTTAATGGGATTACCATTTACATCTCTGACCCAAATATTATTATTAATGAACCATTGTTTTTGTTCATCTCTTGAAGAATCTTCCAAAACCAACTTTACAGTTTGTGAGGAAAAATCATCCAATGGCATTGGGTCAAATATAACGAATGTTCCATCAGCCCTTTGTCCATAATTACCTTCGTGTAAATCTTCAACTATTACTCCATAATCTTCCCAAATACTTACTGCCGCTTCTGCAACCCCTTCAACGGTATAAGATAATGGTTTGGAATGGTCTGTTCCTATTTTATCCAACCTTTCCATAATCCATATGCTCATCAAATCACCCTCACTCAAGCCAAGAATATTAACTTCTGCTTGAGATTTGGATTTAAGGATTGTATGTGTTAAATGATTCTTCACAACATTTTCACACTCACCCTCCCAAAAATAATTTAATTTTGGCAACCCTCTAAACTTCTTTTTTTGCCATACCATTTCAAAAAATTCAGATTGATACATATTCACTAAGTTTTCATCATCTTCAGCATCTTGATTAATTACTTTTACTAACCCATTAGGAAAGCCTTTCTCTTCAAAAATTACTCCCAATTCACCGCAAGCATAATAATCCCCAAGAAAATGTAATACATCGGAATAATTCGGCACTAACTCTTTCGGAGGATAATGGGACATAATAACATATTATCTAAACGACTATATAAGGGTAAAGTATTAACTACTATCCCCCATAAATTGTATATGTGTTCCCATTAATCATGGATAATTATACCCATAACGGGTCATTAATTCTAAATGATAATGAGTGGAAAAGCGAAGAAACGGCGTGGACTATACCTATTTTGTTATTTAGATGGCAGTTAAGGATATGTAAAACCTGTAATAAAGAATTTGATATTGGAAAAGAAGGCAAATTTTATCAATGTGGAGAGTGTGTATAATGAAACAAGTTAAGTCAGTAAAAATGGGATTCAATAAAAAAACCGAAGTTGTTTTGATTGCAGATGTAGAAATGAGTGGAAAGGAAGATGTGGATTCACTATTCCTCTGCTATTTTACAATTTTAATCCCTCCTTTGAGATTATCTGTATTGACTACGGATTGCCTATTACAAAGATTGGCTGAGATAGTAGGTAAAACAGAAAATGAGATGAAAAATCTCCTGTTAAATGACCCACAACAATATGCTGTGTTAATCCAATCTCATACTGAGACACTAATGCAATTTGGTGTGGAACAAAGTAAAATCGCTTTGGATAATTCACAATCTGCCAATCAAGCGAGAGCATTAGTAGCATCCATTATCAAAAATGGATATTATATACAAAAATCTCGATTCCATTTCCCCGAAGGAAATGTTGAAACCCAAGAACAAGTTGTTGAAATTAAAGGCATGGAATCAACATTCCAAGCCATGTTAGATGTATGTAAAAATTGGAAGGAAGTGCAAGAAAATGAGTGAAGAAGATACAGCCCCACAAGCGGCAATAGGATTAGAAGAAGCATTGAGACAGATGAAAGAGGAAGGTTCGCCCCCCGATGGATTCCACATGATGTTTTTCTCCCCGGATTTTGAATTGGGTGATTCATGCCCTACCAATATGCTCCTTAAAAAAATCACCACATCTTTCAATTGTGAAGATACATTAAAAAGACAAGTCTTTCAAATGCCTAAAGGAGAAAATATAGTAACTTACGAGTTTGCATGGTTTGGAGAATTCGATGCACTACAAAATGCGATGGAAAGTATTGATAATTTAGTCAATGAAAATTTTGCCCTAATGATAAAGGATGGTATTCTTAGTGAACCACCTAAAGCAAGGGTTCAATTTTTGCTTGAAGCACCACTCAACGCTCACCCCAAGGAATAAAACGAATATCTCTTGGGCGTTTGCCGGTAACTTCAAACATAGACTTACCATTTACATCTTTAATGCAACGGCAGAAATATGTAATACGGCCCCTATTGAGTGTATCACGACCCCATGTATCTCGCAAATGGTCAGCGATTTCGCTTTCCTTTCTAACAACACCATCGGCCATATAACCGACAATTAGCCTACCCCTCTTAGGAGTTACCGCACATATCTTCTTCCTTCCGGTCAATTTATCCAAATCTAAACTTAGTTTATCGCTCATTTTATTCATCTCCAATATCTATGTATGACGACACCTTAATAAAGTTTTCGGATATTACCCCGACACCGTATTGATTAAATAAATCAAGGGTTGATGCGTCAAAAATCGTTGCTTCTGATTGCCCCATGTATTCATAATGTAAGGCTTCCCATATTTAAGGATTGTGGTTGTCCTTCCAATCGTTACGACTTACTCCGTAAGCATAAATGACATCATCAAAAATTGAATCTGCAATAGGATTATTTTACCTCATTAGTGCGTATAAAACCCCGTTAAAATTAAACTTGATTGATTTTACGCAATATAATATGGCAATTGAAAAATAGATTTACCAATTGGGAAATTGAATACTTTGTTCTATCCGCAGAAATCGCCACTATTGTATCAGTTTCACGCTCACCACAATTGGTGCAGAAAAATATGGTTTTGAAGAATCTGTCCATTACCCCTTTCGGGTCGTCAATTAACCATTCCCAAATATACAATCCTTTATTATCCATCTTTATGTTAGCGAAGGGTTGATTATCGCTAATCCAATATAGTATAGCGGTCAAATATAACCCTCAATTGTAGCGAGAATTATATTCTACGAATAATTCGTCTGCTAAATCATATATTTCATTAACAATCGTGTTTGAATCTTTCAATGTTCCACGACTAACAATTACAGTAGTTGCATTGTTGATACACATTCCAAGAGTAATTCTTTGTTGTGTATTCATATTAGTGGGTGTAGTTGAATTAGCCTTTGCAGGTCCAACGAAGATTTTCTTATCCTCGCCAATGATTATTAATGCTTGTGGACTATCATCTTGATTTACGATATTCCACGGCTTTCCATCATAACCTCGCCCTGCGAAAAACTTATTTTCTTTAATATCGTAGTTTCCTACTTCATCATTTCCATCAGTTTTGAAATAAACACGATGCTTGTTCTTGTCCTTACTTTGCCAAACGCTATAATTAATTCCCTTTTCCGCTACTACTTTGATTCCGACCATGATATTTTATTATCCAAACACCTATATAAATGTCCATATTATTTATTCCTCATCATCGGTTGCATAACTATCTAATTTAGTTTCCGAACCTGTGTAAAATCGTAACCAATTCATCAAACCAAAGTCAGCCGGTATGTCATAATTCTCATTATTCCAATTTTCAAACCACCAACAAGTGCCATCACCATTTACATCCCTTGTTAATTTACGGGATTTAGGACAATGGGCGCAAACATCAGTTAAATGTTTCTTAGCATATGCCTTCTTTTTCCCTCTTAATTTCAAATGAATAAATGGTATCACACGCATATCTAAATGTAATGTTTTCCATGCCGCTTTTATTTTCTTCCACCTAATGACAATACACCTACTCTAATTCACCACTTTGTAAGATAATCCACATGACTTACAGACAAGCGTTTCCTTGTCCACATCACATTGACGGCGGCATGGGCCATCCACAGGAGTATAACTCACTCCAACCTTATCGTCTTCCATTCAACCCTACCCTCCTGTATCAAATCCCGAATCCTTCTTTGCTTCTTAGTCAATTGGCTCTTGCCCGATTTCACATCAAGCATAATAATTTTCCCATCAGCAAGATTGATTTCCTTATTCTCTCGCCAATCAAAAATGATGTAGTCAATAGGCTGACCCATAAATTGCCAATTCTTTACTTCCCAATGTTCTTCAATATCAGGATGCTCAAGGAAGGGACACCACTTTTCCAAAATCTGTCCTTTAGTAGTATGAGCAGAAGCGGCCCGACCTTTTTGGTGTTTGGCCTCTTCTTGAATACTGTCTAATTCCGTTTGGAGTTGTGTAATCATTAACTCTTTCTCACTTAATGATTTATTATCGGTTTGTAACCTATTAAACTCACTTACAACTTTGTAAAATAAAATAAATAACCAAATCAAAGAGAAACCAAATAATAATAACTCCCACATGATGCTAAATTGTCACCCTTAGTATATCAAAGTTTATTCTTTGGATTCGTGGGGTCAAGCCTTAATATGGCACACAATTCCTTGAAACGATTGCGTATTGTCACTTCGGTAACACCTGCAACTGCCGCTACCTCTCTTTGAGTCCTTGTGCAATCCTTAATCATTCCGGCAAGATAAATTGATGCCGCCGCAATTCCCGTAGGGCCACGACTAATCATAGCATCCTCACCGGCTAATTGTAAAACTTCAAATGCCATTAATTGAACATTCATAGGCACTTGTAATTGAGTGCAAAAACGAGGGATATACTCATTCGGTGAAGCCAAACCTATTGTCAATTGTAATTCCTTTCTCAAAAAACGATAAGTGCGACCTATTTCCTTCCTTCCTGTGCGAGAGAATTTTCCCACATCATCAAGTGTTCGTGGATTATTGTGCATTCTGCAAGCCGCATATAATGAAGCCGCAACTACACCTTCAATAGAACGGCCACGAATCAATTTCTTTTCCACGGCCTTACGGTAAATAAACGCCGCATCTTGCGATAGTGATTTAGGCAACGCCATTTGTGTAGCGATACGCTTTAATTCAAGTAACGCCGTAACGAGATTTCTCTCCGTAGCATTACGAATACGGCCACGATTATCAAGCCTTCGTAATTTACCCCATTTTGAAGTATTTCTTACTTGTCCACCTGCGCCATCTTTCCTTCCCGGAGTCATTTCCGTAGTTATTCCATAGTCATGTTGGAAAATATCTTTGGCAGGGCCACCTCTTTCTTGGTTTTTACCTGACCCATCTTCAAAATTGCGCCATTCGGGGCCATAATCTATAATATCGGCCTCGACAACTAAACCACAATCACGACAGGCAATAAAACCATCTTGACCTGTTTCTAATACTTTGCATCCACAATCCGGACATTCTTCCACTAATTCAATTTTAATTTTAGACATTCTTTAACACCACCATTACTTTGTTGCATAGAACAACTATTTATATGCTCTCCTTATCCATAGTTAAAGGCACTACCATAGGTCTTGAAACCGTTTTAGTTTTATTTGAGTCTATTTCAATCCACAATACCTTAGTATTGTCCCCTTTGGCTATAATCACTTTTGTATTATTATCTTTAATTCTAATTTCATCTACAATTACAGATTTCGGTAATTTATCGGATAACTTTTTGATTATCCAAACTTTGTCGTTTGAATCCCACCACCGATATTCCGGATTATTATGATAAGCAGTTAATTTCTTCTTAGTTAGTTTGGCCCCAACTTTAATAATCAATTCTTCTTTCTTTTTACGACCCATAGTGTTTCACCCTTACAGGATGTAAATAAATAACACACCTTTATTAAACTAACGGATTGCTCTATATGGTGGGTCTTGTTCATAAGTAGTATCTGCACGACCAAACACAATTACCCTATGACTTTTAGAATTGGCTAATCCGAAACAATGTTGCATTCCAATTTTAACAAAACGCATATCTCTTTTAAGAACCGCAGAAATTTTCACTGATGAAGGAATGTTCCTATACCTACCTTGTAGTAATGTAGGTATCTCTGATGATAGAATAGCCCTGTTTTTCATTTCTTCGTAAATCGGCTCTTTCCATATATTTTTTCTGCTCAAGGTAATACCACCATATCACTATTAACGGAACAGGTATTTAATCCTTAATCTATTATTGGCTCATTAGCCCAATATTGGTGTCCATCAACCTTCCTACAAAGAGACTCATAGATTGTGAGACACCACCCATTTTTTTCACATCTTTCAAATAATATTTCATCAACAACTACTGCCCTATTATGGTATAATAGCATTTCCGATATAGATGTCCAATTTCCTTCTTCCATAGTGGTTACATAAGTGATAAACTCTAATATACACTTCGGTAATTCTCCAAAACCACAAACATCATGAAAAACACCCATCGGCCCAATAGGATATTCACCCTTTAATGTAAAAAAACTATGACTGACAATAATCAATCCAACAATCATCGGCTCATTCATAAAACGGGAATCGTAGGCTACAATGGGATATATTGGTGAGAATTGTGAATCACCAAATACTTCACTTTTAGACATTTCCCGTAATTTTGTTTCATGTTTTTCAAGTATTTCAATAAAATTACTATACGAAACCATGTTCATACTTCCTTCATATAATGTTCCGGTTTTTTATACTCCTTGTCCACCCAACTCATGAATTGCTGACTCATTATCATTTTCCTACACGACTCTTCCGAACCAACACCGGGTAATATCCTTAGATTTTTATAATTATCAATATTACCTTCCATTAACGCCATCAAATCAATAAATCCGGTCATTCCTAATTCCACCCATTTTTCCACCTTTGGTTTTCCAACACCGGGTAAATCTGTAAATCTCCCATACCATTTTGTATATCCTTTATCTTTCCTCTCTAATTGTCGGCTTGTTCCTCTCCAATCCCATTGTTTATAATTTGCTACGGATGCACCCTTAAACTTAATTCTATCGCCTCTTTTATCTTCACCCATATAATATTTTACTTGTTCATTCCCTATTTGGGTTGTAGATATTTCTAAAATTTCAAGAGGATATTTATAATCATTCACAGAATGTCTAATAAAGGAATCACTAAAAATCGCACCACGCAATTCTTTGAATTTCTCACTTTGTTGCCAATTCATATTGACATAGCCAAATGGTGTATATCCCGGATAATCAATTCCAAGTCTTGCTTCTAAAATTAATTTCCATAATTCCGGATAACAATATGTAATCCAACAGTATGATGGAATTACATCATCTCCAACATGAAAATTATTTGATGAATCAAGGTCGTAATTATCCCAATCAGGCATCATTGTTTTTTGGTTGATGGTTGATGGTTGCCTATTCTTAACCAAATCCACACCGATATTCATTTTACCCAAATCTTCGGGATTCAACATCTCCTGTAATATAAGGGGTAATGCTCCACCTTTCGCCTCAACTACTTCTTTTAACCTCATCAATTCATTGTGAAATATTGGTGGGATGCCTGTTTTTAACCAATTCACAACTTGAATACTACTCAAAAAATCATTCATCATTTTGAATTCTTCGTAATCATCTAAAGCAATTTTGCCGGAATCTTTAGATGTCATATATAACTTTTATCTGTTCAGTTATTTAATACTACCAACTATTATATAGCCGTTTAGACAAGTAATAACTATGAGCAATCGGATTTCCGGAAATGATATTCTTCCCGAAGATAGCGATACTCATTTTAGAACAGTAACTTACAAAACCGGCAATTCAACTATCAAATGTGATACACTATATTGTCCAAATTGTTCAAGTAATCGTGAAAAAGATACTCGGCAAGGCGGCTTTAGGGAGAAATGGAATGCCGCTAAAGATGATTATAAATTAACTTTAGTTTACAAGGATGATGAAACCGGATTCTATGCCGCTTGCTCAAAATGTAATCACGATTTAAGAAATCACGAAACTAAGCACGATTCATATATATCTGTATTTATTGATGATAATAAGGGCGGCGCACCGTTGCCGAGTAAAATAATTAACGATGTAGTATATCAACAAGGATTCTATATTATCCCTTACAAAGAATATGAAAAAATAAGGGAAATTGGAACGGCAAGTGGTGGACAAATATTACCAACAGTGGAGATTGATAATAACCGTTATGTTGTGTCATGGGATGATTATTTAACAAAGATGCGGTCATTTCCAAACATATCCGTAGTCGGCATACCACGCACTTATTGGAAATCAATATAATAGCCTTCTTTATATATCAGCATAACCAAAGGTTATGTATGGCTTCTCCACGATTTACAGGAAATGGATTTTCTAACCCATTGAATCCTATCGGACTTCATGCTGAAAATCAATATCGTGAGTTAAACCCATTGGGTGCGGATTTCCAAATATACGGTGCTGAAAACAAAGTATTTGCTTTAGAAGTTATTTCCGATGTAGTAAAGGCAGGTATTAAAGCCACAGCGAAAAATGCTTACAA
>TARA_R110002012_G_scaffold106871_7_pt1 | contig 16726 bp, 10 predicted proteins | sample TARA_R110002012 | Tara Oceans TARA_R110002012 (sample SAMEA4396515) | marine metagenome | biome: Westerlies Biome; feature: [DCM] deep chlorophyll maximum layer (ENVO:01000326); material: water (ENVO:00002006), including particulate matter (ENVO:01000060) such as... | depth 40 m
TCGATTTTCTATCTGGCCAATTTATCGACGTCATTCATTGGACAGACGACACGCGCGATACGATGGTGTGGCGGTTTGAACGCGAAGGCCACGAGATCAAATACGGCGCCAAGCTGACCGTCCGAGAAGGTCAGGCGGCGGTGTTTGTGCACGAGGGTCAGTTGGCCGACGTGTTCACACCGGGGCTTTACATGCTCGAAACCAACAACATGCCGGTCATGACATCGCTTCAACATTGGGATCACGGGTTCAAGAGCCCCTTCAAGTCAGAGATATATTTCGTAAATACCACGCGTTTCAGCAACCTGAAATGGGGGACCAAAAACCCGATTATCGTACGTGACCCCGAATTTGGCCCAGTACGCCTGCGCGCCTTTGGCACCTATACGGTAAAGGTATCGGACCCGGCGCGTTTCCTGACTGAAATTGTTGGTACCGACGGCGAATTCACCATGGATGAAATCAGCTATCAAATCCGCAACATCATCGTTCAGGAGTTTTCGCGCCGTATCGCGCTGTCAAATATTTCGGTTCTCGACATGGCGGCGAATACCCGCGAATTGGGCAAATTGGTCAGCGGCGAAATTTCAGAGACAATAGCGGAATATGGCCTAACCATTCCCGAATTATATATTGAAAACGTATCGCTTCCCCCAGCAGTAGAAGACGTGATGGACAAACGTTCTTCCATGGGGGTGATCGGGGATTTGAACAAATACACCCAATTTCAGGCAGCCGAAGCGCTTGGACAGGAAGGCCCCGCTGGTAGCGCTATGCAAACTGGTTTGGGGGCCGGGCTGGGTATGCAAATGGGGCATGCTGCGGCTGCACAGACCGGGCCATGGGGGCCAAGACCTGCTGCTGTGCATACACCACCGCCACCGCCCCAACCCGAGAAAGTCTGGCATCTTGCTCAGGACGGTCAGACGAAAGGCCCATTCTCCAAGGCCGCGCTTGGTCGAATGGCAGCCGATGGCGGGCTCACCCGGAAGACGTTTGTCTGGACACCCGGTCAAGACGGCTGGTTGAAGGCTGACGATGTTGCCGAACTGGCGCAGCTTTTCACCGTGCTGCCACCGCCGCCCCCTGTGCCCGATGCCTGAAGCGGATGCAGCCAAACTGGGATAATCTCGCGCGGTTTGTTTACCCTTCTTTTGGGTCCCCGAAACTTACGCGACACTAAGACCGTGTATGTGGGATGAACACGTTCTTGCCGTTCAAGGCTAATCAGGCGCGTAGCCTTTTCAAACTATTGCACTGGACGATGGTGCCTTTGTTTGCTTGGTTTGTAATCGTGCAACCGGCGGATGTAGCGCGCTTTGGCCCAGTTGCCGTTCGCTTTCACGGTATCATGGGGCTGGCGTTCGTCAGTACTGCGCTGTTTTGGACCGTCATGTATCTGCGTCGCGGATTGCTCGGCAGGCCCGGCCCAAAGCTTGGTGGTTGGTCACGGCGCGCGCACCCGGTGTTGCACAAGACATTGATCTGGGGAATGTTCGCCGTTGCTGTGACCGGTCTGCTGATTGGTTTGACGTCAACGGTGCCGCTGTGGGCGGGCGGCATAGTTCCTATCGCGGTCCCACTGAATTTGCCCCGGGCAAATAACTGGGTCGGATGGATCCACAGCATTGAATTTTACGGCTTGGCTTTCATCGCCGCCCTGCACGCAGGATTTCATATCTGGCGCCACTTCGCCCTGCGGGACAACGCTTTGCGCATTGTCGCCCCCAAGGTCTTGCACCGTTTTTTGTGATGGACCTCTGGTGAGCATGGTCTAGCTGCTCTATATTTAGACCAAGCCCGACCAAAGGACGTCTGATGCCGCCCACCCCTGCCTTTGACGACCCGCCACGCACCCCGGTCGAAGAACATCGGTTTCCCTGCACCACTTGCGGGTCGGATCTGCGCTTTGACCCGCAACAAAATCTGCTGGTCTGCGATTATTGCGGCAATACCGAATCCATATCCGATCGACGCCGACACCAACCCATCGCGGAACTTGACTTTAGCATGGCCATCGCCCGCCAATTGCCGCAAGCCGAGATGGAAGAGACCCGGGTCAGCACCTGCCCCAACTGTGCGGCACAGGTCGAATTTGACCCCGGAAAACATGCAACGGTGTGCCCCTTCTGCGCAACACCGGTGGTGATTGACACCGGCACCAGCCGTCACATCAAACCCCGCGCCGTGCTCCCCTTTGCCTTGACCGAAACGGTTGCCCGCGATGCAATGACTCAATGGTTGGGCAGTCTTTGGTTCGCCCCCAGCAACTTGCAGGCCTACGCGCGCAAGGGCCGCCGGATGCAGGGCATTTACGTGCCATATTGGACCTATGATGCTGATACTCAATCCAGTTACTCAGGCGAACGTGGCACGGTGTATTACGTTACCCAAACCGTGATGCGGGATGGCAAGCCTGTACAACAGCAAGTGCCCAAGGTCCGTTGGCGCTCTGTCTCGGGTCGTGTCAGCCGCTTTTTTGATGACGTGCTTGTACTGGCTTCGCGCTCGTTGCCAAAGAAGTTTACCGATGCGCTAGAGCCATGGGACCTTGCCGCCTTGGAACCCTATGCGCCGGAATATCTCGCTGGATTTCGGGCGGAAGCCTATGCTGTCACGCTAGAGGAAGGCTTTGCCGAGGCCCGCGAGATCATGGACCGGATGATAGAACGCGACGTGCGCTTTGATATCGGCGGCGACCGCCAGCGAGTTCACGACATTCAAACTAAGCTCAGCAACGTGACCTTCAAGCATGTCTTACTGCCAGTGTGGTTGGCTGCCTATAAGTACCAAGGCAAAACCTACCGCTTCGTTGTCAACGGACGCACCGGCAATGTGCAAGGCGAACGGCCCTATTCCACCCTCAAAATCACTTTCGCGGTGATCCTCGGCCTGATTGCCGCAGGCATCATCGGATACTTCATGGCACAGCAACGATGACCCAGATCGATACCTTGACCGACGTCCTGAAATCTCGCTATTCGTGCAGAGCCTTCCGGCCCGATCCGGTCCCCGATGACAAAATCTCGCAGATTGTCGCCGCCGCACGCCACGCACCGTCTTGGTGCAATGCCCAACCATGGCAAGTGGCGATCACCAAGGGCGACGCAACCGATCGTTTTCGCAATGCACTCTCCGCACAAGTCGACGCAGGCACACCACCAAAACCTGACTTGGACTGGCCCACAAGTTACACTGGGGTCTACAATGATCGCCGCCGTACCTGCGGCTACCAACTCTACGAAGCCGCTGGCATCGCCAGATCCGACGTCGAGCGTCGTCAGGCCCAGATGCGTCGCAATTATGCGCTTTTCGATGCGCCCCACGTTGCTATCGTTTCCACTCCCGCCGAACTCGGGGCATACGGTGCAATGGACAGCGGCGGTTTTGTGACAGCTTTCACGCTTGCAGCCACTGCTCTCGGGGTAGCGACAATAGCACAGGCGGCCATTGCCGCCTACGCCCCTACAGTGCGCGAACACTTCGGTATCGCGGATACCAGGCTTATCCTCTGTGCTATTTCATTCGGCTATCCAGATGCTGATGCTGCGGTTAACCAGTTCCGCACCGCCCGCGCCAGTCCCTCAGACATCACCGACTGGCACAGCTAAGATGCGCGCATTGATCCAACGGGTAACGGGTGCGTCAGTCACAATTGATGGCGGGGTGACCGGAAAAATAGGCGCAGGGTTGCTCGTCTTCGTTTGTGCCATGCCCAATGACACCAAGGCAACGGCGCAAGATCTCGCCGCCAAAATCACCAAACTACGTCTGTTCAAAGACAACGACGGCAAGATGAACCTCAGTCTTGCCCAGACCGGCGGCAGCGCTCTCATCGTCAGTCAGTTCACTTTGGCGGCGGACACGTCGCGGGGCACGCGGCCCGGGTTTTCAGGTGCTGGCCAACCCGACTTGGCAAAGTCGCTTTACCTGCACTTCATCGCATCTATGAAGCAGCTCGATATTCCAACCCAAACCGGGGAATTCGGTGCCGATATGTCAGTCTGCTCCACCAACCAAGGTCCCTGCACCATCTGGATCGATACAGAACGCCCCTAAGTTCCAAATGGTACTACATCCTCGGGGGTTTGGGGGCAGACAGCCCCCATCCTGCGCTACGGCTCTCGAAACGCCTCTGTGGACTTATACAATGGCTTCAACAAATACTGCAAAACGGTCTTCGATCCAGTGTGCAATTCTACGCTTGCCTGCATGCCAGGCCTAAACTGTAACGATGCCTGCCGCTGGGTCAGGTGTTCCGTATCCACTTGCAAGGTAACCTTGTAATGTGGATCGCCATCAGCAGAGCGTGATCTTTCATCCTTGAAGGTATCCGCCGATATTACCTTAACCGTCCCTTTCAACGTGCCGTAAATGGTATAATCATAGGCTGAGAGTTTGACGGTAGCCTCCTGCCCGGGGCGCACCCCTGCGATATCCTTGGGTTTCACGCGCGCCTCGACGAAAAGCTCTTCATCAAGCGGGATGATTTGCAGTATTTCCTCCCCGGGGCGCACCACACCACCTATCGTCGTAATGCTCAGATTGTTGACAATGCCGCGCAGCGGGCTGACCAACACGGTTCGGTTCAACTGATCGGTGCTCGCCTTCAGGTTCTGTTTCAGCGTTGCAAGCTCCTTCAGCACATCCGAATATTCCTGCGCACGTTCCAGTTCGGTACCGGTGATGATCTCATCCAGCTTGATCCTCGCATCGGCATGGACCTTGCGGGCACGTGTGACCTCGATCAACGACACAATCTTCTTGCGCAGCATGTTTTCCAAAAGGTCGCGCTCTTTGGTGGCTTCCTTTAACACGCGTTTTGCCCCGTCTGATCGCGATACGAAATCAGACTGCCGCGCCTTGAGAAGCGCGCGCTCAGATGCGACGATATCCGGAGTACGCTGCAATAATTCGGCTGGCACTTCGAAATCATACTGGCCCGCCAATTCGGCCTCTAGCCGCAGGCGACGGATTTCGAAAGCACTGATTTGATCCTCAAGGTCGTCGACAGATGATTGGAATTGCGTCCCATAAAGCCGGGCAAGTATATCCCCCTTGTCGACAATATCGCCTTCGCCCACGCTGAGTTCAGCCAGAATGCCGCCTTCTAGGTTCTGAATGATTTGGGGTCGCGAAGATGATATCATCGAGCCTTCGGCGCGGACAATTTCATCTACCCATGCAAATGCCGCCCAAAGCAAAAAGATCAAAACGCTCGCCGCACAGAGCCAGACGACCATGGAGGGCCCGCGCATACGCAAATTTATCTGAGCGCCAAAACGCGTGCCTTGGGCCGCGTTCATGCTACATTTCCTTTGTGACCAGCCAGATGCGCCAGCACTTTTTCCTTTGGCCCATCTACTGTCATACGCCCATCCTGAAGCACCAGTGACCGCTCCGTGAGGGCCAGAATAGGTGCGCGGTGGGTTGCGATAATCGCAGTGCGCCCTTCCATCCATTGATGCAGTCGCGCGACCAAGGACGCTTCCAATCTTTGGTCCAATGCGGCAGTAGGTTCGTCCAACAAGCAGATGGACGGATCTTGCAACCACAGCCGCGCCCAGCCGATAGATTGACGCTGCCCGATGGAAAGGCCTGCGCCTGCGTCCTTGATCTCAAGATCCAGCCCTTTGTGGTGATTGCGCACGAACATGCCTAGCCCGGCAAAATCCAACGCTGCATGCAGGCGGTCATCGTCGTGCTCTAGCATGGTCAGGTTCAGGTTATCGCGCAGCGTACCTGAAAAAAGGCGGACGTCCTGTCCCAGATAGCCAATCAGGCGGCGTAGGTCGCGCGGCTCGATCTGGCCCAATTCAGTCCCATCCAGCAAGATACGTCCCGAGCTTGGCGCATAGAGACCGCTTAAAAGCTTGAGCAGCGATGATTTTCCTGAACCGTTCGCGCCGAGCACTGCAACATGCTGTCCGGGTTGGATCAGTATCCCTTTGATATCGACGGTCGGAGGGCCGTCCTCTTCGTAGCGAAAGAGTACATCACGTAACTCGAACTGGCCTTTCAGCTTTTCGCGGCGAAGATAGGTCCGCTCCGCTTCACTGTCCTGCGGCGCAGCTACGATCGCTTCCAGCCCGTCGAGCGCGCCTTTGACGTTGCCCCACCGCGCCAAGGTACCCGATAATTGTGTGAGCGGCCCTAGGGTTCGCCCGGTGAGGATACCCACGGCAATGATCGACCCTACGGTGAAAGCGCCTGCAAATACCAGATAGGTGCCCACGATCACAGCGGCCACATACGTGGCTTGCTGAATGCCTTGGCTCCAGAAGGTCAGGAAGGATGCTAACGCACGTTGCTCCGAAGATTTGATCGACGATAACGTGTTCAGCTCGGTCCATAGCCGGATGATACGATCTTCCGCACGTTGGGTTTTGACCGTATCGAGTTCAAAAATTGCTTCGTGCAGCAACCGCGAAGATTTGGTCGAAGCGCCTTGGGTTTCCTGCGTGAGCTGGATGGCTTTCCGTTGCAGGAAGAACCCCGGTACCAACATCAAAATGCCGCCCACGATCAATACCCACACGACGTTACCCGCGATGCTGGCGACCAAAAACAGAAATACGAAGATAAAGGGGATGTCAGCGATGGTGCCGATGGTGGAAGCGGTAAAGAATTCACGCACAGAACCGAATTCGCGCATGGCGGAGTATAATTGGTTCGGTGCCTGACCTCGTGTATCCGAGCGCATTCCCAGTACCCGTTTCATCAAAACATCTTGTACAGACAGCTCAATCTGACGCCCTGCTCCATCCATCAGCCGCGCGCGCGCCATTTTCAAAAACGCCTCCATCAACAGCGCCAACATCGCACCGATGGCCAACACCCAAAGCGTCGCTTCCGATTGGTGCGGGATTACGCGATCATAAACTTGCAGCGAAAACAGCGCGACCGCGACCGCCAGAAGGTTGGCGACAAACGATCCCATTGCGACTTCAACAAGCTGGCGGCGAAAACGCGGAAATTCACCCCAGAACCAGTGTGCTGGTGCGGCGTCGGTCTTATGAGCCTGTGCCACGGCCTTCAACGTGGCCTCGGCGCGCACGATCACCCCGGCAAAAAAGGGATCGAAATCAGTAATCGGCACCATAGCGCGGTTGTCTGTGCAAGTTGTGTCATACACAATCAGTTCACCGCGCGTCTGGCCCATCACCAGCAAAAGCTGGCCAGAAGTCATGTAGGCAAGCGCCGGCCATAGCTCGTTGGACATCGCATCCACGCGGCTTACCTGCGTCAGCAAACCTGCCGCCTCTAACCCCTTGGCGATGCTGCTGGCCTCTTGCTCGGCTTGCGCTCCTACGACCGAATGCCGCGATAGGATCTCAAAGATGTCGTTGGTCGGTGCGCTAACGCCTAGCAACCCCGAATAAACCGACGCCAATTTTGCCCGCGCCATCAGCCGGTCTTCCAACCGGTTGGAATTATCTGCTTTCGGCCGCGCGACCTTTGATGCGATCAAACGCCCCTGATTACCGTTGGTGATGGTCAGCGTGAAGGGGGACTTCTGAGTCAAATCGCGCTCCCGTCGGCAAGAACACCCTGAATGCGCGCCATCTCTACGCGCAGTTTCACCACGTCGTATTTTAATGCGACCTGAGCTTGTTGTTGCCGCGTATAGGTCTCATAGACGCCCACTACATCCATTACTTGACGCTGGCCTGCGTCGTATTGGGCCTGGAATATATCAAGGTTGCGTTTGGCTTGGGCTGCAAGCGTCGTTGCTTCGGCGGCTTGCCGGGCCTTGGCGCTAATTTGCTTTTCAAGGCGCCGCAGATCCCGGTTCGCGTCCTCGGTGGACTGGCGCAATTTTCGCGTGGCGGTTTCTTCGGCCATCTTCACCGCTTCGAGCGAGGCACTGGTCCCGAATCCCAACAGACTGTCAGATTTGACATGCAGACCCAGGTTGCTTCCCTTGCCGATGGTACCGCCCGCAGACAGACCGGGCAGAAAGCTTGCGCGATTGACCTTGGCCGAAGCGACTGCCCTGATCTTTTCCGCTTGGGCCCGGACAACGATCAGGGGTTCCGCAGCAAATGCGTTCACCTGAAATTCGGGAATGCCACGCAAGTCGCCAAGCGGCGTGATGGACATGGCGTTCAGTTCTGAAATGGAAGTCGCATCACGTTCGATTGATGCCTCGTAGCGGGCCCTAATTTCGGCAAGCTTCTGGCGAAGAACCGTCAGGTCAGACATGTCCGAAACACCGCCCTTGACCCTTTCTTGCATGACCCATTCAAAATGAGTCATATCCTTTAGCGTCACTACATCGAGCGCTGCGTTTTCACGCGCTTGCGCGGCGGTGGTATAAAGCTTGAGAGCTGTGGCAACGCGGTCATTGGTATCTTGCGCCAGCGACACAGCCGCAACTTCGACATCCGCCACAGCAAAGGCACGTTCGCCAGCACGGCGCCCGTTATCAAATAACACCTGATCAACCACCAAATTTGCAGCGAGCGACCCAAGCGATGTCAGGCTGACCTGCGGGCCGATTTTTGGCAACCAGTTCTTGCTGGCCGCTTCCGACCGAAGCGTGGCTGCGCGAACCTCGGATTCAGCCGTACGACTGTTGGCCGCCAGAACCGATGACGCGACGGTGGCCGCGACGGAGTCAGCGGGCAGTACGGATGTCCGCGTCGCCAACCCTTGGATAATCTGGCTGTCGGCGGTGATCTTTTCCGCATAGGTCGGCTTGATAGCCTGTGTCGCATCGGGCGATCTGAAGCGCGAGACGAGGTCGGCAGGCGCATACCTTTCGCCGATGTCCGACATGCAGCCGGACAGGGCCAGCGCCAAAACGCACATGCCCCCTGCCCCTTTTACGCTCTGCCCCATATCCTGCCCTTAACGTGCCGGTATTATTATCTTGATCCGTCCGGGGAAACCGGCCCCCCGTCCCGTCTTTAACTACAGCCTATCGTCTTCAGATAAGCACATTGATGTCATTATCGATCATCAATGTCCCCTCAGAGCCCAGCGTATAGATATCGTAGGTTTGGCCATCTTTGACTTCAAACCCATCCCGTACTGCGCCTGTGATTGTCACCGTGTCGTCGCTGAAACCATTCACGATCAATGAATTTGTATTCTTCGACAAATTTACTAACGCGGCCTCGGTGATCGTCAATTGAGCTTCCTCTGCAAATTGCAAATCAACAGTTTCGATATTGTATTGCGCCAAGTTAGGATTGCTGAGGTCGAGCCGTGTATTCGCACTTTCGTCGTCCAGCGCGAGATAGGTACCCGACGAGTTTCCCGCCGTGTCCGTTGCCGTCACGACCAAGTCGGACCCGTCGGGCACATTGGTATTGAATTGAAAATTACGCTCCCCGATGGCATCGATGTCAAAGCTGGTGGCGTCGACGCCGGATATGGACCGATCTGCGTTGATCTGGTGAACATCCAGCGTGTCCGGGCTGATTTCGGTTGAGATGCCGCGTATACCGTCGCCGTCGCGAGTGTAAGATGCGATGACGGGGCCCTCTGGCGCGTATGTGTCAATCGCCAACGTATCGGAGATTGAGGCGATATTGCCCACGTGGTCGGTTGCTGTAACCGATATGTCGGCATCATAAGTGCCCGGACGGATGCTCGCAGGCGGGATCATAACAGTCCAGTTGCCAGAAGCGTCAACCGACGCTGTGTAGTTCGTGCCGTCGAAATTGACCACGACAGTCGAACCCGCTTCAACGCGGCCATTCAGGTCGATCCCGGCCTCTGCTTCGCGGGCGGAGACGATAGTGTCGTTGCCTCCGGCTTGATCCATGTTCAACGGGTCAACCACAGTGTCGATGAGCACCGCATGACTTGCACTGGCAGAGTTTCCTGCCTGATCGGTAGCCTTCACAGAAACGGTTGTATTGATCGTGCCTTGAGGGATTTGACCGGGGGCAAACGTGACGGACCAGTTACCGTTCGCATCCACCACACCGTTCATTGAGGCGTTACCAAGGCTTACCACTACCGATGACCCGATTTCACTGGTACCTGACACTGTTACGCCACCATCGGCAAGGCGCTCTGCACCGCTGACGATATCGTCGCCTTCAACCTTGTTGAGCGAAAGGTTGTCGACGCGTGTATCGACCTGCACGCTATCGGTTGCGCTACGGGTGTTGCCTGCACTGTCCGTAGTCGTGGCGGTGATGTCAGCGTTATAAACACCCTGAGCAACCTCGCCTGCCGCATAATAGGATGTCCACTGACCGTTTACGTTCGCTACGACAGTATGAGTAATTCCCGCAAGGGTAACCTGCACGACGGCTCCTGCATCAGCAGTACCTGAAATAGCAACGCCGTCACTTGCTTCGGCCGCATTGACAACGTCGTCGCCTTCAATCGGGGCCGCGTTGATGGTCAACGACCCTGCTTCGGTATCGACAGATACCGACTGAGATACGCTATCGGTGTTCCCGGCTGCATCGGTGGCTGTGGCTGTCATGGTTGTCGTATATGTACCTGCCGGAATATCCGAAGGGGCAAAAGTCACGCTCCAGCTACCGTCTGCTGCCACGGTGGCCGCATGAGTCACCTGGCCAAGCTTAACCATCACGGAAGAACCGGGTTCAACGGTGCCGGTCATAACGATACCCTGCGCCGCCTCCGAACCATTCACAATGCCGTCGCTTCCTCCGGTCTGGCCCGTAAAGGCAAGATCGCGAACCAAAGTATCGATTTGTATCTGGCCGGTTACGGTCGAGCTGTTGCCGACGCTATCGGTGGCAACAGCCGTTACTGTCGCGACCGCTTCACCCGTGGGCACTTCGGACGCCGCGAACTGCGCGCTCCAATTTCCGTTTGTATCGACTGTCGCAGCTTTAGTTGCCGAACCAAAGGTGACATCGACCGTCGACCCCGGTTGCGCCGTGCCTGTCAGGGTCACCCCATCGGCCCGCTCAGCCGCGTTCACTACGCCGTCCACTTCGACGCTATCCGTAGCAAGGGTTACTTCGGAAACCGTATCGACAACTAACTGTTCTGTAACTGTAGTGGCGTTGCCGAACTTGTCGGTAGCGATAATGGTAATATCGCTGACATATTCGCCTTCCGGCAATGTGCCAGGCTGCCAAGTCGCAGACCATGTACCGTTTTCCCCAACCGTAGCAGTGCGCGTAACCCCCCCCACAGTCAGCTGTACTGTGGCACCGGGTTCGCTTTCGCCGGAGAGGGTTACACCGTTGCTAAACGCAGCCCCGTTAAAGATATCGCCTACTGATTGCGAACCTGACGTGACTGTTACCGCCGGTGCCAGCGTATCAACAACCAACGTCTCCACGCTTGTGGACGTATTGCCATATTGATCGGTCGACTTGATCGAAATTTCGGTCTCGTACTCACCGGCTTCGAGCATGCCCGGTTCGAACGTTACTGACCATGTTCCGTCATCGGCGACGGTTGTGGTGACGACCTTTTCGCTTACTGTGACCTCTACATCTGTACCGGCTTCGCCAGTGCCCTTCAGAGTGACGCCCGTCGCAAATCCGTCGGCATTAAAGTAATCCGAAACGCCTTTGGTCCCTTCGGTCACGGTGACAACTGGGGCAGTGGTGTCGATTACGAAGCTCGGACCATCCAGTGTGGCTTCTTCTCCATCCGTTGTCACCGTAACAACGGCCTCATGGTTTCCGTCGGCCGGGAAATTATCACCCTCGAAAACTGCCTCAAACGTACCGTCATCACCAACAGTAGTAGTGACCTGTTTCTCGCCAACAGTAACGACAACCTCAGATCCCGGTTCACCCCCACCGGTAACAGTGACGCTTTTTGTGGCCTCATCGCCTCCGACTGTGGCAGACGATTCAGGTTCATTTACAAATGGTGGTGCCTTGGACGCACCGCCGCCGGTGCCATTCCCGCCCGCACCTAATACGGCGGCCCCACCGACTGCGGCTGCGGCCGCGACTGTCGCAGCACCACCGCCACCGACCACACCACCGAGCAAGGGCGCTGCCAACATCGAGACCTCGTCATCCCCGCCGGCAACCGCGCCACCGGGGGGCATGATTGCATCGCTGCGACCGAGATAGATCAGATCGTCCGAAGGACTCCACTTGCCCCACTGCTCAGTAGGACCGTATTGCGCAAAAAGACTGCCCCCGTCAGCTTCGACAAAAGCGACCTCGTTCAGATATCCATCTGACGAAATGAACATACGATTGGGGGTACCTGTTTGATTGAAGTAATTTTCAATGGTGATGACACGACCATCGGCAAGCGTAAGTAAAAGGTCGCCGCCCGCGCGCTGTTGAGAAAGAAAGTCAGTCTGGCGAAGGTTCAGGGAAATTTCCTGACCCGACTGGGCCTGAATAATATGCGACTGGGCACCATCCAAAACCATGCCACGCTGCAATGCGCCCGCTTGATCGCGAACGACGAAATCTATCGTCTTCATAATAATACCGCTCTGCCTCGGTGCCCGCTTTTTGCGTAGCGCCAAAATATTGAATGGCAACCGACCCTTAAATAAATCGTGTAGCCGCCTGATGATGTTCGCTATGTTAAACGAAACTTATTATTGAAACTTTCATACCCTTTTTGCCCTGAAAAAGCCAAGTTTTAATTCATAACGGCACAGTCTTGCCACATTTCACAGTGCACATTGGCCACACTTTCAACCTGTGGGCGAAACAATTATTCAAATTAATAGATCACTGCCATTCTCCAAGGATTCCAAAAACTTAAAGATCGTCCTTAAATTTCGGGGCAAATCAGGTGTCCAGTTGACAACCCCGCTGGGGCTAGCAAGTCTGCGCGCATGGAAAATACCTCTAACGAGCCTTTGCCGCTGATTGAAGACCCTGATGTTGGCATCACCCTATCCGATGGGTGCCGCCTATCCGCAAGAATTTGGCGGCCGCAGAATGCCAATGAACAACCGGTTCCGGCGATTTTGGAATACCTTCCCTATCGAAAGCGCGACGGCACCACGGGGCGCGACGCGCTTACACATCCCTGGTTCGCGGAACGGGGCTATTCCTGCGTACGGGTTGACATGCGCGGTAACGGTGACAGCCAAGGCATAATGGAGGACGAATATACCCCCCGGGAACAGGCGGATTGCATCGAAGTGATAAACTGGCTTGCGTCGCAGCCATGGTGCAGCGGCAGTGTCGGGATGATGGGGATTAGCTGGGGTGGCTTCAACGGGCTGCAAGTGGCCGCGCACGATCCCAAGCCATTAAAGGCGGTTGTTACCTTGTGTTCCACCGTGGATCGCTTTGCCGATGACATCCACTATAAAGGCGGATGCCTGCTGAACGAAAACCTTGGCTGGGGCGCGACCATGTGGGCCTATTCCAGCCGGGCTCCAGACCCTGCCCTGCGTCAAGACTGGCGTGAGATGTGGCTAGAACGGCTGAAGGCAGAGCCCTTTCTTCCTTCGCTTTGGCTGCGCCATCAGACCCGCGATGCCTATTGGAAACAGGGGTCGGTGATCGAGGATTATTCAGCGATCAAGGCCAAGGTTCTGGCGATCGGCGGCTGGGGCGACGCGTATAAAAACGCCGTTCCCCAACTGGTCGAAGCCTTGCCTGGGGCCAAGGGCATTGTTGGTCCTTGGGTACATAAATATCCGCATTTTGCGATCCCCGAACCGCGCATCGGGTTTCTGCAAGAAGCGCTGCGTTGGTGGGACCAGTGGCTGAAAGGGATCGACACCGGCGTAGAGAAAGACCCCGACTATCGTGCCTATTTGATGGACGGAATGCGCCCCGCCGCTTGGGTATCGCAACGTCCAGGCCGATGGATTGCGGAAACGGACGGAGCCACTTCGCATTTAGCTAAAAAGCTGCTGCACCTGACAGATAAAGGGCTAACGGATGACACCGGCACGCTAAGCACTGTCATTCAAACGCCGGCTCATTGTGGCGCAGACGCCGGCGAATACTGTGCGATATGGCTAGGGCCGGAAATGCCAGGGGACCAGCGCCACGATGATGCATTATCGGCGACCTTTGATACTGCGCCCTTGGCGGATGATTACGATATCGTAGGGGCACCCCGTATCTCTTTCAACCTTACCAGCGACAGACCGCATGGCCAAATCGCAGCACGACTAAACCACGTACATCCTGACGGGGCCAGCGCTCGGATCACCTATGGCGTGCTTAATTTGTGTCACCGCGATAGCCCTGAAACCCCCGCCCCGGTCCCCTGCGGCGACGCAATTACGGTAATTTTTGATCTGGACCACATCGCGTATCGCATCCCTGCCGGTCACCGGCTGCGCGTGTCCGTATCCAATGCTTATTGGCCGCTGATCTGGCCAGCCCCCGAAGCATCCAGCCTTAGATTGGCGTCAGGCCATGTGGAGATGCCCCAACGTCCGACCACCGGGGGTGACGAATATGTTTTCCCACCCCCGACTGCTGCCGCCCCTTGGACCACGCAAACGTTACGTGCCGAAAACCATGTGCGCCGCCAGGAAACCGATATGGTCACCGGCGAGGTTTCTCTCACCATCGAGGATGATTTCGGTAAGGTTCGCGATTGTGATCATGGCCTGATATCGGGGTCAATTGCCCGCGAACGGTGGACCATCAAACCCGACGACCCGTCATCGGCTATAGGCGCGTGTCACTGGACCGAAGAGCTGGAGCGAGATGACATCCGACTGCGCACGGAAACCCATTCGAAAATGTGGTCAGACGCGACGTTTTTTCATCTTACCGCCCGCGTAGAGGCGTATGAAAACGATATATTGATCTACGAACGCGACGTAGTGGATAGCATTAAGCGGCACTTTATGTAATAGAACCGTCACATATGCCACGCTATTAACTCTTGCGACACTCTGGGAAATGCTTAACGTTGTGTCATCAATCAATAAAAAACCCCGTGCAAAAACCCACGGAAATATCACCTAATCAGGGAGAAACATACATGAATGATCAACTGGAATATATGACCGGTCAGGTGGCCAAAGGTACGATGACCCGTCGCGAATTTGTTGGCCGGGCGGCGGCTCTTGGCGTAACAGCCGCTGTCGCGAATTCCATGCTTGCCAATAATGCCCAAGCGGCGGCCCACGAGGCACCGGTTCGCGGTGGCACTCTCAAGATCGGGTCATCGGGCGGGGAATCGACCAACACGCTTGATCCGGCTTTGACAGCCTCTGAAGTGCCGCTTGATAACCTGCGCCACCTGTATGAAACGTTAGTCGAGGTTAACCCCGCAGGCGAAGTTGAATCGCGTATGGCCGAGAGCTATGAAGCATCGGCAGACGCAAAAACATGGGCGTTCAAGATCCGTAAGGGCATCCAGTTTCACAACGGCAAAGACATGACGCCCGAAGACGTGCTCAAGACCATGCAGCGCCATTCGAACGAAGACAGCCAGTCAGGTGCGTTGGGCATCATGCGCGGCATTTCCAATATGAAGGTCGATGGCGACAACTTTATCGTCGAACTCGGTGTTGGCAACGCTGACCTTCCCTATCTGATGGCCGACTATCACCTGATGATCCAGCCCGATGGCGGCATGGATAACCCGGGTGCCGGTATCGGTACGGGCCCCTACACACTGGAAGTGGACGAGCCCGGCGTGCGCCACGGCTTTACCCGCAACGAAAACTATTGGGATGCCGACAACCGCGGCTTTACCGATTATAACGAAGTGCTGGTTCTGAACGATGCCACCGCGCGTACCGCGGCGCTGCAATCGGGTCAGGTCAACATGATCAACCGCGTTGACCCCAAGGTTGCTGCCCTACTGGATCGGGCGCCAAACCTAAGCGTCAAATCTGTCTCCGGTCGTGGCCACTATGTGTTCATCGCCCATGTAGATACCGCACCTTTCGACAACAACGATCTGCGGCTGGCTCTGAAATATGCGATCAACCGCGAAGAAATGGTTGATAAGATCCTGCGCGGCTATGGCTCTATCGGGAACGACATGCCGATCAACGCGTCCTATCCGCTGTTCGATGCGTCGATTCCTCAGCGTGAACACTCCATCGAAAAAGCTAAAGAGCATTACGCAAAATCCGGTCACGACGGCAGCCCAATTATTCTGCGCGTTGCCGATGGTGCCTTCCCAGGTGCCGTAGAGGCCGCTTCGCTGTTCCAGGAATCGGCGAAAGCAGCCGGTATCCCGCTGGAAATCAAGCGCGAGCCAAATGACGGCTATTGGTCCGAAGTCTGGAATGTGAAGCCGTTCTGTGCCTCGTATTGGGGTGGTCGTCCGGTACAGGACCAGATGTATTCGACAGCCTATCTATCGAGTGCCGACTGGAACGATACCCGTTGGAAGCGCCCGGAATTCGACGCAATGCTGTTAGAAGCACGCGCCGAACTGGACGAAGCCAAGCGTAAGGCAATCTATTCCAAGATGGGCATGATGCTGCACAACGAAGGCGGTGTGATATTGCCAATGTTCAATGATTTCGTGGATGGGGTTGCCAACAACGTCGGCGGTTGGATCAAAGATCCGAACGCAGAATTGATGAACAACAAAGCCCCGATCAAATGCTGGGTTAAAGACGCATAAGGTAACATATGCTTATGCACCCTGTACTGAAACTGATCGCCCAACGCTTAGCGTTGGGCCTTCTTCTGCTCTTTGCCGCGTCGGTCTTGATCTTCGTAGGCACCTCGATTTTGCCAGGTGACGTGGCACAATCCATATTAGGGCAATCCGCCACGCCCGAAGCGTTGGCGAACATGCGCCGAGAACTCGGCTTGAACGACCCCGCCGTAACCCGCTATTTCGCATGGCTCGG